>Ga0335395_10001993_pt1 | contig 12671 bp, 10 predicted proteins | sample MAT02_FD_205744 | JGI IMG/M metagenome (GOLD analysis project Ga0335395, IMG submission 205744) | Freshwater microbial communities from Lake Fryxell liftoff mats and glacier meltwater in Antarctica - MAT-02 (spades assembly) (version 2) ...
CATTCCAAGGGGGTTCCAGTTCGTGGCACCACGAACCGGCCCATTGGGTTATTCCTGCGCTCGCAAACGCACACGACCATGGGCGTGGTCTGCCGACGTTGGCCTACGGCGCTGGCGATGACGCTCTCGAGTTGTGGATAGCGGCGCTGGTGGCGCACCCGATCATCGACCCAGGATTGCTCGCCCAACTCGCCTTGGCCAAGCTCGTTCGAAGCGGTGTCAGCTCGGTGGTGCACTGTCACAATCCTCAGAATCATGAACGGCCGGTAGAGGAAGCGCTCGCTGTCTGTACGGCAGCACGGCGGATCGGTGTCCGACTCGCCTACGTCGTTCCACTTGCCGACCGCAACCCCATCGGCTATGGACCCACGGACGCGATCCTGAGCCATGTGAATGGGCCCGCCCGAGCGTGGCTCGCTGATATTGCCGAACGGAAACCAGCCCGGCCCGCCGAGCAAGTCGGACTCGTCGAACGGATCGCCGAAGCTGTCGAGGGTGACCTGATCACCGTCCAATACGGACCCGTCGGCCCTCAATGGGCGTCGAATGAGTTGTTGCAGGCTGTGGCCGACGCGTCACAGCGGACTGGACGCCGGGTGCACATGCACCTGCTCGAAACTCTCCGACAGCGGCAATGGGCGGATGCCGTATACGACGGAGCCCTCCTCGAGTTCCTTGATCAGATCGGGCTGCTGTCGGCGCGGCTGACCGTTGCTCACGGTGTCTGGTTAGCCGAAAGCGAACTCGAACTACTTGCGGAACGCGAAGTGATCGTCTCGGTGAACACCTCATCCAATCTTCGTTTGCGATCAGGAACGGCCCCGGTTCATGCAATGCGTCGTGCCGGGACCAGCTTCGCTTTCGGCATGGATGGAATGAGCATCGACGACGACGAGGACGCATTGCGCGAACTTCGCCTGACGCACTTGCTCCACGGCGGCTGCGACATGGTGCGCGAAATGTCTGCAAGTGAGACACTCCACCGGGCGGTTTCGGTCGGGCACCGTGCCGTCGACGGATCCTTGAACCACGGATCGCTGACGGCGGGGTCGCCAGGTGATCTCGTGGTGCTCGACGGCGTGGCCATGGCCGGAGATCTTCTGCTTGGGCTCACCCCAGAGATCGAGGTGATCGTCGCCCGGGCGTGCAGCGATCATGTGAGGCAAGTAGTCATCAACGGAAAGGTCGTCGTCGATCACGGGCGCGTCGTTGGCGTGGATGAAGCCGAAGTAGCCGACGAGGTGTTCGCTCGGCACCGAGCCGCTGCGGGAGAGACCAGACGGTTACAGCCGCTCATTCGCGCCCATCAAGAGGCTTTGTGCTCGTTTTACCGTGCAGGCGGACACCTGCACCCGTTGCCGGAGCCGGTTGGGAGCGAACGATGAGCGCCGATCACATCGTCGTTGACCATGTCACCAAGACGTTCGTCACCAAACGCCGCACGATCGTCGCCCTCGACGACGTCTCGCTTCGGTTCGAGTCAGGTGAGTTCGTTGCACTCATTGGTCCGAGTGGCTGTGGGAAGTCCACGATGCTCCGTCTCATCGCAGACATCATGGAACCGACCGAGGGAGCGATCACGATCGACAACGAACCACCAGCGGCAGCGCGGCGCGATCACCGAATTGGCTTCGTCTTTCAGGATCCGACATTGCTCGCTTGGCGCACTGTTATCGACAACGTGCGACTGCCTCTCCAGATTGCTGGGAGCAGCGGTGAATCCGGACGCCAAACACCAGAGGAACTGATCGAACTGGTCGGACTCCATTCGTTCGCGAACGCCTATCCGGGCCAACTGTCCGGAGGGATGCGCCAACGCGTCGCGATCGCCCGTGCTCTGGCGCTACGGCCGGACGTTCTCCTCATGGATGAACCGTTCGGTGCGCTCGACGAAATCACCAGGCAGCAACTCAATATGGAACTTCTCCGGATCTGGGTCGAAACCCGAACCACGGCCGTCCTTGTCACCCACTCGATCAGCGAAGCGGTCCTCATGGCTGACCGAATAGTTGTGCTCTCAGCGCATCCAGGCCGTGTTGCTCAAATCATCAACGTCACGCTTGAACGTCCTCGCCGTATCGACCAGATGAAGACTCAAGGATTCTTCGCGATCGAGAATCAGGTACGAGACGCCTTGTTCGGTGCAGAGGCTGCCGCCTCGTGAACAGCAAGAAGGAGGTTCTGATCCGATTGGGCACAAGCCTGAGCGGCCTCTTTGTCGTTGTCGCCGTCTGGCAGTTCCTGGGTATGCGCAATGCGCTACCTGTCTCAGTTGCCAGCCCAAGCCAAATTGTTGATGAGATGACCGAGCGGTTCGACACGCTGTGGTTCCACGCCGGCCCCACTGTGTCGGCGTCGCTTTGGGGGTTCTTCTGGGCCACCGTTGCCTCGTTCGTAGTTGCTTCGGTGATCGTCCTCGTGCCGCACACTGCAGGTTCGCTCTACAACACGGCGGTCGTCGCCTCGTCGATACCTTTGATCGCCCTGACGCCAGTCCTCGTGTTCTGGTTCGAGCGGGGCCCGACCGTAAGGATCATCGTCGCGGCCGTCGCCGGCTTCTTCCCCATCCTCGTTGGTTGCATCCAGGGGCTAGGCCGTGCTGACAAGGCAACAGACGAACTCTTCACGCAGATCGCTGCGAACAAGCGTCAACGATTTTTTCATCTCTCGCTGCCGAGATCCTTGCCATACATTTTTGCCGGCATGAAAGCTGCCGCCGCTGCAGCGGTACTCGGTGCGGTCATTGCCGAATGGGCCGGCGGAGGCGGCACCCGGGGCCTCGGACAGATGATGACGAACGCCCTGTTCGGTTTCAACGTCCCGTTGACGTGGCTGACCATCTTGACCACCGCCGCCTTGTCTTTAGCGGCCTACGGCGCCATCGCGTTGATCGAGCGCCTGGTGGTCCGATGGGATATCGACGAAAACGAGTTGGCGCTATGAGCCAGACGGTCAAGTCCGAAGGATCCACAGCGGTCCTTGCGAAGACTTCAATGTTCGGTCACCGTCCAGTACTGCGGCCGCACACCGACTCTCAGCGAGAGCACGGCGGGACGTATGACCGTCGCCGAACACGACAACTGTTGCTGCGTGCCTTTGCGGGAATTGGGTCGATAATCGGTTTGTGGTCTGCGATCGTCGCAATCTTTGATGTGCAGCCCTGGGTCATGCCGTCGCCGCTACCGACACTTCAGACACTCATCGATGAACGCTCCACCATCTGGAGCCACTCAGTCGTCACGGTTGCGGGCAGCTTCGCGGGGCTGGCGTTCTCGACGGTGTTCGCTGTTTCGCTCGCAATGCTGTTCGTGTCATCACCGACGACGCAGCGGGCGTTGTTGCCGGTCGCGATCGTTCTGCGCAGCATTCCGATCGTTGCGGTCGCACCGCTGATCACCTTGTTCGCCGGTCGCGGACTGCGTACCTCGATCATCTGCGTCACCGTTGTGTCGTTTTTCCCGCTACTGGTCTACACCGCCAAGGGATTCAGATCCACGACATCAGAGATGCGAGAACTCATGCGTGTCAGCGGGGCGTCCCGATTGCAGGCCTTCAGATTTGCGAGTTTCCCGACAGCGCTGCCGTTTCTGTTCGCCGGATTACGGTCGGCCTCTGCAGTGGCGGTACTGGGAGCACTGCTCGCCGAGTGGCTCACCGGAGTGCAAGGCCTTGGAACCCTGTTGACGATGGCTGCGGCTCTGCGTGACACCGAGTTGTTGTGGGCGGTCGTGATCGTTGCCACGCTGTTGTCGCTCATCATCTTCTGGACGATGCAAGCTCTTGAGCGTGCTGTTCTCGCCTGGTCGAGGGGAGAGCGATGAGCAGAGAACCCGGACCCACCATGTTCCCCGGTCCCGAAAGCATGAGGCCGACGATTCGCGGCACCAACGGTCTCGTCGTCGCAGGCCACCCGCTAGCAGCTCAGGCAGCTTCCGAGGTGCTTGCGCAGGGAGGTAACGCCGTCGATGCCGGGGTTGCCGCAGGCTTGGTCCTCGCCGTCGTGCACGGCGACATGTGTAGCCTCGGCGGGATCGCCCCAATGCTGGTGGCCGAGCCTGAACCGTTCCGGGTCTGGTCGGTTGCAGGGGTCGGCAGGTGGAGCGCCACGGTATCGATCGACAGCTATCGCCGCCGGCATGGGGCTTCCGTCGAGGCGGGCTGTGGACCGACTGTGGTGCCCGCAGCAATCGCCGCCTACTGCAACGCACTCGAACGGTTCGGCACCTGGTCGTTTGCTGCAGTCGTCGAACCAGCGCGCAAGTTCGCCGCTGACGGGTTCGTCGTTGACGCCGTCGTGGCCGCAGGGCTTCGGGTCTTTGGTAGGGATTTCTCGCAGTGGTCGTCGTCGACCGAAGTCTTCTGGCCCCAGAACCGACCACCTGAAGTGGGCGAAGTGCTTCGACAACCAGCGCTTGCCGACGTGTTGGCAGAACTGTCAGCGGCCACATCTGCGAAGGAGGCCCGACGCTGTTTTTACGAGGGCCGAATTGCGTCGGCCATGGTCGAATTCGTGACCGCTGAAGGCGGCTTTCTCACAAAGGAGGACCTGGCCAGCTTTGATGCCGAAATCGAGCTGGCGCCCTCCCGGCGGTACAGGGGCCAGCTCGTAGCAACCACGCCGGCGTGGAGCCAGGGGCCGATGCTCGGACAGATCCTCGCCTTGCTCGAACGAGGAAACAGCGCGCAACTCGCTCACAACGGCGTCGACTACCTGCACCTATTGGCTGAGGCGGTGAAGTTGGCCGCTGCGGACCGTGAGGCGTTCTACGGGGGAGCGGACGCGCCAATCGACTGGTTGCTCTCAGACGAACGAGCCGACGAACTCTTTACCCGCTTCGACCCTGACACCGCACTCCCCAATCTGTCGACCATCCGTCCCGAGCAGCTCGGCACCACCCACTTCACGGTCATAGACGCAACAGGCCGGGTGTGCACGGCCTCTCCGAGTGACACAGCGAACATGGCGCCCGTGGTCCCCGACCTGGGTTTCATCGTCTCGCCCCGGGGAGTCCAAAGCCGACTCGATCCCAATCATTGCGCAGCCATCGGGCCCAGGACTCGACCACGTGTGACCCCGATGGCTGCAATTGCCCATGCTGACGACGGAACCATTACAGCCCTCGCCTGTCCCGGAGCGGACGTCATCGTGCAGGCGATTTTGCAGGTCGCATTGAACATCTGGGACTTTGGTCTGACTCCACAGGCCGCCGTCGAAGCACCGCGGATCTGCTCGCTCGCGTTTCCAGCATCGTTCGCACCACACGCAGAAATCGAACGCCAACTGTGTGTCGAATCTCGCATCCTTGAATCGACACGCCGCGATCTCGAGCGTCGAGGCCATCGAGTGCAGGATTGGGCAGCTTTCGAGTTCGACGCCGGAAGCGTGTCCGTTGTCCAACACCACCCCGACCGGACGCTCAGCGCCGGCGCCGACCCACGCCGAGCTGCCTACGCAGCCGGCCGATAGGAGACCGAATGATCATCGACGCTTACAACTGTGTGTGGGGAACAGCTGGGAACTCCGACTACCTCACCTCCACGCCCAGAACTGCGGAGACACTGTTGGAGGTGATGGACGCCCAAGGAGTGGACCGCGCCGTCATCACCGGTCTCGGCCAGATGATGGACAACCAATACCTGATCGACGCCTGCGCGAAATGGCCTGATCGCTTCATCGGTATGGGCCAGGTGGATCCGAGAACACCCGATGCTCGTGAGACAGTGAGAGCATTCGCTTCAGAGCCAGGCATGGCAGCTCTCAAGCTGCACCCGACCATGCACGGATATCACGTTTGCGACCACGGCCTACTCGACCCGATCTTCGAACTGGCCGACGAACTCGGCTTGCTCGTGCTGATCAACGCGCTTGACGACCCGTTCTGCGCCCCGTTGTCGATCGAGGAGATCGCCAGTCACTTTCCTGGCGTGCCGACACTCATCGCGCATTCCGGTGTCATCTGGAACGTGATGGAGGCGATTCTCGTTGCCGGCCGCACCCCGAACCTGTATTTGGAGACGTCGGCCACTCAACTCATCGACGTGCAAACAATGATGTCCACGGTCGGTCCCGACAAGATCGTTATGGGCACCGATTGGCCGTGCTTCGATTTCGAACTCGAAATGCTCAAACTCGCGAAAGCGATCCCAGACCCCGAAGACCGAGCGAAGGTGACGGGCCACAACCTCGCAAGGCTGCTGCGCTTGGAGGTTTCCTCATGATCGTTGACGCCTACAACAACACTTGGACCGTCGACAACCAATCGGACTTCCTCAGCGGCAATCAATTCGGCATCGACAACCTGCTGGCCGTGATGGATGCAGGCGGCGTCGATATGGCCATGGCCACCTCGCTCGGACAACTTCCCGACAACGACTACATCGCAGCGTGTGTGACGTCGCACCCGGACCGAATCTTCGGTTTCGCAGTAGTTGACCCACGCAAAGGAGCGGACGCAATCGCCGAGATCCACCGATGCCACGAGAACGGTTTGGTGGGCGTGAAGTTGCACCCGACGATGCACGGCTATCACGTCTGCGACCACGGTCTGCTCGATCCGATCTTCCAGGTGTGTCAAGACCTCGGCCAAGTCGTTTTGTTCAACGCCCTCGATGACGCATTCTGTGCGCCGCTGGCGATGGAAGAGATCGCCAAGCACTTCCCTGCAGTACCCACCCTGATTGCACACATGGGTACCGTCTGGAACACCTCCGAGGCGATACTCGTTGCGAAACGGACATCGAACATCTACCTCGAAACGTCCAGCACCCAACTGCTCGAGGTGCAGACCGCCTACGCCGAACTCGGCCCGGACAAAATAGTGATGGGCACCGATTGGCCAGCCAGTCACATGGACCTCGAACGGGCAAAAATCGAGCGTGCGATCCCAGATCCGATCGACCGAGCAAAAGTCGAAGGCGGCACACTCGCTGGTCTGCTCGGTCTGCACAACCGGAGGACGCCATGAGCATTGACACCGGACGAGCGATCCGCGACACAGCGGCACTCGTTGGAATCGACAGCCAGAACCCCGGTCCACAGGAAGGAGCTTGCGGGACGTGGGTCCAGCACCGAATCGCTGAGATCGGGCTACCGGTTGCAACTCACACGGTCGCGAACGGCCGAGACAACCTGATCACCCAGATCAACGGACTGGGCACCGCACCTCGACTGATCGTCCTTGCACACCTCGACACCGTCCCCTTCGGCAGTGGATGGTCACAGCAACCGCTCGGAGGCCATATCGTTGACGGCAAACTCTACGGCCGAGGCGCGTGCGACATGAAGGCCGGCATCGCCCTGGGATTGGGACTGATCGAAGAACTCGCGCATCGCGGCCAACCGCCAGCCGGTGACATCGTGTTCTGTGCGACCGTTGATGAAGAGTCCCCCCACATGGCCGGGGCCCATCACCTCGTCGCGAACCATCTCATTCGTGACGACGACCAAATCCTGGCATTGGAACCCACCGGATGTCGCCTTCGGATCGCACAAGTTGGACTCCGATGGCTTCAGCTCGACATCATCGGACGGCAATGCCACGCCGGACGGGCACATCTCGGCATTGACGCCAACCACGTCATGGCACGAGCGATCGAGGCAGTGAAGTCCGTCATTGCGCAGCTTGGCATCGAAGACCCATTCCTGGGACCGCCGCGCGTCACCTGCGGCACTCTCGCCGGGGGCGTAACCACCAATGTGGTGCCCGGGACGTCACGCGCAACATTTGACGTTCGTCTGGTACCACCGCTGACCACAGCGTCGGTCACAGAATTGATCGACAACGCGGTTGCACAGGCTGTGGCCGACTTCGACGGAGCGGCCCACGTACTCACCGAGCTCGGCGCCGCTCGCCCGCCGGTGCGCGCTGCTGAGGATTCGCGAATCGTCGAACGACTTCGAGCAGCCCATCTTTCGGTCACCGGCACGGAGATCGGCGTCGGTGGACCCGATGGCCACGAGGCCTACACCGACGCGTCGATGATCGCGGCGTTGACTGGATCGGACAGTTGCACAGTTTTTGGGCCAGGTTCGTCCGACATCGCACACACCGTTGATGAGTTCGTGCCACTGAGCGACATTGAGCTTGTCGCCAAGGTGCTCGACTCGATGGTCTCAGACTGGTGAGCGCTGATCATGAGGCCGTGATCACGGCAGCAACGACGCTCGATAGCGGCGTTCTGGTCGATATCGGCATGGTTGGAGATCGCATTGTTGCCGTGGAGGCGGCGGGTACGCTCTCCGGTTCGACGATGTTCGACGCAGACGGACGACTTTGCATCGGAGCTTTCGTCGACGCTCATTGTCATTTGGACAAGGCGTACCTCGAGTACGAACCGGAGTGTGCGGGCACCTACGGTGACTCGTTCTTCGCTGCGTTACGCAATCGCAAGAAAACGGTGTCGTTCGACGAGGTGACCGATCGCATGCGGCGAGCCGTTCACCAGGTAGTTCTCAACGGCACTGGCACCATGCGAGCCCAGATCGATGTCGACGACCTCGTTGGTACCACCCATCTGAAAGCTGCGCTTGCACTGCGCGACGAGGTCTCGTCGCTTTGTGACCTGCAGCTCGTCGTCTTTCCACAAGAAGGTCTCGTCGGTAACCCGGCCGCGCGCGAAGCAGTGGAAGAAGCACTCGAACTCGGTGCCGACGTCATGGGAGGCGCCCACGGTTTTGACCGCTCGGTCGACAACGTTGACCATCTCGAGGCGTGCTTCGAGTTGGCCGTCGCCTACGACGTTGACCTCGACCTGCACGTCGACTTCGACACCGCACCCGATCAAGAGTGGGAGGCATGGGATCTCTATCAGGTTGCCAGGCTTTGCTCCGCTCACCAATGGCAGAAACGCGTGACCGTTGCCCACATCACCCAACACGGACAGATGTCCGCGTCCAAGCGAACCGAAATGGTCGCCATGCTCGTCGACCATGGGATTCATGCTGTCGTCGTTCCCGGCGCAGAGCTGCACACCGCACGAGCATGGCAAACCGAAGCGCCGGCCACCGATGTCGCCAAGGCGACGGCCGATTGGCCGAGCCTTGTCGCATCCGGCTTGGAGCTGTCTTACGCCGGAGGTCATCTCGCCGACGCCTTCAACCCATACGGGGAAGGCGACATGCTTCGCGATGGGCTGCTCATGGCCAGTGCTCGCAATCTTGGTGATCCGTTGATCGAGGGCTGTCACGTGCTCACTATGGGCACCGTCCACCCCGCCCACGCCATTCGTGGGGGCGGACCATACGGCGTGCAAATTGGTGCGCCAGCTGATCTGGTCATCCTCGACGCGCCCGACGCAGATTCGGCGCTTCGTCGACAAGCTGACAGGTGGCTGGTGTTCCACAGGGGCAGACCGGTCGCACGAAGTCGCACCGAACGCGTCATCACCGAAGCGACCGAGCAATGACCCGCTATGAGGAGTGGGTTCACCACCCGCTCGACCCGCTCGACCCGCTCGAGATTGAACGCGCCTGCATGGCGGTGTTCGCTACCAACGAGGTTGGGACCCGGCCGCGAATCGTTTGGTCGGCTCTGGAAGAACCAAGCAAAGCGGATCTTGCACGATGGACGAACGGCGAGTCGCTCGCACGGCTCGCTCGGGTGTCGCTCGTCGACCGCGCCTCTGCAGCGCTTTTCGAGGCCGTGATCGATGTGGACGCCAACACTGTTCTCTCGTTGCATCAGATCCCAGGGCGACACGCCTCAATCCTTGACGAGGAGTGGACAGAAGCGGCTCAAGTGCTCAGCAACGACAAGGTCGTCGATGCGCTCGCCCGGCGCGGGGTCAACGATCTGTCTCAGGTCGAAGTCGAACCCTGGCCCGCAGGGAACTTTGACACCGAATTGGACCGCAAAGGCTTACGGCTTGCGCGATGTGTGTTCTTCCTGCGGGCCGTGGACGGTGACACGGACTGGGCCCGTCCGATCGATCAACTCGTCGTGATCGCCGACCGCTCAACCGGGGAAGTCCTGTTGATCGAGGAAGGAGAATCGCTACGACCCGTTCGCGACCCTGGGCGATTGGATTCGACGGCGAACGGCGCTCGACCAGATCTACGCGCTTTACACATAGCCCAACCCGACGGCCCGAGCTTCATACTCGAAGACAACGAACTCACTTGGCAGCGCTGGCGGATGAGAATCGGCATGCACCCAATTGACGGCCTCCTGCTCCACCAGGTCGCCTACGACGATCCGACAACTGGCGAGACACGGTCGATCATCCATCGAGCCTCGATGGCCGAGATGGCCGTTCCTTACGGCGACCCGTCGATATCAAACTATTGGCGCCACGTGTTCGACGCCGGCGAGGTGGGCATGGGTGCAAAGGCTTCCAGCCTGACCCTTGGCTGCGACTGTCTCGGCGAGATCCGCTATCTCGACGCACATATGGCGGAGCCTGATGGCACGGCCAAGACCATCACCAACGCAGTGTGCATCCACGAAGAAGACGACGGAGTCCTGTGGCGGCACCTCGACGCCAAGGCCGGAGTGAGCCACGTCAGGAGGTCCCGAAGGCTGCAGGTGAGTTCATGGTCGAATCTCGGCAACTATGACTACGGCTTCTATTGGAACTTCTATCTCGACGGGTCGATCGAAGTCGAGGTCAAACTCACTGGCGTCCCGCTCGCCATGACGTCACCAGCCAAACCGAGCCGACACCTCGAACCGCTGGCGGAAGGGCTCGTCGGACCCGTCCACCAACATCTCTTCTGCTTTCGTCTCGATCTTGACATCGACGGAATCGACAATGTCGTCCAAGAGATCGACGTCGTGTCCGACCCGCCCGGCGACGGCAACCTGCATGGCAACGCCTTCGGCCCGGTGGTGTCGACGCTTCGCTGGGAGCACGAAGCGCAGCGCTCCGTATCGGCGGAACGCAGCCGACGATGGCGATTCTCGAATCCTCGCAAAATGAACGCTTACGGACACCCGGTGAGCTACGAACTGCTCCCCACCCGCCCGTGCCCGCCGGTCTTGTCCGCTGCGGACTCACCCACGGGACGCCGGTTGTCCTTTGCGAGAAACCATCTCTGGGTGACACCGTTTTCTTCGTCGGAGCTACACCCGGCGGGTGACTATCCGAATCAGAGCATTGGTGACGACGGGCTGGCAGCCTGGACGAAAGCCGACCGCTCCATCGACGACACCGACCTCGTCGCTTGGTTCACTTGCGGCGTCACACACCTCGCCCGGCCAGAGGATTGGCCAGTCATGCCAGCAGACAAGATCGGGTTCCACTTGAAACCTGTCGGCTTCTTCGATCGAAATCCGGCCATGGACGTACCGCCACAGGAGGAAATTGTGGGACAAAGCGATCACTGCGGTTCGACCTGACCGAGCCCGGGCTCGACACAGTCGTGAGAGATTAGGTTGAGGATCCGAGCGGATAGGCGGTCAAGGCGCCAGGTAGTGGTCCCGCCAGGCGACGAGTTTCATCGTGATGAGGATGGTGGTGGCGAGGCTGATCGACTACAGCGACCGTTGGAGCCCAACCACACTCAGTCGCGAAGAGCCCCTTATCGACTGAGTACTCACTTTCGGGGTGAAATGGCGATCGGCTAGGCCGGACAGAACCGAGATCCTGGAACTCTGACCTACTCGATATTCACAGCCATCGGCACCGACTTCACCCGTCCGGGTCCGGGCAGACAGGGAACCTCGCTGAGGTGGTGCCGGAAGTGACGACCACCATGACCACTGGCGGGCAGATCAACATCTACGGGCTGTCGATGGTCGATGCCTGGACACGTGTTGCAGCGTCACGAGAACCTGTGCCTGATGACCAACGGGCGAGTACCGACAGGACTTCTTCGAGCGACTGGCGATCGAACTCGGCCCGACGCGCGTCCTCTACTCGACGTTTGCGTCGTACTTCCATAGCGGATTGAGACGGCATGTATCGATAGCGCACGGCTCCCCGACGGGGTACGGCGACTCGTCGAACACGACATCGCTGACCAACTCTTCGCATTGAGCTCCTGAATCGGACGCTCTGCGTCTGAGGCCGAGCTGAAACACCGATGGTTCCGGCGCTCACTGGCCTTCGGGGCGACATTGGTCAGCCACGGAAGGGACCATGCGCTTCGAAGCGCTCGTAGGGCGGCCTCGGAGCAACTTGGTGAGCGCCGCTGCCACCGGCCGGACGCCCAACCCCATCGACCAGCAGAACATCAGCCTTGAGGCCTGAGCCGACGACATCCAAGCTTCGGATCGCTTGCCTGACAAGGTCTTCTCCGGTCGGCGATGCCGCCGTTGGCGACGGTCGTGCCCCCTGCGTGCCCAGATCACTGGGCGCGCTCAGCCCTACTCGGTTGGCAGAGGCGAAGCGGAACAGTCCCTGACCAGGTGTTTCAAGAGAGCGGATGACGGGAATCGAACCCGCGTATTCAGCTTGGGAAGTGCTTCGAAGCTGAACGCATCATGCCTGCGTGTGGGGTGTTTCTCCCGGTCACGGGTCGTTTGTGAGAGCGCGCTTGTTGTGCGTTGTTGCACCGTATTGCACCCTGTTGAGCGTTGTTCTCGGCACGAATTAGGCACGGGGTCAGGGCGACGCAGACTTGGCGAGCACGATCTGCAGCGATCGAGCTCATCGACCGAGAACGAGGCGATTGGTGAGCGACGTAATGATGGCCACAGCAAGCTCGCCTTGCCATTGCGACCGAGAACTCC
>Ga0335395_10001994_pt1 | contig 12662 bp, 9 predicted proteins | sample MAT02_FD_205744 | JGI IMG/M metagenome (GOLD analysis project Ga0335395, IMG submission 205744) | Freshwater microbial communities from Lake Fryxell liftoff mats and glacier meltwater in Antarctica - MAT-02 (spades assembly) (version 2) ...
TCTCACGCCAATCCTTGCGGCGCTTTATTTCGGCAGCTTCCGGCTCCTCTGGCACGGCCCGCGCCTCGGCTAAGACATCATCTGGAAACGAAGTGCGCAGCCCGAAGCGGTGGATCACCGAAATGATATCCACCCCGGGATCGCCCGGCCAACCCAGCACTTCGACGATGCGGCCACGCGGCGTGGAATTTTGATCCAGCCATTCATCCAAGTGGACGACGACGAGCTGGCCAGGCAGCGCCGTGGTGTCTCCGACGATGTCGATTTTCCCATCAATCGCCTTATCATCACACTCCACCCAGCCGATGTTTCCTTTCTTCCGGAAAGTGCCGACGAGGCGGCCGGAGCGGCGAGTGAGGACTTTTTCGACCTTGCCGCGCAGTTCCTCCGGAGTATCTGGAGTGAATTCACTGCGGGTGCGGAATGGGCGTGAGATCGGTTTGACGATGGAAACGAGGACTTTATCGCCATCGAGCGAGGTTGCCACGTTACGGCGCTCGATGAAAATGCGTGAATGAACGGTGAAATCGATGCCAGTGGCGATATTGGCAGGGTCCGTGAGTTCGGGGAAAAAGAACGCATGGCCTTTTGGGTGGAACTTCAACGTGCCGGAAAGTTGGTTCTTAGGCGCACTTGGGAGTAGGTAGCCAGATTTGTTTTTAAGCACGATGGCCCCTTCAGCGACTAGGCCTTCCAAAGTTCTGCGTAACTCGGTGACACGAGTTCCGGGCAGCTTCAGACTACGAGAGAGCTGTGATTTGGAAAGAGGATTCCCATTAGCGGCGAGGAGGGCATCGAGCACAAGGGCTCGCAGTGGATTGCCAAGCATGGACAGAGTGTGGGCTGGGGAATGGCATTCTGCAACGGCAAAGGCGTGCGAAAAAAAAGATTTGCCAAGGGGGCGTTAAAGTATTAGGTCTTTACCATGTGAATGCGCAAATTTACTTCGCGCCATTTTCTTTTGAAATTAACGCTCATTTCCAGCGGACATTATTCCCAACCTAACACATTATGAAAACAAAACCCATTCGCCGTTCTAACGGCTTCACACTGATCGAGCTTTTGGTCGTCATCGCTATCATTGCCGTGCTCGCTGGCGGTGGATTCGCAGCAGGAAATGCCGCTATTCAAAAAGCGAAGAGAACAACTGCCCAAGCTACATGCGTAGCGCTCGAAGCAGCTGTAAATAATTTCTACACGGAATATGGGACAATGCCCGTTCAGAGCTCTACCGGCAGTAGTGATCCGGACCCGATTAAAACTGATAATGATGACTTGCTGAAGGTGCTACTCGGATTAGAAACTATCGCCACTCCGCTCAATCCACGAAGAATTAAGTTTCTTAGTGTGAAAAATGGTAAAAATAGAAGAGACGGCTTAGTTTACAGCAACACTGGTACTAATCCATCTGTAGAAGGTTTATTTGATCCATGGGGGGGGCCTTATTTTGTCCAACTCGATGGTGACTACGATGAAAAAGTTGAACCAAAAACTAATGCTTCACAGAAAGTGGTCCTGAACGGGAGAAGAGTCGCTGCGTGGAGTAATGGTGCCGATGCGGCGCCTTCCGGAACGGGAGGCAAGGCCACGGATGACGTAAAGACTTGGTAATTTTGCTCCATTCTCCAAATCAAAATTTCAAACCCCGTCCGGCTAAACGCTGTGGCGGGGTTTTTTATGTGAGCGAAAGAACCAAGCTTCCTGACTTGAAGCTTGAATAAGCTCAAAGACTGCACAAGGGTCTGTGCGCCTAGGTTGAACCCTCAATCATAGCACTTCGATCCATGATTTCAATTGGAAATTCATCATCCCATCAACCGGCATGGCATTCGTTTCTTTGGATCATCGCCGCCAGTGCACTCGCCCATCTATGGTGCCTTGGGTCTGTATTTTTTCTCGATGATAGAGTGATTTTTCAGAACAATCGTCTTATCGAAAGCGGGCGATTTTGGGAAGCTTCAGTCAACGCTTGGACCTACGCTTGGTATAGCATTCAACTACGTCTATTTGGCACGGGGCCCGTTGGGATTCATGCAGTTAACTGGCTTTTGCATACCTCAGTGGCATGCATGCTTTTCGTGCTCGCACGGGAGTTACTGGAAGATTCCAAGAAATTACCGCTTGCTCTTTTTGCGGCCGTTTTGTTTGCTGTTCATCCCTTAGGCAGCGAAATTCCAAATTACGCGCGAACTCAAGATCTTGCATGGGTCACGCTATTTTCCCTCACTGCATCATGGCAAATGTTGCGACTGATCCGAGGTGGCTGCTGGACGAGTTTCATTTGGTTAAGTCTATGCATCGTAGGAGCGATGCTCTCCAAAGGACCGGGGTTGCTCCATGCGCTGATGATGGTCGGCGCGGTAGCTCTCGCATTTCTGCAAACCAATCAATGGCAATGGATCAAGCGCCGGAAATGGGTGATCACCGGAGTCTGTGCCCTTGGGGTTCTAGGGCTCTACCAGTTGGGAAGAACTACTTATTCATTTGATATTGATCGCTACTTCTCAGAGCCACGCTACATCGGCCATGCTTATACTTTAGCACGAGTATTTTGGGAATTTGGCTGGCGCAGTATGATTCCCATCTGCCTCAGCGCGGACCATCACATCGCGGAAACGATGATCCCATTAGGCGCAAAGTTTTGGCAAATTCCAGACCATGGTGCGATGCTGGCAGCAGTGGCTTTTCTCGCGCTGACTGCCTTTAGTATTTTTCTAACAATCCGTAAAACCACTCGCCTAGTAGGCCTTTGCCTCTTCCTCTATTGCGCTACCATATTATTCAGGGTTTTTTATCTGATTCCAGAGTTTATGCCCGAGTATCGCATCTATCCGGGACTGCCGTGGTTCTGCCTTGGCGCGGCGATTGTTCTCAACGGTGCTTTGAGAAAATTCACAAACTTTCAACCTTGCGTTCCGGCGGTGCTTCTCATCGGTATCTTTATCTTCCTTTCCGCCAAGCGGTCATTTGTTTGGCATGACCTTGATGATTTATTGAATGATGTTTTGAAACAATATCCCGCTCAAGCACGAGTGGTGTGGGAACTCCATAACAAAGATTTACTTGATGAAAACTGGCAAGCAATCATCGACCGCCAACGCACACTTTGGCCAGAAGTGGCGAGACGTTTCCATGCTGAGAATGCAGAACTCACCCCCGGCCGCGAGCTACCAACCGGTCACTTTGCTCTCGCCGAGGTCGCTTGTTGGGGCCGTTATGCGAGAGCTCTAGCCGCTACTCAAGGAACCGCCTTGGGATTGAGTGAAATGGCGCGTTTGGAGCAATACATGCGCTTGCTAAAACTGGATCCAAAGGCGCATGCGATTCATTGGAGTTATTACTATCAGGATAAAGCTTTGTTACTAGAAAGGGCGGGCGATCTAGAAGCCGCTGCCGAAGTCCTGCGCCCGCAAGCGGTGCCGGAATATATCAATCCCGACTTGGAGCGGATTGAAAAGAAGTTGAGGAAGTAGATTTCTGATATGGCGGCGGATTGTATCCGCCAAGCCCATCACTATTTTTTGCAAAGTCGGGCATGGCGGATGCAATCCGCCGCCACGCTGCATTTATGCAAGATTGGTATAGACGGCCTGCACGTCGTCATCTTCCTCGATTTTATCAAGAATTGTCTCTACTTCTTCCATCTGAGATTCTGTGAGTTCGATCGGTTGGGTTGGTAGCCGTTGAAGACTCGCCTTGGTGGGGGCGATGCCGAGAGCCTCCACCGCGCTGGTAAGATTGGCAAATGCGCTGTATTCACCTACGAGAGTGACGATTCCATCGTCTAAAGAAAGTTCTTCAAGACCCGCATCAATAAGTTCGAGCTCCAATTCTTCGAGATCGCGAGCCGCTGGCACCGGGAACTCAATGACGGATTTACGACTAAACATGAAATCAAGCTGGCCGGCGTTGACCATTTGGCCACCGTTCTTATTGAAGATAATTTTCAGATTTCCGACTGAACGATTGGAATTATCCGTCGCGCACTCGACGATGAAGAGAGAGCCATGCGGACCTTTTCCTTCATAGGTGATCTCAGAGATATCCGCAGCATCTTTACCAGCAGCCCGCTTGATCGCGTTCTCGATGTTTTCCTTGGAGAGGTTTTGTGCTTTGGCATTGTTAATTGCCACCCTCAGCGGAGCGTTGGATTCCGGATCAGGGCCACCGTTTTTGGCGGCCATGGTGATGGATTTCGCCAGTTTAGGGAAAACCTTGGACATGGTAGCCCATCTGGATTCCTTGGCACGGCGGCGGCATTCAAAGTGTCTTCCCATGATTGGTTTGGTAAAAGAGTGATTCCGGCATAGCAGCCGGGGCAGAAATTAAAGCAGGCGAAAGCCGAGATGCAAGTGAAGCGGCCTCGCATTCATTTTTCCTTTTCATAGTCCAATAGCATCCGCCGCACGTCTTTTTCCAACCCGAAGAGGAGCAGGACATCATCCGCCTCGAAGCGACGATTGGGATCAGGGTTCCCCAAGACTTTGTTGATGGGATGACGGGTGGAGCTGAGGGCGGTGAGCCCACGGCCCTTCGCAACGGTCACGAGGTTCAAATTGTAGCGCAACCGGATTTCCGCTTCTTGTAAAGTCTTCCCAACGAGGGACTTGGGAATGAGAATTTGGGCGATTTCGTAGCCGCCGCCAAGCTCCAGGCTGCTGATCTTATCCGGTGTATTGAGCGAACGCGCGAGCCATGCGGCCGCCATTGCCTCCGGGACCATGAGCTCATCAATCTTCAGGAGTTTGAGCAACCGTCCATGGAGCGGGTTGATGATGCGGCTGATGATGCGTTTGGTTCCGAGTTGTTGGAGATTGGAAGCAATGGAAAGCGAGGCCTCAAAGTCTTCGCCAATGGCGAGAATCACCGCATCACATTCATTCACGGGGATTTCATGAAATGCATTGAGGTCCGTGCAATCCGCTTGGACGATGTATTCGATTTCGTCTTTGAGCGCATTGACATGGTTGGGATTGTTATCCACAGCGACGATTTCGTGACCTTCGCGACTGAGTTGGCGGGCCAAATGGGTGCCGAAGCTGCCAAGGCCGATGATGCAAAATCTCATGATGGTAAGGTGGAATTCAAATGAGGAGAATTTTCTCCGGCGGCTTGCCAGAGCTTGGATAGGTATCTGGCGGAATCAAGGTGGCAAGCACGGTAAGAAGGCCAATTCGACCGACAAACATATTAACAGTGAGTAAGATTTGTGATTCCGGTGTAAGTAGAGGTGTGAGATCCAGCGAAAGCCCTACGGTCGCAAAGGCACTAATGAGTTCAAAAAGTAATTCGCTCTCATTGATACTTTTACCCGATTCCAAAGCGATGAGAATCATGAGATTAATGATCAACCAGACTCCCGTGAGAACCATCAGACCGAGCGCTTGTGCACCTAACTCAGGTGGAATTCTGCGATTGAAAGCAATTATTCCCCTGCGGCTCATTCTAAGCTGACTCCACACATGAGCGATGCCCACTGCGAATACGGTGGTCCGCATGCCGCCCGCCGTTCCTCCAGGAGATCCGCCGATGAGCATCAGTAACATCAGAAACTCTGCGGTGAGCAGGTTAATCTGAGACATCGGCACCGTGTTAAATCCAGCGGTGCGTGCTGTGACTGAGTGGAAGAAAGACGTAAGAATCACACCTCCATTTTGCGGGCCGTTGCCAAATAAAAACTCACTGATGAAAATCCCCAATGCGCCGATGATGATCAATCCGGCTGTGACGCTGAGCACCAGCCGACTGTGAACCTTCAATCTTGGGCGCGGACCTGTTTTTTCTTTCCTCAGCCTAATCATGGCCATTACCCACTGACTGATATCTTCGCAGACCAATGCACCAAGGCCACCGATAACGATGAGGACCATCACGACAATTTGCCAAATTCCATTGCCTCGCACCGCCTCACTGGCCAATCCGTCTGGGAGGGTAGAAAATCCGGCATTGCAAAATGCGGACACCGCATGAAACACCGAGTGAAAAGCCCTTGTCCCTAAATCTGGAATACTATCGAGACTCATAAAAAGGATCACCGCCCCAATACCCTCTATGATGAAAGTAAATGCCACGATGAACGAAAGCGTCTGACCGATGCGGGCAAGCCGATTCTCAGAAAGCATTTTCCCTAATAGTAAGCGGTCATGCAACGAGAGTCCTTCAAATAACACCACCGCAGCGAAGAAGGTGAGAGTCATGATGCCCAATCCACCAGTCTGAATAAGCAACAGAATCACAACCTGTCCTGTGAGCGAGAAGAAGGTGGCCGAATTCTGCACAGTCAGCCCCGTGACGCAGACTGCGCTCGTAGCTGTAAATAGAGCATCCAGCCATGTGCAGGTATTCCCTGGTGCCACACACCGCGGCATCATCAGAAGCAAGGTTCCGGCAAGGATCAGTGCCAGAAATGAAAAAATCAGAACCAAGCCAGGATGGAACGCTCGTGCGGTAAAACGAGTTTGATGATAGATCATCGAAGCCAGCGATGAGACCAACACCGCAATCTGGATAAATATATGACTGGCAATCGCTGTATCTCCCAATGAAGAGAGTGGAAGTATCATCAAGATGATCGACGTCAGTAAAACGAGCACTGCCAAACTCAGATGAATTTTTAAACGCTTCCGTTCGTTCCGCGGCAGTTTGTCTTCAAAATACACCCAGGCCCGCTCCATTGCAAAAGCGACACCCGTCCCGCAGGTCACCCAATGCAGCAGCGTAGTGACATCTCCAGTCCAACCCACCAGGGTCAACAAACACGCCACCGCCACAAGACCAAACAAAGGATGCAAGGTTTGCCTGAAAAACTTGATCCATCCTTGAGTCTCTTCGTTACCGCTAGATCCTGCCATCAATTTACAAAATTCACTCGAACTCTACCGCTACAAATCTGGTCGTGGCGATAGCTTCACCAGAATGCCAAGAATTTGCAACACCCAAGGTTGTTCTAGCTGATCTCATTTCGCGCAAGGGTCTCGAAACCACAAAATAATTTAGAATCCACTGGCGGCTTCGCGGGAAGAGTTCCCTCGCGATCCAGATGAGTCTTGCAGATTCGATGGAAATCCTCTGGCGTTTTCGCTCGTCGCATCTCGAATTCAAAGTCCCCTTCCAAGCCATGTGTGATGTAGGCGAGAGTTTTCTTCATGCGCTGCACGTGCGCCAGTGGCACCAGCTTGTTAGTTTCTCGGGCGATCTCTTCGTAGAGTTCTGTGACATAATTCCAAAGATCTCGGTAAGACGGAGTGTGCGGAACAGTATTTCCGAAGGCCGCTTCCAATTGTGCGAAAATCCACGGGTTTCGGATTGCACCTCGCCCCACCATCAGCCCGGCCGCATTCGTTGCCTGCAGATAATTTAATCCAGTTTCCACATCCACCACATTGCCATTGGCAATTACCGGGCATTTCATTTCATTGACCGCGGTTTTGACAAAATGGGGATGCACCGGCGTTTGATAGCGTTCAACAACCGTCCTGCCGTGAATCGTCAAACCGTCGATTCCGTGCTTTTTGAAAATCTCTAACAACCCATAAAACTCCTCAGTCCCGGTGTAGCCGAGGCGGGTTTTCACCGTGAAGCGCCCCGGAATAGCCTCGCGCAATGAACCAAGAAGCTGATCCACATAACCGGGATTGCGCAATAAACCTCCCCCAGCGTCCTTCCGGCACACAATGGGTGCCGGACAACCAAGATTCAGATCGATCCCAGCGATCGGTAATTTTTCCAGTTCCTTTGCCGTTCGCAACAAGCTAGGAATATCCCTACCAATCATTTGCGCGAAGATCGGACGCCCGGTTTCATTTTCCTTGATCGATCTCACGATGTAGCGGTTCAGAACAGAATCTGGGTGCACTCGGAAATACTCGGTCACGAACCAATCAGGCGCTCCCCGCCTCGCGATTACCCGCATGAACGGCAGGTCCGTCACATCTTGCATCGGAGCAAGCACCAATGTTGGTCGGTGTGGTTGGAGGAAATCGCGCATCAGTGCTGGCTATCGCGCCCTGTCCGCCGCCCATGGTCAAGGAATTCCGTTGACAGATCCCAACACCAACTATCTACTAAACACGAACTAAGCAACTTCAAGTATCCAAGTGGAAAGTGATCTATTACACACCGAGAAAATTCTAGCGGATCGCAAAATTTTCTTTCTCGATCTCAAGCAGAATTCTCGTGGGATGGTCGTCAAGATCACCGAGGATGTGGGTGGGAATCGAGATACAATCATGATTCCCGCAGAAATTCTTGGAGACTTCATCGCTGCTTTAAGTGATATTAAAGCCACTGCAGACGAGCAGGAGTAGGCTTGAGGCTGGAAGGTTTTGCCTTGCTCCTCAGCATGAAGGGTTGGAGATTTCTGTTTAGATAAAAATCATTTATGGCAGCTCCATCCTCCGTTAATGTCGCACGGCTTACCTATTTGTTGATTTGTCAGGCCGCAGGCGTCGCCATCGCGTTGAGTACAAAAGGTACCCAGCTCGAAGTTCCCATGTCTGTGGGTATCATCGCGGGTTTAGGTGTCGCCGGTTTTTTCATCTGGATTGAATCCTTGATGAAGGGCTTTACGCTCCGTGGATTTTCAACTGCGACATTTGGTCTCGGGGTGGGCTTGTTTTGTGCATGGTTGCTCACGCGGGTAGAGTTTTCCAAACTGCTCGAGTTGGCCTTCCGCGATAAATTGGAGAATCAGGAAAATGGCGATGTTTTAGTAAATTCACTGCGTATTTCCATTGATGTCACGTTATTTGCAAGCTTGGGATTTTTGGGTGCGGTCCTTGCCCTCCGGAATAATCGCGATGACTTCGCCTTTATCATTCCATACGTCCGCTTCAGGCAAGATGCCTCCACGGGAATGCCCGTCGTCTTGGATCAGGATGCCATTATGGACGGTAGGGTATTGGCAATTTTGCGTTCAGGATTTTTGCACGGTCGGTTGATTGTACCTCGTTTCGTATTGGACGAACTACAAAGCTTAGTGAGTTCCGATTCCAATGCCTCACGCCAGCGCGGTCAACGAGGTTTGGACAGTTTGGAACAACTTCAGAACAGCAGCGATATTCAAATTTCCATACACGACACTCAACTGTCTGAAACTTCGAAAAATAGCCACAGCCGCTTGCTTGATGCCACACGAATTCTAGGTGCCCGTTTGATGACCACTGATGATAATCTTACCAAACTGGCCAAGCTCCAAGGTGTAGAAGTTTTAAATTTGCATGAATTGGACGAAGCTCTCAAGCCAGCGGTGGTGGTTGGGCAAAGAATGCGGATCGCGTTAGTGCGGTCCGGTAAAGAAGACCACCAAGCAGTGGGCTATCTACCCGACGGAACGATGATTGTCGCAAACCAAGGTGCTTCTAAAATTGGCTCAACTGCTGAGGTGATCGTGGTGAGTACGCTGCACACGAGCAGCGGCACCATGGTATTTGCCGAGCTTTATTAAAGCTCAGAAGAATGAGTTTGAGTGGGCCTTGTGGCCCTACTCATCCAAAGCCCAATTGAGTCAAGGTTCACTTCATAAGAATAGGTCCTATACGACCTATCACCCCAAATTTAGCCAAAAAAAGTGCCCGACTCCCTTTAACAGGAGCCGGGCATATACCTGGCGACGACCTACTCTCACAAGACCTATCGTCTCACTACCATTGGCGCTGCAGCGTTTCACTTCCGGGTTCGGAATGGGACCGGGTGGTTCCACCGCGCTCTGGTCACCAGAGGGTAATTGTCATGTGAAGCTTTACAAACCTCACTTGATAACTAGGACTCTGGGGACTTAGAGTTTGTTAGTTTTCAGTGTTCCGTTTTCAGGGAAGAGGCATCGCGCTCTGCGCAGCTTCTTATACTGAAAACTTCAAACTGAAAACTATCAACTTACCTCGCCCGCTCTCTGGCATCCACACGGAGAAACTTTCTAATTAATTAACCTGACAATCTCTAAACCATTCACGGTCACTTGTTTTCACTAATTCAAAAATAGGAATCAAGCCAAACGGATGATTAGTACTTCTCAGCTGAACATATTACTATGCTTACACTTAAAGCCTATCAACGTCGTAGTCTTCGACGATCCTTAAGGGAAAATTCATCTTGGGAGTAGCTTGGCGCTTAGATGCTTTCAGCGCTTATCTATTCCATACTTAGCTACCCGGCCATGCCCTTGACAGGACAACCGGTGCACCAGAGGTATGTCAATTCCGGTCCTCTCGTACTAGGAACTGAACCCCTCAATTTTCCTGCGCCCACAGAGGATAGAGGACCGAACTGTCTCGCGACGTTCTGAACCCAGCTCGCGTGCCGCTTTAACCGGCGAACAGCCGGACCCTTGGGACCTTCTCCAGCCCCAGGATGCGACGAGCCGACATCGAGGTGCCAAACTTCATCGTCGATATGAACTCTTGGATGAAATCAGCCTGTTATCCCTAAGGTACCTTTTATCCGTTGAGCGACGGCAATTCCACATTCAACCGCCGGATCACTTAGGCCTACTTTCGTATCTGCTCGACTTGTAGGTCTCACAGTTAGGCGGGCTTATGCCTATGCACTCAACACACGGTTACCGACCGTGCTGAGCCCACCTTCGCGCTCCTCCGTTACTCTTTAGGAGGATACCGCCCCAGTAAAACTGACCGGCTGACAATGTCCCTCGCCCGGATTCACGGGAACGAGGTTAGATCTTCCAACACCCAAGGGTGGTATCTCACTGGCGACTCCGCGGTTCCCTAAAGAACCGCTTCAATGTCTCCCACTTATGCTGAGCATGAAAATCGAAAAACCAATGACAGCTTACAGTTAAGGTCTATAGGGTCTTTCCGTCCTTCTGCGGGTAGGCGGCATCTTCACCGCCATTACAATTTCACTGAGCACCTGGTTGAGACAGCGCCCAACTCGTTTCACGATTCGTGCAGGTCGGAACTTACCCGACAAGGAATTTCGCTACCTTAGGACCGTTATAGTTACGGCCGACATTCACGGGGACTTGGGCTCAAAGCTTTGCCTTTAACAGCTAACATCTTACCTTAATCTTTCCGCATTGGTCACGTGTCACATCCTATACTTGGTCTTACGACTTGGCAGAATGCTGTGTTTTTGCTAAACAGTCGGTTGGGCCATTTCACTGCGGCCTAGGTAAACCTAGGCACCCCTTCTCCCGAAGTTACGGGGCCAATTTGCCGAGTTCCTTAACCAGGGTTCACTCTTACGCCTTGGTATATTCTACCCACCCACCTGTGTCGGTTTACGGTACGGGTTGCTTAGCATACACCGGATCTTTTCTCGGCACCTTCTTTGGTAATACGGATTGGCCGTAGCCGCACCTCAGAATTCAATCACTTAGTTACCTCCAAAAATGCGTCAATCCGGGTTAAGGGTCGCAAGTGCAGGAATATTAACCTGCTGTCCATCGGCTACGCCTATCGGCCTCGCCTTAGGTCCTGACTAACCCCGGGACGAAAATCGTAGCCCGGGAAACCTTGGGTTTACGGCGGACGGGGATTTCACCCGTCTTATCGTTACTCATGTCTGCATCCTCTCTTCTTGATACTCCACGGTCAGTCGCCATCGCGCTTCAATGCAATCAAGAATGCTCCTCTACCGCGCCATGTCCCAGGACATGACACCCAGAGCTTCGGTATACTGCTTATCGCCAATCATTTTCGGCGCAGAATCTCTCGATGAGTAAGCTATTACGCACTTTTTAAATGGTGGCTGCTTCTAAGCCAACATCCTCACTGTCTGTGAAATTCCACATCCTTTCCACTTAGCAGTATTTAGGCACCTTAGCTGCTGATCAGGGTTGTTTCCCTTTTGACGATGAAGCTTATCCCCCACCGTCTCACTGCCGCGCTCTGTTGTATGGTATTCGGAGTTTGATAGGGGTTGGTAGACGGGTATGCCCCCTAGCCCTTTCAGTGCTCTACCCCCATACATAAACACGCGACGCTGCACCTCAATGCATTTCGAGGAGAACCAGCTATCACGGGGTTTGATTAGCCTTTCACTCCTACCCTCAGCTCATCAGAGAATTTTTCAACATTCACCTGTTCGGTCCTTCACGCAGTATCACCTGCGCTTCAACCTGGCCAAGGGTAGATCACCTCCGCTTCGGGTCTAGCACCTGCAACTAATGTCGCCCTATTCGGACTCGCTTTCGCTTCGCCTCCGTTCCCTAAGAACTTAAGCTTGCCACAGATACTAACTCGCAGACTCATTAAGCAAAAGGCACGCCATCACAGTCGAAACTGCTCTGACACCTTGTAGGCACACGGTTTCAGGTTCTATTTCACTCCGCTCACAGCGGTTCTTTTCACCTTTCCCTCACGGTACTTGTTCACTATCGGTCGCTAACTAGTATTTAGCCTTATGCCGTGGTCGGCACAGATTCATACGGCGTTTCACGTGTGCCGTATTACTCAGGGACTCCCTAGAGCCTCGTTGGATTTCGGTTACGGGGATTTCACCCTCTATGTCGGAACTTTCCAGGTCCTTCACCTATCCATTGAGGTCCCACGTCGGGGCCCTACAACCCCAGAAGCAAGCTTCTGGTTTGGGCTATTCCGCTTTCGCTCGCCACTACTGACGGAATCGATTCTCTTTCTTTTCCTCCGGTTACTGAGATGTTTCACTTCACCGGGTATCGCGTATCTTTTCCTAACTTCCATTAC
>Ga0335395_10001997_pt1 | contig 12656 bp, 10 predicted proteins | sample MAT02_FD_205744 | JGI IMG/M metagenome (GOLD analysis project Ga0335395, IMG submission 205744) | Freshwater microbial communities from Lake Fryxell liftoff mats and glacier meltwater in Antarctica - MAT-02 (spades assembly) (version 2) ...
CACCGTAGGGCGATCGCATCGATCTTGAGATAGAGGTGAGTGCGATCGGAGATAGTTTGAGGCTCTATCAAAAGAGTTAAGGAATTTTGTAATTGGCGATCGCTCATCTCTTACAGACAGTTATTCAGCTCTAATATAACCTCCCATAAACTCCAATTGATTTATCATTTCTTCCGCTGACTTTGCCGCCATCAACTTCAAAATTCCTCGCCATTGAGCGCCTATTGAATAACTTTGTCGCGTTGCAACAATAATTCCTGAATGAGTCCTCTTTAGTTCAGCAAAAGTTCTGTGCAAACGGCAGAAATCTCCCATATTAGAAGTGTAAATGACCCGCCCTTGCTCAGTTGCCCAGATTAGCTGCTCCTCATCTGAAGAGCTAAGTTTGTTCGCGTCTGGAGTAGTCATCACATTTACAGCAGAATTCCGCAAAGCTTCTACTAATGAGAGGTTGCCCGAATCTTCATCAATATAGAGACGAATTTGACTCACGATAACTTACCTGCCATATATTCAGCTTCCCAATACTTGCAGTCTTGGTAGTACGCTGATATCTCCGCCTCGATTTCATCTTTATTAGCGTGATAATAAGCCAAACCCGCATAAATTTGTGCTAACGTCAAGTGCGGAAATTCTTCAGCGATTTTTTCAGGAGTCATTCCCGCTTTGTAGTCAATGGCTATGCTTTGCACGGACATTCTTGTACCTGCGATGCGGGGACGGCCGCCGCAAGTTCCCGGCGTGCTGACAATTAGCGTTCCAATATCAACAGCAGTTGTCATATTTACCTCGATTGAGTTAACTTGATTCTATTGTAACCAAAGCACAGGGAATTTAAGCCCCCACCTTTCGGTGGATTGTTTTTAGGCTGGGGCTTAAATCCCCTGCCTAAAAACTTAGCTGTCAACTGTCAACTGTCAACTGTCAACTGTTAAGCAGCTTCATTTCTACCCGATCGCACTTTCGCAACATTAACCAATGCCACTAGCACCTTTGTTTCCTGTCGTTCATCCCTTTCTCAAATCTGCTTTTCCCAGATGTCTGTGGACTGGAGATATCAACAGCCGAGAGATAGCCCTAACATTTGACGACGGGCCGCACCGGCTGCACACACCTCAACTGTTAAAAGTTCTAGACAAATATAATATTACAGCTAGTTTTTTCTGGCTGGGTTTCTGCGTTGACAGGCATCCAGAAACCGCTAAGGAAGTATACGAACGCGGACACTGGATCGGCCTCCACGGCTACCAGCATCTATCGTTTCCAAAACTCAAAACCCATGAACTCAAACAAAGTTTAGAAGACACGCAAAAAGCAATTGCCAAAGCTTGCGATTTAGACCCAAAATTAATTCGCGATGTGCGGCCGCCAAACGGCATTTTTACGCCGCGAACGTTAGAATTATTGCAACAGTGGGAATATCGTCCTATCATGTGGAGTGTTGTCCCGGAAGATTGGGTGAGGCCGGGAGTGAGGAAAGTTCTTAGTCGTGTAGTACAGCAAACAGAAAATGGTTCAATTATTGTACTCCACGACGGTTATTGCGGCGGCGAAGATGTCGCGGCTTCTGCTGATAAAATAATTCCACTGCTATTATATAAAGGTTACAAATTTGTGACGGTCGATCGACTGTGGCAACAAATTTCTGCCTGATTGCGTCAGTGCGATCGCTACTCCGAACCAAGAAACCGGGTTTGTTAACCGAGATTAAGGGGTTTCAGCAAGTATTGCGATTAAAAACTCCGGTTTCTGCCCAACAGTTCAATTTAGCAAAGAGGACGCGAAGATGGCACTAAAAGTAGACACTTTTTATAACCCGCCGCGCTTGGTAGGAGACGACACATCGGAAAATGTTACGCTTTTTCCTGGACAGCTTGCTAATTTTCCTGGTGGAGCATGGTTGTTGGGCGGAGACGATACTGTAACGGGTTCCTCAAGTGTAGAATTGATTCTGGGGAATGCTGGGGACGATCGCATTTTTGGCAATGACGGCAACGATTCGCTTTACGGTGGCAAAGGCGACGATGCGCTGGTAGGAGGAAATGGCAATGACTTACTCAAAGGCGAAGTAGGCAACGATACTCTGATCGGTTTAGCCGACGACGACATTTTGCGCGGAGGCAAAGGTAATGATGCACTGTTTGGTGGCTTCGGCAACGATACTCTCAACGGCGATATTGGTGTAGATACTCTCACCGGAGACGAAGGTAATGACGTATTTGTACTCACAAATAAACTCGGCGGTTCTACTGTTGCTCTAGCAGATACCATTACTGATTTTGACAAGGGCAAGGATAAAATTGCCTTAGCAGATGGGCTTCTGTTTGAAAATCTCAAAATATTGCCGGACTCTCAAAATCCAAACGACACTGTAATTCAGCAAGATACAGGGGAGTTTTTGGCAGTTTTAAAAGATGTTAGCAGCAGCACTTTAGCTCGATCGGACTTTCTTGTTCCCGGCACGTTAGCCTTTAGCACCAATGATTTCATAACCAATGAAAGCAGTGTTTCCAAAACTGTCACCGTGACTCGCACGGATGGCAGTGACACTGCTGTTAGTGCCACAGTAACGCTGGATTATCCCAATCGATTTGTGAAGGATAATCCCAATCCATCTATTCGTGGGGCAAATCTGCGCCCCTCAAACTTAAATGCTGCCTTTTTTCCAGTCAACTTAGGTACAGTCAATTTTGCCGCCGGAGACACTACACCTAAAACTGTTAATATTCCTTTGGTCGATGATGCAATTCGTCATTATCCTCGATCGGCTTTGCTGACATTGACCGAACCCACAGGCATCACGAATATTAGCACGCAGAATACAGCTACATTAAAAGTTCTAGACGATAGCAACCCACCCTCTGCGATTCAGACCTTCGATTTCGTCAATGCGATCGCAGCCGACGGCAATAGACTGCTCCTCGGAAGCAGAACCATTGATGGCAAATCCCCAGGAAATGCTCGCTTGTTTGACACCAATACGGGGAAGTACCTCCAGAATTTTGAGCAACCTAGACAATCTGGTTACTTTGGTAATAACGTCGCTATAGCTGACAACAAAGCCCTGATTGCATCTGGCAACAATAAATCATATCTGTTTGATACGAATACAGGTGCACTACTGCAAAGCTTCAGCACGGACGATACCAAATCTTTGACCGATCGCTATCCCGTTATAAAAGTCGCTTTTGTTGGTAACAATGTCCTGATTTCTCCCACTCCAGACTTACCTTTCAGTTATCAAGAAGTGGCTCCTGCATACGTGTTTGACTCCAATACAGGCGCGCAACTGCAAAGCTTTTTCAGTCCCATCCCTAGAAATCTTTTTCCAATTGAATATGCAAGTGCTGTCGGAAACAAAGTTGCGATCGCAGGCTTAACAGACAAACCCTCCATTAACGCAGCAGTTTATCTGTTCGATAGCATCACCGGTCAACTTCTCCAGACTTTACCGAGCCCCGATCCTAGAGACGGTAGCTTTACTTTCGGCAAGACGATCGCAGCAGTTGGTAATGATATCCTCATCGGAGCGCCATTTGCCGATAGCGGTAGGGGTGCAGCGTACCTGTTTGACGGCAATACAGGCTCATTGATCCGAAAATTTTCCAATCCAAACCCCCCCGATTCGGACTTATACACAAACGATGGTTTCGGAGGTAGCTTAGCAGTTACAAGCAGTGACATTCTGATTGGAGCGAGCTCCTACGAGTCTCAAGGTGCTGTATATCGCTTTAACAGTACCACAGGGAACTTGATCGAGACTTATTTGGGTAAAGCGCCACCATTATCTTATTTAGCTTTTGAAGATCGAATAGTTCGTTCCTTTGGGGATAACATCGCGATCGCCGGTGACAAAGTGGCTATCAGCTATTCTATTCCACGTTTCCGTGTATCAGGCGCTACTGCTGCTTTGTTTTAGCACTGGCAATCAGAAACGAGGGTTTTTTACAATAGGAGTTACGCATTCCCACCAAAGAAACCGGGTTTTCCACCTAATTTGAGGGCTACAGCCAAAGATTTTCGTAAAAAAAGCCGGTTTCTTTGATATGAGTGCATAAGTGCTGTAGGTTTTGATATATTTGCGAATTATGAGGAGGCTGTTATATGGTTCGATCGCACAAACGTCAAGCTGTCATCGCTTTAGTGGTAGCCTTGGGGATAATCATCGGAAATTTAGTGTTCCCCGGACTAAATGTAGCGCCAGCATTTGCTCAAGCTAAATTTAAGGATGTGAAAGACCATTGGGCTCAAGCTTGCATCGAGGACTTAGCAGAAAAAAAAATCATCACTGGCTACTATGAAGACGGCAGTTTTCGGCCGAATCGTCCCGTTAGTCGTGCTGAGTTTGCGGCGATGCTTCGCAAGGCTTTTCCAGATGCCAAAACCATCCGCAATCCAATTACTTTTGTAGATATTCCTACCAGTTATTGGGGTTTCAAAGCCATTCGAGAAACTTATCAAACAGGCTTTTTGTCCGGTTACAGCGGTAGTATTTTTAACCCGACTTTGAATATTCCGCGCTGGCAAGTTTTGGTAGCTTTAAGCAGCGGATTGAAATATACACCTGCCGGGCCAGCCCTTGAAATTTTGGATGCGACTTTTGACGATGCACGAGAAATTCCCGAACTGGCCAGAAATGCGATCGCAGCAGCAGCAGAAAAGCAACTTGTCGTCAATTATCCTGCTGTCAAACAACTAGAACCCACACGTAATGCTAGTCGCGCCGAAGTAGCAGCTTTCCTCTGTCAGGCGATCGCTAAACCAGGCCAAACAGCTCTAGTTCCCTCACAATACATCGCGCAAGTTGCGCCGGATATCGGACCGCCGAGAACCACAGAAACTTCGGAATCAGAGAAAGTCCGGGCAGAAATTTCCTTTGTCAAGGAAGAGCAAAACAGTAAAAATATTCGGATTAAAATTATCCGAGATGGTCAAGTTTTATTGCAAGAACCCGTGCTAATTCCGACTCGTTCTCTAGTGGATAACCCCGACAAAAAAGCCAACGAGGAAGTTTCGGAAGGGCGTTTGCTATCGCTGCGAGTCCGCGATTTGGATGGAGACAAGGAATCGGAAGTGCTGGTGGATTTAGTGTCAACCAAAAGCGGTGTCTACTGCTGCAATTATTCGTTTATCTATCGCTATGACTCTGCGACCAAGAAATACACTCATATCAAGCATTTCTGGGGCAACGTGAGCTACGAAATTGTCGATTATGGCAAAAATGATCTCCCAGAGTTCAAGAGTCAGGACGGACGATTTGCCGAGGCTTTTACGAATTATGCTGATTCTCGATTGCCATTGCAAATTTGGCAGTATCGCCAAGGTAAAATGCAGGATGTAACTAAGCAGTATCCGGTGGAAGTATACACAAATTCCTGTGAACTTTGGCTGGAATCTAACAAGCATTTAAATGAGAATAAAGATGTAAAAGGGGTGTTGGCCGCTTATATGGCGAACCAGTATGTACTGGGACAGCAAGTGGAAAGTTGGCAGTTATTGGAGAGGGTTTATCAAGGGTCCGATCGCACTCAATTCTTTGGAAAGTTGCGGGAGTTTTTGGTAAGTACGGGTTATGCTAGTAGGTAGATTTGGAGGTTTTTAACCGCAGATGAAAGCGTATAGTATCTGTAGGGGCGGGTTTACGAGATTTTCCGTTTTAGGCAATTATTGTCGGTGAACCCGCCCCTACAGAATTCAAATATAAATCACTTAAAATGTTATATCCACCTGCACCTTGGAAGCTGCAAGGCTACGCGATCGCGACTTTACAATTGGTAGATGTTGCACTCGTGCGCCCCCTGGTTCCTTCGGAGTTAGAAATCATCTCTTTGTTCCCCGGAAAAACCCTTGGCGGGATTTATATCTCCTCCTATGGGTTAGGCTCGGTAATGGAATATAATGAATTAATTGTGGTTAGTGCGATCGCCAATTATGCCGGCAGATGGGGCGCTTGGATTTCCCACATTTACGTGGACAATCTTAACTCTGTAGCAGGCGGGCGCGAGATTTGGGGACTACCTAAAGAAATAGCTCAGTTTAGTTGGGAAGGTAGCGATTCGATCAAAGCATCATCGCTGGGCTACCGTGTCAATGTGCGTCAAGAAAACTGTCAACTGTGCAGTCTCAGTTACAGTCAACAAACTTGGGCGCTACCGCTGTCTTTGAGCGGAAATGTTTTCAGTGCTAGCAGCAGTAATTTGCTATTTTTTAAAGGAGAATTTCAATCTCGTAGTAGCTTGATTAGAGGCGAATTAGAAATACCTCAACAGAGTCCTTTTGCCAGTTTAAACTTAGGTCAGCCTTGGCTAACTTTGGCTTGCGAAGATCTGCGTTTAAGCGCAAATGCGCCAGAAGTTGTCGGTAACAGAAGCGTTGAGTTCAGCTATTAAGATTGCAGGTTTATAGGTACTATCAATATGCCCGTAGGGACACGGCAGTGCCGTGTCCCTAGAGAAGCTCGTACCTACATACCTGAAAACTGCTGTAACCGGATTGCGGGCAATAAATTCGCTGAGTAATTCCTAATCTTTTTAAATGCCAACGCCGGAAGCTTCTGCACCCATTTCTAAAATAGTGCCGCGCAGAAAATCAATTTGCTGCTGAAAGTCCATGCCTTGAATCTTGCCTAATAAGGCTTTTCCTGCTTCGGGAAGCTGATAGTCGGAAGGTACGGGAATAATAGTTCCTTCGTCCATTCCTACTGCTAGAAAATACCAAAAAGCCAGCTTGGTTTCTGGACTCATCGATCCGTACATCCGGCTAATTTCTGTATTGGTTTTTGAGGCAATATCGCGCATGACTTGCAGTTGTTCTTCGTGTGGCAAGGGCTTGACTTGCTCGAACAAACCCTGAGCGATTTCGGAACCTGAAGCACCGGGAGCAGCAGGGGTGATCGACTTGCCCATTTCTGTGTAAACAAACCACAACAAACCTAATTGGTCGTCTATACTCAAGGTCTTGATGTCTGCTTTTCCTTGGTCGTAAGCACCGGCGGTGGTAAATGTCATTCGAGCCTCCAAAATAATATAAATTGCTCAGTTTTCTGATTTATTGGGAAAACTGTTTTACTACTTAATGAAAGTTAGCAAATAAATACTTACGCTTGAATCTGGCTTAAGACAGAGATGATCCCCGACGTAAATTCGTGGAGTAACCTTGCCCTTGGAAAATTTGTAACCAAAGGATGAGCAAAATGGGACAAGATTGTGGTTAGCGAACTCCGGGTTTAGCATTTTTTAGCTAGTCGATCGCCTAGATCTGATGCTACCGGACTTATCAGTCAAAAAAAAGGCTAGCTTTTGGCCAGCCCATGCTCAGGAGAACTACACATTAAACTCTTTAAAATTTTAGCTAAACAAACCCGAAATTCCGCCGACTGCGATCGCACCTGCGAGGGCCGAAACAGCTACAGAAGTCAGAGCCGTACCGAACAGCCACCAAGCCGCAGTTGCAGCAGCTTCTCGCGCTTCTTCTGCTTGCTTTTTGGCGTTGTGCTTGATTTGTTTGATGCGTTTTTTGGCTGACTCTTGCAGGCGTTCGGATCGCAAAATTACGCTATCCCGCGCACCTTCCATTTGGTCAACAATGCGGTGAGCGTCAGTCTCAGAAATGTCGGAACGAGAGCTGAGAATTGCCACTAAAGTACCGCGATCGAACTGACCCAAACGTTCCTTAATCGCATCAAATCCCGCCTCTCGATCATCAAACACTTTGCGGAAATCGCGCTTGATGCCTTCATAATTGAGTTCAGGCCGATCGAGCGAATTGAGGTAATCCCGAATTTTTCCAAAAATACCGTCGAGTGCTGACTGAAACTTGTCCTGAACCATTTTAACTTGTTCGACAACTTGGTTGCGGACAGATTCAATTTGGTCGGCAATTTTGTTAGCTTCCTCTTCCGAAATGTCCTCCCGCTGCGACAGCAATGCTATCAGAGTCGATCGATCGAAGTGCTTCAGGCGATCGCCCAAACTTTGCATCCCCGCTCCCGGTTCGTTAAACAGTAACTGCAAATCGCGTTTAATACCTTCAGGATTCAGCTCTTCCTTGTTGGTATTCTGCAAGTAATTTTCCAAACTACCTTGGAAATCCCGTACAGTTGCTTGGGCACGAGATGCCAAGCGGCGCGGAGATTTGACGATGCTGCGGAGCGAATCTTGGACGCGATCGATCGTCCGATTGATCTGTTCTTCGCTCAAATCTTCCCGTTGCGAAAGCAGCTTCACTAAAGTTTCGCGATCGACCTGAGAAAGTCTTTCCCGCAAAGCCAAAGCACCCTCTTTCGGATTTTCAAACAGTTTGGTCAAATCTTGGTTGATACCTTCTGGATCGAGTTCTTCCAAGTTAGTATTCCGCAGGTACTCGCCAATCTTAGCAGTAACTTCTTCGTACTGTTCCTTGGCTTTATCTGCAACTATTTGCGGCGCGTGGATAATGTTGTCGCGCACAGATTCGATCTTGTCGATCGCCTGATTTACCTGTTCCTCGCTCAGGTCTTGACGCTGTGACAGCAATTGCACCAGGGTGTCGCGATCGAATTGAGATAACCGTTCTCCCAGGGCTTTCAATCCTGTTTGCGGGTCTTCAAACAAAGTTTGGAAATCGCGCTCTATACCTTCAGGATTGAGTTCTTCCTTGTTAGTATTGCGGAGGTATTCTTCTACCTTTTGCCGCACTTCTTGTGCTTTCGATTTCGCTTGCTCTTGCAATTCCTGAGCTTTAGAAATCACTCGATCGCGCGAACTTTCAAGCCGGCCGATTAATTGATCGGCTTCTTCGGGGCTGAAATCTTCCCGCTGGCCGAGCAACTGTACCAAAGTATCGCGATCGAACTGTGACAGGCGATCGCGCAAAGCATCAAAACCCGCATCTCGGTCTTCCAACAGCGCTTGAAAATCCTTTTCGATACCTTCAGGATTCAATTCATCCTTACCAGTCGATCGCAAATAATCTTCAATCCGACTCCGCAAATCTTGAGACTGCTCTTTACCAGCAGCATCTCGCACAATTTCCAAAACTTCTTGGCGGACACTTTCAAGCTGTTCAGAAATTTCCTGTGCTTGTTCTGGAGCAAATCCTTCTCGGCGGCCCAGAATCCCGACAAAATATTCGGGATTCAACAGCTCTAATTGCCGCAAAACAGCCCCTGGAGCAGCTTCAGGGTCGTAGATCGCATCCTTAAATTCCTGTTTGATTGTCTCTCTGTTTAAGTGCCAAGGCTGAGCATTCAGCAAATAATTTTCTACATCCGCCTTAATTGTATTGAAAGGCAAAGCAGGCACTTTTTCGGCCACCTTAGACCCCAGAGATTTAGCTTGTTCGGTTCCTTTTGCGGTGAATTCCTGTAACTTACCGGAAATTTTTTCCACATCTAAATCCGACAAATCCGTCCGCGACAACACAGTTCCGACTAGAGCTTCAACACCCAACTGCATCGCTCGGTTCATCACACCACCGCTGCGTTCAGATTTGTCTCCTTTAGTCCCAATCATTTGAGACAACTTGGCGTTGAGTTCGTCAGACTTCAGCAAATCGGGAGCCGCAAACTTCAGAAAATCAACCAACTCTAAATTTGGGTCTTTCTGCTGTTTCTGCTCGCCGAATGCTTGCTTCCAAACGCCTTCAAGTTGGTCAGCAACTTGATTTACTTCATCTTTTGAAAAATCAGTGCGACTGCTAACTAAATCCACAAAAGTCTGGCGGTTAACATTCTTCAGAACATCACTCCCCGCCAAAGATTTGATATCGGCATCGCCTAGCAACTTTTCAAATTGACTGCGAATATCTTTGACATCCAGCTTCGGTAACTGCAAAGAACCGACATAATCTTGTACCGTTTCGCGAATGCTATCCGGGTCTATAGCGGAACTCAATTCGCGGCGGACAGCGGCCACAGATGCTTCTACAGTATTGACCATTTGGTCGCTTGCCATTTTCCCGCTCATGGCTGCACCGGCAGTACCCATCACGCCTTGAACGCCGGAAAATGCAGTTTTTATCAAGGAACCAATCAACGAACCGACGGCGCTAGAACCCAGCCATACCAGGGTTAAAAAGTACGCCGCCCAGATCACAACACCAATAATTGCCGCTCCATCTACGCTGGCAATTGAAGTCAGTTTTACTGCTAGAAAACAAGCCAAGAATAAGGCAATGTTGACTGTAACTAAAATCCAACCGCCTACTAGACCTTCAGTCTTGCGAACTTTAGTGCCTAGACTTTCTGATTCATCATCATCATCGGGCAAAGCCTCATCCCAATTAGAGATTTTGGCAGCGATAGAGAAATTTGTTAACAGGAATTGGAAGCCGAAAGCCATAATGACTCCGGCGATTAATGATACAAAAAACTGTGGGCTTAAAAACATCAGCCCTGCGATATCGGGGTGGTCTAATGGTACGCTTTCCAACATGATTTACCTCCTAAATTTTGCTGCCATATTAGGCATAGTCAAACCGCTCCCCAAATCTATGCAAGGGGATTTTGCAATCTATCTTTAGATGGTTTTTTGCCTGTTTGAAAAGTTGTGACTTCAGAGTTACTCGCTACTGGGCGGCAGTATCCCATTTTGGCAAATATCTCAGTAGGGATGCTTCCAAACTCCGCACTCAAAACTCATAACTTTTTAGTGTTCTGGTTCTCTCTATATACTTATGATGGCGGTTGAGGCTTGTAAATCAATCCATCTAAAGTCTGAAATTAGTTTTTAAAGATTAAATACAGAGTTCGCTTAAAATCAGCAAATCCGACGCAAAGGGCGATCGCCACCAACGATTTATAGTAGTAAAGTGCGATTCGGCGCACCCTAGATATAGTAGAGTACGCTACCGAGTTAGGATTCTGTTTGATTTTTTTGGTCAAAATGAGCTAGTAATTGCGATCGATCCAGCAGCATAATCCGTCGCGCGATCTCGATGGGTTCTAGTTGAATCAAAGGCTCGATTAGTTGGGATAATTCTTCATCAATCTCGCCAAAATACACTTGTAACATACTCTCAACCATCAAGCGTTTACCTTGCTGAATACCTTGCTGCATACCTTGCTGCATACCTTGCTGAGTTGCATCTTCCAGCCGTTGCAAGTAGAGGGGTGACAGTTCCATAATTAACTCCCGATCTTCTCGATCTATGTCTTGGCGGACTTCTAAAATCGTTCGCAAGTTGTACAACAATTCTAACGCATTCAACCGAAAGACATTATCTGACGGTAATTCTCTCAATTCGGCAACAGCTTGCTAAGGAATTTTGGTTAGTTTGTAAAACAATAGACCAGCAGCATGAACAATATCCCAAATCTCACTCAAATTAGGTTCTCGAACAAATTCTCCTATTTCATCTTTTAAGGCGACCCACTGCGAGGGCACGGTAGAATGGTGACAATTATCAAATGCTGACATACCTTTTTGGTAGTTTTGCAACATTTTATTCATAGGTTCAGTCAAATTCGGCTTACCTCTGATAATATCAGAACTTAATCTGAGTTCAAAATTATCCTGTATTTTAAGGAAACCAGCCATGCGACTCTCTCAAATGCTTTTCGTCACCCTGCGGGAAGATCCAGCAGAAGCAGAAATTCCCAGCCACAAACTATTACTCCGTGCGGGATACATCCGCCGCATCGGTAGCGGTATTTACGCTTATCTGCCCTTAATGTGGCGTGTCCTCAAAAAAGTCTCCCAAATTGTGCGCGAAGAAATGGATGCTACTGGCGCTCAAGAATGCCTCCTACCGCAACTGCAACCGGCCGATTTGTGGCGGGAATCGGGCCGCTGGGATACCTACACTCAAGCTGAAGGTATCATGTTTGCTCTCACAGACCGTCGCGATACAGAATTGGGATTGGGCCCAACTCACGAAGAAGTAATTACTACAATTGCTAAAGATATGATTCGTTCTTATCGGCAATTGCCTGTACATTTGTATCAAATTCAAACTAAGTTTCGTGATGAAATTCGTCCTCGTTTTGGCTTGATGCGCGGTCGTGAATTCATTATGAAAGATGGCTATTCTTTTCACACAAATGAAGAGAGCTTGAAAAAAACTTATCAGGATATGGCTCAAGCTTACAGCAATATGCTCCGCCGCTCTGGACTGCAATTCCGAGCGGTAGATGCTGATTCTGGAGCAATTGGTGGTTCTGGTTCTCAAGAGTTTATGGTGTTGGCTGAAGCTGGCGAAGATGAGGTTCTATATACTGAAGATGGTCAGTATGCTGCTAATTTGGAAAAGGCTGTCTCAATGCCTGCTGATACTGAAACTTCGCCTTTTGGAAATTTTGAAAAGCGGCAAACTCCGGGAACAGACACTATTGAAAAACTTTGCCATTTTTTCAAGTGTTCTCCTACTCAAGTTGTCAAAAATGTGCTTTACCAGGCAGTTTACGACAGCGGTACGACAGTTCTGGTACTGGTCAGCATTCGTGGCGACCAAGATGTCAATCAGGTGAAATTGCTAAATGAATTAACCAAATTAGCGGTAAATTATCAAGCAAAAACTATCCTATTTTTGACGGTACCCGATGCGGAAGCTCAGCAGAAGTGGGCATCTAAGTCTTTACCTTTAGGTTATATGGCTCCTGATGTTGCTGATGATTATATTGTTGGAACCCCCCCCCAACCCCCCCTTATCAAGGGGGGGCAAAAAGACTCCACTCCCCC
>Ga0335395_10002000_pt1 | contig 12652 bp, 12 predicted proteins | sample MAT02_FD_205744 | JGI IMG/M metagenome (GOLD analysis project Ga0335395, IMG submission 205744) | Freshwater microbial communities from Lake Fryxell liftoff mats and glacier meltwater in Antarctica - MAT-02 (spades assembly) (version 2) ...
TGTTCTACAGCGGCAACGTCTATGATCACCGCTACCGCACCGGCGTCGCGCGGTCGAAGAATCTGATGGGTCCCTACGAGAAGCTCGGTCCGCCGATCCTGGGCAACAATGAGCGCTGGGTCGGGCCCGGGCACGGCACGGTGATCTCGGTGCAGGGCCTCGACTACTTCGTCTATCACGCGTGGACCAACGCCGGTAACGGCACGCACGACGACGCCAAGGGCCGGCACGTGCTGGTCGACCGCGTGGTCTACGAGGGCGGCTGGCCGCGGATCCACGACGGTACGCCGAGCCGCAAGAAGCAACTGTGGCCGGGCGTGCCCTGAGCGGGTGAGCGGGCGAGCGGTCGCGGAGTCAGGGCCACACGACGAGCGCCGCGCTGCGCACCTCGACGACGGCCTCGGCGTTGTCGCGGGTGAACAGGTCGGCGGCGTCGAAGCGGACGCGCGCGAGGCGACTGGCGCCGAGTTGCAAGGTGTCGCCCGAGAGGTCGAGGCCGGCGCTGCGCAGGTCGTCGAGGTCGAGGCGCTGGCTGCCGACGTCCGAGAGCAGACAGGTGATCTCGTCGCCGGCCGGCTCGCTGCCGATCAGCGTGGAGAGGCGCACCAGCACCGGCGCGCCGCGACCGTCGGGCCGCCACTCGAGCAATAGCGAGCTGCGATCAGGGCTCGGGGTGGCCTGCAAGGCCACGGGCTCGGGGATCGGTGCGCGTACGACGAAGCCCGGGAGCTCGTCGTCGCCATCGACGGTGATCGTGAGGCTGGTCGGGCTCGGCTCGCCGATCGCCCAGGCCTTCGCGGGCAGGCTCTCGCTGGCGTAGCCGTACTCGACGCCGGACATGTAAGGCAGCAGGTCGGGCACCAGCGAGAGCGGCACGTCGACGCTCGCCTCGCCGAGCTTCACGGCGATGTTGCCGGCGTCGACCAGGACCAGCTCGCGGGGTGTGTCGCGGGCGCTGGCTTCACGCGGGTCCTCGGGCGCGACCCACAACTGCTCGCTGGGGACACACTGATTCACGCGCAAGCGATCCGTGGCGAGCAGCGGGAGGTCGGCCCGGGCCCGCACGGCGGCCTCGTCGAGCCCGCGATACTGGACGAAGCGCGCGACGACCTCGAGCGCCGGCTCGTCCGCGGAGGCGTCACCGGGCGCGCGCAGGACGACGTGGATCCTCGCCAGGCGACCGGGCGCGGCCGGCTCGCTGAGGCCGCTCGGCGTCATATTTTCGTCGACCGCAGAACAACCGAAGAGACCGGCACTTGCGATCGCCACCGCCAGCGATCCGCCGACGAGTCCGTGGCGGATGCCGGAAGTACCGGGCCAGCAAGCAGCCGTCGGGGACCTGCGCATCGACTCTGGTTTACCCCGCCGGAGAGGTCCTGTCACGGGACCGGCGATGACGATGGCCGCGGCGCGCGCGTTCGCCTCGAAGCAGGCGCTGGAGCCGGGACGTCGTGCGGAGAAGCCGCGTAGGTCGGCCTCAGGCGTCGGCGCCTGCCTGAGCCCTGCCCAGCACGGCCGCGCCGCGCCCGTCGAGGTGAACGCGGGGCAGGGAGTGATAGAGGCTGGAGAGCTCGTGCAACTCGCCGTCGAAGGCTGGCAGATCGGGCGACTCGACGACGACACGCTGGTCTCGAACACCGCAGCCACCCAGGTGGCCGGCAGCATCAGCACGTGTAGCAGCACGAACAGGTCGCGCCGGGTCGGCCACAGCGCGCGCACGGCCCCGGCCAGGCAGGCGCGCTTGAGCTCCCACTGCAACACGCGCAGGCGGCGTCGGACAGCGGCTCGCGCTGCGGGAACAGTTGACGCGCCAGCTTGCTCGATGAGCGGGCGAAAGCAGGTGTCGCGCAAACTCTCGGCTCGTGGATCTTCGTGCCCGTCGTGGGCCGAAAACTTCGACAAAGGCTGAGGGCCAGGCACCCACGGACCGGTGATCTGGACCGCGAGCCGCAGGGGCTCACGCGGGCCTGCGTCGCGTGCGCGAGGCCGACGGCGGCCGGGCGCATGTTGCATACTCCGCCGAGCCCGGTTTTTTGCCATGATCGAAGCGACCCGCGACACCGCCTTCCTGCAGCCCGTTCGCCTGTCCCCGGACGGCCACGTGCTCCACCTCCTCGACCAGCGCGCCTTGCCCGCGCGCGAGTTGTGGCTCGAGCTGCGCGAGGTCGAGGAGGTCGCGCAGGCGATCGAGTCGCTGGCGGTGCGCGGTGCCCCTGCGATCGGCTGCGCCGCGGCGCTCGGGCTGGCCGCCGCGAGCCATGGCTTCCCGGACGACGCGACGCTGTTCGTCGAGACCTGCTTGCGGGCGATCGACCGCCTCGCGCACACGCGGCCGACGGCGGTCAACCTGTTCCACGCGCTGGGCCATATGCGGCTCGCGCTCGGCACCGGCGGCGACGCACCGGGGGCGCAGCGCGAGACCCTGCGCGCCGCGGCGGAGGCCTACGTCGAGGCCGAGCTGCAGGCCTGCCTGCGCATGGGCGAGTACGGGGCGCCGCTGCTGCCCGAGGGCACGATCCTCACCCACTGCAACACCGGCGCGCTGGCGACCGCGGGCTGGGGCACGGCGCTCGGGGTGATCCGCCGGGCGGTTCAGATCGGCAAGGCGATCCGTGTGCTCGCCGACGAGACGCGGCCGGTGCTGCAGGGCGCTCGCCTGACCGCGTGGGAGCTGCAGCGCGACGGCATCCCGGTCGAGGTCATCGCCGACAACATGGCGGGCGCCCTGATGCATCGCGGCCAGATCCAGGCCGCGATCGTCGGCGCCGACCGCATCACCCGACGGGGGGACGTCGCCAACAAGATCGGCACATACACGGTGGCCGTGCTTTGTCGTCACCACAACATCCCGTTCTTCGTCGCCGCGCCGTGGTCGACGATCGACCTCGAGATGGAGTCGGGCGCGCAGATCGAGATCGAACAGCGCGACGCAGACGAGGTCCACTTCCATGGCGGCACCCGCATGACCCCGGTCGGTGTCGGCGCCCGCAACCCCGCCTTCGACGTGACCCCCGCCGAGCTGGTCACCGCGATCATCACGGAGCGCGGCGTGTTCTCACCGCACGAGCTGGTCCGCGGAGCGGACCAGTCATTCACGGCGCGCGCACTTTGCCGAGCTGTCCCAAGAGCCAGGTCGTCAAGTCCGTCAAAAACTTAGGGTCCACCGGCCGATCACGCACGAGATAGCGGGCGGGCGTCGACTGCTCCGGCTCGACCTTGAACAGGTGATCGAGCGTGCGATAGAGCTCGACGGTGTGCTTCTTCTTGTACTTGCGGGCCATGCGTGCGAGGGCCGAGGAGTCCTTGCCGGGGTCGACCTCGAAGTCTTTCTCGCCCTGTGCGATCCACAGGCTGCCCTCCGATTTGGCGACCAGTTGTTCGGGGTCGATCGCCAGCACTTCGCGGATCCAGGTCGACGTGCGGGCGAGCTCGGGGGGCACGTCCTTGCCGGTGCGCAGGGCCGCCAGGGTCCTCGCCTGGGCCTTTTGCGCCTCGGCGCGCAGCTCGGGCGGGACCGCCTCGATCGCGGCCGCAGCTTGCGCCTTGAGGACCGTCTCGTAGGGGCGGCCGGGGGTGGCGAGCAGCGCGACCGTGCGGACGCTGCGGCCCTCGCCGGCGAGGTGGAGCGCCTTCCAGCCGCCCTCGCCGTGGCCGAGGATGCCGATGCGGTCGGGGTCGACCTCGTCCTGCACGAGCAGGGTACGCAGGCCGCGGCGGGCGTCCTCGAGTTGACCGGTGTAGCTGATCGGACCGTCGGCGCTGGCGCCGAAGCTGCGCTCGTCGAAGCGCAGCACCGCGATGCCGGCCTGCGCGAGGGCGTCGGTGATGACGTGGCTGCCGAGGTCGACGGGGGGTGGACCGGCGAAGCCGTAGCGATCCTGCTGCCCCGTGCTCGACAGGAACAGCACCGCGGGGAACGGCCCCTTGCCGGCGGGGATGAGCAGCTCACCGGCGAGCCTGGGTTCACCCGGCAGGCCGGGCAGCTCGAGCTCGCGGCGGGTGAAGGTCGCGTCGCTCGGCGGGGCGTACGCGAGGGTCGGCGGCGGATCGATCGTCCAGGTCGGCCAGGGGGCGGGCTTGGCGGGCACGATGACCTCGAGGTCGTCGGAGGTCACCTCGATGCGTTCGATGCGGCCGTCGTGCAGGTGGATCGTCTCGCCGAGGCTGGTGGTCGCGACCGCGGTGGTGGGCGCCTGCGACGAGGGCACCGTGAGCTTCGCGGTCCAGTCGGTGGGCAGCGAGCCGGACAGGCTGACCAGGCGCCAGGCCAGCTCGCCCTCCCGCAGCTCACGCAGGCCGAACATGAGCTCCTCGTGCAGCATCGTCGCAAAGGACATGTAGGCGGTGCCGGGTTTGAAGGCGAGCTCCTCGCGTTCGCGGCCGGAGGTGAAGACCAGCAGGTCGCCGCTGCGTTCGAAGCGGAGCTCGACGGCCTGGCTGCGTTCGAGGCCGCGGACCAGGTCGCCGCGGGCGTCGATGACGATCTCGCCGGCGCTACGCAGGGGTCCGCCGGGGCTGCCGGTGTTGGGGGCGCTGGCGGGGAGTTGCAGCTCGACGCGGGTGCTGAAGCGGTGGAGGTCGCCGGGGAGCGGCCCGTCGTAGCGACCCCAGGACGTGCCGATCTTCTTGCCGCCCTGGATGAGCTCGAACACGCGGACCTCGCCGACGCGGTAGAGCTGGCCGGGTGGTTTGCCGGGCCAGACCAGCGCGGCGGCCGTGGCGGGCTCGCTGGCGGCCGGCGGCGCGGTGCCGGTCTCGCCGGTGGGGATCTTGAGGCAGCCGGTGAGGACGACGAGCGCAGCAATTTGGGCGAGGCGGCGGGGCACGGCGCGCACTATAACCCCCGACGTATGCCGTGGACCCGCGAAGACATGGCCGCCCGGGTGGCGCGCGAGCTGCCGGTGGGCAGCGTCGTCAACCTCGGGATCGGGATCCCGACGCTGATCAGCAATTATCTCCGACCCGAGCAGCAGATCCTGCTGCACTCGGAGAACGGCCTGCTCGGCATGGGGCCGTTCCCCCACGACGACGAGGTGGACGCGCAGGTGATCAACGCCGGCAAGCAGACCGTGACGATCGTCGCGGGCGGCGCGACCTTCGACTCGTCGCTGAGCTTTGCGATGATCCGCGGCGGGCACGTCGATGTCGCGGTGCTCGGCGCGATGCAGGTCTCGGCGGCGGGGGACCTCGCCAACTGGATGGTGCCGGGACAGAAGATCGCCGGCATCGGCGGGGCGATGGACCTGGCGACCGGGGCGCGCAAGGTGATCGCCCTGATGGCGCACACCGAGAAGAACGGGACCAGCAAGATCGTGCCGCGCTGCACCTTGCCGCTGACGGCCCTGCGCTGCGTCAACCTGATCGTGACGGAGCTCGCCGTGATCGCGGTCGAGGCCGCGGGGCTGCGGCTCGTCGAGTGTGCGCCTGGCGTCGAGGTCGCGCAGGTGGTCGCTGCCACCGCGGCGCGGCTCGCCGTCTGATGCTATCTGAGGGCGTCTGCGGCCGGGGCGTCGCGCAGCACCGGCAGCGCGGCGGGCGTGCGAAAGAACATGCTGGGCAGGTAGCTGCGGGTCGCGCCCGGGGCGAGGCGCAGGTGGGGGAACGCGCGGCGTAGGGCCTGGAGGCCGATACGCAGCTCGAGCCGCGCCAGGCTGGCGCCGAGGCAGGTATGCACGCCCCAGCCGAAGCCGAGGTGGCGCGCGCCGTTGGGTCGCCTGAGGTCGAAGGTTAACGGATCGGGGAACACCTTGGCGTCGTAGTTCGCGGCGCCGAAGAAGGTAAACACGCTCGAGCCTGCGGGGATCTCGACGCCGCCGATGACGGCGGCCGCGGTCGCGTGGCGCGGCTCCATCTGCACGGGTGCGTGCATACGCAGCGTCTCCTCGATCGCGGCCTGCAAGACGGCGGTGTCGTCTCCGACGGCCTGCCACAGCGCCGGCCTGGCGAGCAGCTCGAACACCAGCGATCCCATCAGGCTGGCGGCGGTCTCGTAGCCGGCGAACAGCAGGATCACGAGGTGTGAGATCACCTCCTCGGTGGTAAATCCGTCCTCGCCTTCGCGGGCGTGCAGCAGCGCGGAGATGAGGTCGTCGGCTGGCGTCGCGCGCCGGCGCTCGATGAGGTCCCGGTAGTAATCGGCGTAGGCGACGAAGCCGGCGGCGGCCTTCAACTTGGCGTCGATACCGAGCGCGGGGTCGTAGAGCTTGAACCAGTCGTCTTGCCACGACTTGAGCTGGGCCATGTCCTCGTACGGCACGCCGACGAGCGCCGAGATCACGCGCATCGGCAGCTTGAACGCGAAGTCGTGCATCAGCTCCATCGCGTCGGGGCCGGCGGCGAGCTCGCGCGTGAGCGCCTCGGCGAAGCCGCGGATCTGGGGCTCGAGGCCGGCGATCTTGGCCGGCGTGAAGGCCTTCGAGAACAGGCTGCGCGCGCGCGTGTGGCCCGGCGGATCGTTGTTGAACAGGGCAGGGGGCAGCGGGAACACGCCGTGCGAGAGCGCCGCGAGCAGCTCGGGCGGGAACGGCACCATCGGCTCGAGGATCTTCGCCGACGAGAACACCACCGGCTCGCGCAGCACCTGCGTGACCTCGGCGTGGCCGGTGACCAGATAGCCGAAGTAGGTCGGGCTGTAGGCGACCGGCGCCCGCGCGTGGCCCTGAAGATAGAAGGCGCGCGCCGGGTCGGCCTGATACGCCGGCGAGAACGGCTGGAACAGCTCGCCCACGGCGAGGCGCTCGGCAGCTTCGGTCGCGGGTGGCACGGGGTGTTCGCTGGCGTCGGACATCTCGCTAGCGGTACCAGACTCGGCCGCCCGCAGGCAACGCCGACGAGCACGCGCGAAACAGTTCGCGCGCTCGGGTCGCGTCGACCGCGTCATCGTGGGCCCGGGTAGGGCGGCGTCATCGCGGGGCGCCATCGGACCGACACTGTGCCAGCACCTTGGGACATGTCCTTTGGACCATGTCCCGAGGTGCACACCGGGCCGTGTTGGCGGCACCCTTGCGACACTGGCACACACGTGGCACATGCAATGAACGCGGCGCGGGGCCTTCAACCGCCACGCACGGTCTGTTACGGTGACCCGATGACGATCCGTAGTACCCGTCGAGGCTTCCTGCGCAGCGGCGCCGCCGCTATCCCTGTACTCGCGTTTAGCCCGTCGGCGCGGGCCTGGGTCTCCGAGGGCGATGCCTGTGATGATGCGATCGCGATCCCGGGCCTCGACGGCGAGATCCTGAGCTCACCGGCGGATCTGGCCGCGGCGGCCGACGACTGGGGACACATCATCCATCGCACGCCGCGGGCGGTGCTGCTGCCGGCCTCCGAGCACGACATTCGCAAGGCGGTCAAGTTCTGCCGCAAGCACGACATCAAGATCGGGCCGATGAGCATGGTGGGCAACAGCCACAGCACCTTCGGCCAGTCGCAGGCGGAGTGCGGCCTCGTCATCGACATGTCCGGGCTGTCGACGATCCACGAGATCAACGCCCACAGCGCCGTGGTGGATGCGGGTGTGCGGTGGATCGAGCTGCTGCAGGCGACGCTGCCGCTGGGCAAGAGCCCGCCGGTGCTCACCGATTACATCGACCTGAGCATCGGCGGCACGCTCTCGGTCGGCGGGGTCGGCGGGCAATCGCCGCAGCACGGGCTGCAGGTCGACAACGTCGAGGTGATGTGGGTGGTCACCGGTGAGGGCAACCTGCGCGAGTGTTCGCCGAGCAAGAACGCCGCCCTGTTCCACGCGGTGCGCGGCGGGCTCGGTCAGTTTGCGATCATCGTGCGCGCGCGCGTGAAGCTGATCGCCGTGCCGCCGCTGGTGCGCCGCTACACGGCCGTCTACGCCGACGTGGAGACGCTGATCGCTGACCAGGTGATGCTCATGAACGAGGGCCGGTTCGACTACGTCGAGGGGCTAGCCCTGCCGCAGCCGGACGACAGCTACGTGCTGCTGCTCGAGGCGGTGAAGTACCACGCCCCGGGCGCGCCGCCGAACGACGCGGCGATGCTCGCCGGCCTGTCGTACATCCCGGGGACCGCGACGCCCGACAGCCTGTCGCTGTTCGACTTCTACAACCGCCTCGCGCCGATCGTCGACTTCACGAAGTTCACCGGCGAGTGGTATCTGCCGCACCCGTTGACGGACTTCTTCCTGCCGCTCGGCGGCGCCGCGGAGTTCATCGAGGACACCCTGGCCAACACGCCCGCGGCGGATATCGGCTACGGGCCCGTGCTCATCTACCCGTTCCCGCGGGCCAAGGTGACCGCGCCGTCCGTCGCGCTGCCGAACGCGGCGGTCTGCGTGCTGTTCTCGCTGCTGCGGTGGGCGCCGTCGGCCGATCCCGCGGTCGTCGCCGATCTCGTGGCCAAGAATCGGGCGGTCTACGAGGGGGCGCGCGCCATCGGTGGCAAGCGCTACTCGATCGGCAGCGTACCGATGAGCCACGTCGACTGGGTGCTCCACTTCGGCGCGAAGTGGCCGCTGTTCGTCGCCGCGAAGCTCGCGCGCGACCCGAAGAACACGCTCACACCGGGGCAAGGCATCTTCTCGTGGTGAGCATGACGGGCATGCTCGGCATGCTCGGCATGCTCGGCATGCTCGGCAATGCTCGGCATGCTCGGCATGCTCGGCATGCTCGGCATGCTCGGCATGCTCGGCATGCTCGGCATGCTCGGCATGCTCGGCACAATGGATATGGGTGCGAGCGCGGCGTGAGCAACAAGGGGATGCAAGGTGCGCCACGCCACGCACCGGGGACGCGCGCGGTGGCGCGCGCGCGGTGTGCACCTCGCGCCGAACGGCTGAAGTATCCTGCCCGCCGCCATGGCCACCGACTCGCTCATCCCTGCAGACGCCCTCGAGGTCATCGAGACCCGTACGGAGCGTCTGTGGCTGCATCCGGAGGGCTACGTGCTCGCGGAGGTCCGCCCCGGGCTGGTCGCCGACCTCGAGGATGCGGTCGTCAATGTCGCGGCGGTCGGACAGCTCGCGGCGGGGCGGCGCATACCGCTGTTGCTGGACATGCGGGCGCACGCGACCTCGGCGACGCGCGAGTGTCGCGATTACTACGCGGGGGCCGAGGCGCAGATAGTCAACCTGGCGGTGGCGATGCTGGTGCGCAGCAACATCAGCCGGATCCTCGGCAACTTCTTCCTCGGGCTCAACAAGACCCGGTTCCCATTTCGCATGTTCTCCGACGTGGACGAGGCGCTGGCGTGGCTGCGGAGCTTCTCCGCGCCGGGTGCGTCGTAGGCGATAGCGAAGGCACCATGGATCAGCCCCGTGTACCCAACGAGATCGTGACGCGCACCGAACGGATCTGGATGGAGGACGGCATCGTCCGCTGCGTGGTGTTGCCGACGCCGACGCATACGCTGGCCGACGCGCAGGAGAACTCGCGCGCCTTCAAGACGGTCACCGGGGGCGGACGGGCGCTGATGTTGCTCGACACGCGCGCCTCGAAGGGGCTCGACCGCGAGGCACGCCTGTACTACGTCCGTCCCGAGGCGGCCGGCGAGGTGCTCGCGCTGGCGATGCTCATCGACTCGCAGATCGGTCGGATCCTCGGCAACTTCTTCATGAACGTGAGCAAGCCGCCATTCGCGCTGCGCCTGTTCACGTCGGAGGCCGAGGCGGTCGCCTGGCTCAAGGCGCAGGTCACGTGAGCGCTCCAGCGAGGGTCCTTCGCGCTTGAGTCTGCCGACCGAGAGCCCCCGGGACGTGCGCATCGCCGCCCTGCTGCGCGCAGCAGCGGCGCTGGTGCCGACGGACGTGGAGGCGGAGGCTGACACCGACGCGCTCGCGCTGGCGGAGGCGGCGGTCGCGGCGGCGGGCCGCGAGCTGGCGCTGCAACGCGACTATCGGGCCCGCACCGACGGGCAAATGGAGGAGCTGTTCGAGACGATCACGGCCTATGCCGCGCTCGACTACCACCGCCGGGTGACGGTCCACGACGGCGACGACGACATCACCAACGCGATGTCGATCGGCCTCAACATGATGGGCGAGGAGCTGTCGCACACGATGACGCAACTGGTCGCGGCGCGAGACGCCGCGCTGGCGGCCAGCCGCTCCAAGAGCGCCTTCCTGGCCAACATGAGCCACGAGCTGCGCACGCCGCTCAACGCGATCATCGGCTACGCGGAGATCATCCGTGAAGACGCCATTGCGTCCGGACAGGAGGACCTGACCCGCGACATCAACCGGGTGATGTTCGCCGCGCGTCACCTGCTGCTGGTGATCCAGGACGTGCTGGATCTGTCGCGCATCGAGGCCGGCCGCCTCGATATCCGTCCCGAGCCGGTCGATCTGCGGCTGCTGGTCCAGGAGCTGCAGGACACGCTCCAGCCGTCGGTCACGGCCGCCGGCAATCGCCTGGACACCCGCATCGACCTCCGGCGGCCGACGCTGTGGACCGACCCGCTGCGCCTGCAACAGGTGCTGCTCAACTTGCTCGGCAACGCCAACAAGTTCACGCAGCAGGGCGACATCGTGCTGGCGGTGCGCGAGCTGCACGAGCGCGGCGTCGGATGGATCGTGTTCGACATCATCGACACGGGGATCGGCATCCCCGCCGACAAGCTCGATGCGGTGTTCATGGCGTTCACGCAGGCCGACAACGAGACGACCCGGCGCTTCGGCGGGACCGGCCTCGGCCTGACGATCAGCCAGCGCCTGTGCGAGATGCTAGATGGGACGATCGCGGTGACCAGCGAGCTCGGCAAGGGCTCGACCTTCACAGTCCGGCTGCCGCTGCGCTCGCCGCCGGTACAGCCGTTTCCAGGGCAATAGAGCCCGGTGCCGCGGTGGTGTCGATGCACCTGAGGACCTGTGCCTCGGCGGCTTGACGGGGCGCGTACTGCCGAGCCAGGCTCCGCGCCCATGGTGGCTCGTTTTCGTCCGGACCCGACCTTCTACCCGTCGCCGACGATGGCGATGCAGGCTCCCCCCGAGCAGCTCGCGTACGTGGCGATGCTCGACCCGACCGGCAAGGCGCGACCTGACGCGATGGCGGTGGTCGACCTCGACCCGGCCTCGAGCACCTACGCGAAGGTGGTCGGTCCCCCGGGGAGCGCGCCGAAGGGCGCTCGAGGGTATCATGCCGCATGTCCGCGATCCCGCGGGGAACACGACGATGACGCACGAACCGCTCGAGCCCCGGCTGGCGATGCAGTACGAGCCGACGACCTATCGTCGGCGCGTGGCGGGCCACGATGTCATCGTCCACTGCCACCACTACAACGCTCGCGTGCAGCGCACGACCGAGGGGGCCCGCGGCATCGACGGCCGCGGGATCCTGTGCGCGGCGGCCGAGACCGTGTTCTCCGATCAACTGACGAAAGTTCTCCGACCCGAGGATGACGAGCCGACCCGCTGGGCGCTCGCCGAACGCCTGTACGGCCACCTCGGCTTCGGGCGCGTCGACCTCGCGGAGATCGCCGACGGCAAGGTCAGCGCGAGCTCCTCGCACTTCGTCGAGGGCTGGCTCGCCGGGCTCGGCCAGAGCGAGCGCAACGTCTGCACCTTCACCGAGGGCTTCTTGCAAGGGGTCGTGCACGCGGTGACCGGCGCGTCGGTGCAGGTGCGGGAGACCGAGTGCATGGCCCGCGGCGCGACCTGCTGCCGCTTCGAGGTCGTGCACGGCGGCGACCCGCGCCGGCCGATCGCGCCGCTCGCCAAGGGCGACGCGCTGCCGATCCCCTGCGAGGCGGGCGGCCCATACCTGCGATCGGCCAACGTGGACGAGCAGGCGATCATCGACGCGGTGGTCGGCATGCCGATGGTCGGCGACGAGTTCGGCCTGATCCCGGCGTTTAGCGTGTACCTCGCGAACATGCCCGGAGATTTCTACAACCAGATCTGCATCGGCTTCGTCGAGGCGATGCGGGCGCTCGGGCGCGACAAGGCGGCGATGCGGCTGCTGATCTCGGACGCCGAGCACTGCGGCATGAACACTTTTCGCGGGATCATGCACTCGCCGGAGTGGGACGGCCTGATCGCCCCGATGGTCCAGGGCCGGGCCGACGCCCTGCACGCGATCATAGCGATCAGCAACGCGTTGGGTTGGGGCGACTGGCACGTCACGGCCCACACGCCGAAGACCCTCGCGCTCGAGTCGCGCTACGGCTACGAGGCGGTCGGCTACCGCGAGCACCGCGGCCAGGCCCACAGCCCGCAGTGCGCGATGCTCACCGGCGTCGCCGTCGGCGTGATGGCGCTGGTCCACGGCGAGGGCACCGTCGAGGAGCGCTTCGGGACCTTCGCCTCCAGCGAGGAGCGCTGCATCAGTTGCGGCGACTCGTCGTGCAACTTCAACGTCGAGCGCGTGGAGTAGCCGGACATGCGACGCGAGAAGGTCCCCGCCTGTGTTCACCCGGAGACCTACAAGTATTATCTCGAGCGCGAGGACGTGATGGCGACCTGGCACCGGCTCGCCGAGCGCTACGGTCAGCCGCGTCGGCACGCCGGCTTTCGGACCATGGAGATCGGCGCGCCGCGCTTCATCCTGCGCTCGACGCTGCTCGGTAATCCGATCACGGTGCTGCGCCGTCGTGACTGCACGCCGGCCGATATCCTCGAGCTGCACGCCCTGCTGGGATACCCGTGATGAGCGACCGCGTCGGCGCCACACCGTGGGGCTTCGGCCTCGAG
>Ga0335395_10002003_pt1 | contig 12642 bp, 13 predicted proteins | sample MAT02_FD_205744 | JGI IMG/M metagenome (GOLD analysis project Ga0335395, IMG submission 205744) | Freshwater microbial communities from Lake Fryxell liftoff mats and glacier meltwater in Antarctica - MAT-02 (spades assembly) (version 2) ...
AAAGACAGAGCGTTGCTGCCCGTTCGCCATCCAGCACACCGCCGCATCGATTACGTTCAGGTGCGGATAAACACCAAGTGCAGCGGCCAGGAACTGCGATCCATCCGGGCTTTGTGCATTGAAAAATAGCGGTCATAGAAATTGCGGTCGGTGCCCGCGGTTGCAATCGGTTCTGCCCGCTGGTGCACCGGATAGTCATCAGCCTTGCTCAACATCAGGTCCCGCTCCCCTCCTGCGTCCCGTAGTCCCTGTGCATGCAGGCCGCAACCCGGCCGTTGCTCAACCCTTCGGAAGCCGCATCTGTGGATTGCCGGTGGGCTGGCCGCAGCGATGCTTCGTCGCTAAGGCAGCGGGCATGTCCTCCCGCTCCAAGTCTCCGTCGTCCCGAAACAGGGACGCCAGCGCCGAATCGCGCCGTCGGCGCTCCGCTGCCAGGCTTGCCGCCGTCCAGGCGCTCTATCAGCAGTCCATCGCCGGCACGAACCCGGCCAAGCTGTTGAATGAATTCCACGATCACCGTTTCGGCGAAGAGATCGAGGGTGATCGGATGGCTGATGCCGACCGCCCCTTTTTCGACGATCTTGTTTCCGGCACACTGGCCCGGTCCGACGAGCTCGACGCGCTTGTGACGCAGTTTCTTGGTTCCGGCTGGTCGATCGACCGGCTGGACCGGCTGATGCTGCAGATCCTGCGGTCTGGCGCCTATGAAATGATCGCGCGCCCCGATGTTCCGCGCGGGGCGATTGTTTCGGAATATGTCGATGTCGCGGATGCCTTTTACCCCAGGCCGGAAGTCGGCTTCGTGAATGCCCTTCTCGACCGACTCGGGAAGAGCGTTCGGCCTGATGCGGCGAAAGAGCCCGATAATTCTGCTGAAACCGGCGGCTGACCCTGGCGGGCGACCTCGAAGCAGACCTTCTGGTCGAGCTCAGGAAGCTTGCCACCCACCCCGCCGCACGCGGCCTGATGGACGATACCGCTGTTCTTGACTGGCCGCTCGGCCTTCAGCTTGTCGCAACGCATGACATGCTGGCCGAAGGCGTCCATTTCACATGCCATTGCCCGCCCGCCGATATCGGCTGGAAGCTTGTTGCGGTGAACCTGTCCGATCTCGCGGCCACCGGTGCAAAGCCTGTCGGCTTGTTGATGGGCGCAGGAATAGGGGAAGGGCGCGACCCGTCATGGGCCAAAGAGCTGGTGCGCGGCATGGCTCAAGCGATGGCGCAGCACGATGTGCCCTTGCTCGGCGGAGACACGATCCGGAGTGGGCCTGCCAGCGTTCTTTCGCTCACCGCGCTCGGGTCGGTGCCCGCCGGCACTGCATTTGCCCGCACCGGCGCACAACCCGCAGATGACCTGTGGGTCAGCGGCAATATTGGCGATGCGGGGCTGGGCCTCGGGATTGCGCTGGGGCAGCGCGCCCATGATGCGATGCTGCTCAAGCGCTATCGCCGCCCCACGCCGCGCCTGGCGCTCGGCATTGCGCTTCGCGGCATCGCAAGCGCCTGCATGGATGTATCGGACGGCTTGCTGCTGGATGCGTCGAGGCTGGCGAAAGCCTCGGGCCTGGCCGTCAGCGTTGAAAGCACTGCAATCCCGCTCAGCCCGCAGGCGCGAACGTCGGGCGTGGATCTCGCGGCGCTGATCGGCATGGGCGATGATTACGAACTGCTGTTCGCAGCATCGCCCGCCCGGCGCGATGCTGTGCTGGCTTCGGCGCGGGGCAGCCGTACGCCTGTTGCCCGGATCGGCGTATTTTCACCGGGAAAGGGGCTCAGCCTTGACGGGATGGCAACCGATCCGAGGGGCTATCGGCACCGCTGATCCGCAAGGTCCGCCGGGTTGCGCCAAGGGCACATGGTGCGAACAGGTTGCGCGGCGTTGCACAGTTTGCCAAAGGCTGTCGCAAGTCTTTCCCGAACTGGCGGCATCGGCCGTCAAATCGAGAACCAAAGGGGTTGAGAATACATGGATTTCGTTCTGATCGCAATATTGTGCGGCTTTGCAGCCGTGCTTTACGGGGTGGTAACCACCCGCTCTGTCCTTGCGGCCCCTGCGGGCAATGCCCGGATGCAGGAAATCGCGGCCGCCATCCAGGAAGGCGCGCAGGCCTATCTGGCCAAGCAGTACACGGCCATTGCCATCGTCGGCGTGATCGTGGCCGCGCTGGTCTGGTATTTCCTCGGCACCTTTTCGGCAGGTGCCTTCATTCTGGGTGCGTTTCTGTCGGGCCTCACGGGCTTCATCGGCATGAACGTGTCGGTTCGGGCGAATGTCCGCACGGCAGAAGCCGCGCGCACCAGCCTGCAATCCGGGCTGACCATCGCCTTCAAGTCGGGTGCCATCACCGGCATGCTGGTGGCGGGCCTCGGGCTGCTGTCGGTTGCCGGGGTCTATTGGATCTTCATCAACGCCGGCTATGCCCCATCTGATCGCAACGTGATCGACAGCCTTGTCGCGCTGGCGCTTGGCGCTTCGCTCATCTCCATCTTCGCGCGCCTTGGCGGAGGGATCTTCACCAAGGCGGCCGATGTCGGCGCCGATCTTGTCGGCAAGGTCGAAGCCGGAATTCCCGAAGATGATCCAAGAAACCCGGCCGTGATCGCCGACAATGTGGGCGACAATGTCGGCGATTGCGCCGGCATGGCGGCCGACCTGTTCGAAACCTATGTCGTCACCATCGGTGCAACCATGGTGCTCACCGCGCTGCTCATCGGCGGCACCAACCTGCCGAACCTCATGGTGCTGCCGCTGCTGATCGGTGGGGCTGGAATCATCGCCTCCATCATCGGCACCTTTTTCGTGAAGCTCGGCACGTCCAAGAATATCATGGGCGCGCTCTACAAGGGCTTCATCGTTTCGGCGCTGGTATCGGTCCCGCTGCTCTGGCTGGCGACAAAGGCGCTTTTCCCCGACATGAACGCCATCCTCGGCGGTGCGGAATCGGTCACCGTTGTCGGTGCCAATGGCGTCGCACTGGTGCTCGCCACGACCGAAGTCGGCGGTTTCTCCGCGATGGACCTGTTTTTCTGTATGATGATCGGCCTTGTCGTCACCGGGCTCATCGTCTGGATCACCGAATATTATACCGGAACCAACTACCGGCCGGTGCGCTCGATCGCCAAGGCGTCGGTCACGGGGCACGGCACGAACATCATCCAGGGCCTTGCCATCGGCCTTGAATCGACAGCGCTGCCGGTGCTGGTCATCTGCGTCGGCATCATCGCTTCATGGTCGCTGGGGGGCGTGATCGGCATCGCCTTTGCCGCAACCGCAATGCTTGCACTGGCCGGCATGGTTGTTGCGCTGGATGCTTATGGTCCCGTCACCGACAACGCCGGCGGGATCGCCGAAATGGCCGGTCTCGATGGCGAAGTGCGCGAACGCACCGATGCTCTCGATGCGGTCGGCAATACTACCAAGGCCGTGACCAAGGGCTATGCCATCGGTTCGGCTGGTCTTGCGGCCCTCGTGCTGTTCGGCGCCTACGCCACCGATCTGGAGAAGTTCTTCGGTGATGTCGCCGTCGATTTCACCCTGTCCAACCCCTATGTCGTCGTGGGTCTGCTGCTGGGTGCATTGCTGCCGAATATCTTCAGTTCTATGGCAATGACAGCCGTTGGCCGTGCAGCCGGCGCCGTTGTGGAGGAAGTGCGCGAACAGTTCCGCACCAATCCCGGCATCATGCTGGGAACGTCCAAGCCCGATTATGCGCGCACCGTCGGTCTCGTGACACAGGCGGCGATTAAGGAAATGATTGTCCCCTCGTTGCTGCCGGTTCTGGCACCGATCGTCGTGTATTTCGTGATTCTGTGGGTCGGCGGGCAGGCCAACGCCTTTGCCGCAGTGGGCGCATTGCTGATGGGCGTGATCATCGGCGGCATCTTCATCGCCATCTCGATGACGTCAGGCGGCGGCGCATGGGACAACGCCAAGAAGTTCATCGAAGACGGCAACCATGGTGGCAAGGGCTCGGAAGCGCACAAGGCCGCCGTGACTGGCGACACTGTCGGCGATCCCTACAAGGACACTGCCGGCCCGGCCGTCAACCCGATGATCAAGATCACGAACATCGTGGCGCTGCTGCTGCTGGCGGCGCTGGCAGCGCAATAAGCCAAAGGCGGCTGTGGGAAGTGGCGTTCACCTGCCCCAGCCGCCTGTGGTCTTATAGCAGGGCTCGATGAGGAAGACTCATCGGGTTCGGCCCAGGGGCCGGCGCGCGGTCGCGCTTGCGGCGTTCCGCCGATAGCGACAGGTTTTCATCAATGCGATTCGGTATTACTGTGGCGGGCCGCCTGCTCCACCCGGTACCGATCCGACCTGCCCGATGTTTCCGAACAGGTCTTCGATGATGCCGGTTTCGCGGCCCAGCGTCGGCGTCTTGTCACCATGTGGTGCAATATCGGCAACAAGCTCGAGCCCACGACGTTCCACGCCGGACACATTGCCATCCGGGCCGAAGCGAACGATCAGAATGCGCTGGTCCTTGGGAACTGGCCGGGCGAAGGCCAGCTGTTTCGTATTGCGCGAGATATAATACCAGACATCGTCGTTGAACTGGCCGCTCATGGTCGGGCGGCCCAGTGCCCGTTCGACAGATTGCTTGTTGTCGACTCCGGGTTGAACGGACGCGATCAGCTCTTCATCGGCCATATAGCCCTGGTTGTTCTGGATGCGAGTGCAGCCCGCAGCACCGGCCAGCAGCAGCGGAATCAGGATCAGGCGGGTGGTTAGGGGCATCGGCACTCCGTATTGCTATCCTGCGCTGCTGGTGCGCAGCAAATGTCGTGGAACTCTTGTCGCAGCCGCCGCGCTTGCGGGTCTGTCACTGCGCCGCCATATGCCCCTGACAAGCCGACGGCGCAAGCAATCGGCCTCCATTTCGTCGCATCTGGGCCAGAACCGGGCCCCTGAACGGACATTTGAACGGACTGTGCCATGTCGATCCTGTCCCGCTTTCTAACGCCGACCAGCCCTCCGCTCACCGGGCTCTGGGTCTGGATCACCGGTGTGGCCCGCCAGCCCGACTGGTATCTTCGCCACGAGGTGGAGGACACGGTGGACGGCCGATTCGATATGGTCGCCCTTGTCACGTCTTTGGTGCTGCTGCGGCTGGAACAGTCCGATCTCAGGATCGAGACTGCGATGCTGACAGAGCGCTTTGTCGAAGACATGGACGGTTCGCTTCGGGACATCGGCATCGGTGACATGGTGATCGGCAAGCATGTCGGCCGGATGGTCGGTGCACTTGGCGGGCGGCTGGGCGCTTATCGCAACGCCCTTGCTTCAGATGCGCCAGCGAGCGATCTTGCGGATGCGGTAGCCCGCAATATCTTCCGGAGCCAGCCGCAGCCGGGCGCTGCGGAAGGCCTTGCGACCGCCGCACGGGCACTGAAGGCACGGATCGATGCCACTCCCAAGGCAAGGTTGCTGGCGGGAGAGATTGCATGAGCGACCCGGTCACCCCCGAATTCAGCCACCGGATTCCCCTAGAAAAGCTGTCGAGCCGCGCGCAGGACCATGTGCTCGATGCCGATGCTTCGGCGCGCAAGGCGCTTGCGGCGCGCTTCGATCTCATCGCGGTTGACCGGCTGGTGGCCTATGTCTCGGTGGAAAAGCAGGGCAAGGCAGCCCTTCTGGCGGGGCGGTTCGAAGCCGCTGTCACCCAGCGGTGCGCCCTTTCGGGCGAACCGGTGCCTGCCCGTGTTGCCGAAACGCTTGCGCTTCGGTTCGAGCCCGAGAACCCCGATCCGGGCGAAATCGAGCTGGAAGCCAGCGCGCTCGACGTGCTAGCAGTGGAAGATGGTGCTGTCGATATCGGCGAGGCCGTGGCCCAATCGCTGTTCCTTGCGCTCGATCCTTACCCCCGCGCCGACGAAGCGACGCTGTTCCGTGTGCGCGCACTGATCCTGAGCGAGGAGGAAGCCGAGGCAGCAGAAGCCGAAGCAAAGGCAAAGGCGAGCCCGTTTGCGGCGCTGAAGAAGCCGTGACATCCGCATGTGCCGGGGGAGGCGCTGCAACCGGTGGCCTGATCCCGGTTCGCACCACCATTTTCGAGCAGATGTCGGCCCGCGCGGCGCAAACGGGTGCCATCAACCTGGGGCAGGGCTTTCCGGATACGGCTGGCCCCCCGTCCGTCAGGGAGGCTGCTGCGCGCGCAATCCTCGACGGCCCGCACCATTATCCGCGAATGCGCGGCACCGACGCGCTGCGTGAACAGCTCAGCGCTTTTTACGCCGACACACAGGGGCTTGCCTATGCGACGGGGACCGAGATCGTCGTTACCAGCGGGGCAACGGAGGCGCTGGCCTCCACCATCCTGGCGCTGCTTGCGCCCGGAGATGGCGCGCTGTTGCTGGAGCCGCTCTATGATGCCTATGGTCCGCTGGTTCGCCGGGCGGGCGCGATTGCACAGCATGTCCGCCTGAACCCGCCGGGCTGGCGGATCGATCGCGCGGCGCTGGAGGCGGCCGTGACCCCCGCAACACGGGCAATCGTGGTGAACGATCCGGTGAACCCGACCGGGCGCATGCTGGACCCGGACGAGCGCGCAGCCATCCGTGATGTGGCGCTTGCGCACGATCTTCTGATCATCGCCGACGAAGTGTGGGAGGAGGTCCGCCCCGGCCTCCGGCCGCATGTGTCGCTTGCAGCAGATCCGATCTTGCGGGACCGGGTGGTGAAAATCGGGTCTGCCGGCAAGATATTCCAGCTGACCGGCTGGAAGGTCGGCTGGGCGCTGGCACCAGCAAAGCTGGCAGCGCGGATTGCCGCCACCCACCAGTTCATCACCTTTACCACACCGCCCGCGTTGCAGCAGGCCGTGGCGGAAGGGTTGGCGAACGAGCGCGCCTGGCTTCCCGTTATGCGCAGCGAGATCGAGGCCGGCCGGGCCCGGCTGGAGGCCGGTTTGCAGGCGGCCGGCTATGCCGTCCTTCCATCGGAGGCGACATGGTTCCTGTCGATCGACCTTGCAGCGTCCGGGATAGCGCTGGATGATGTCGACTTCTGCGAGGCACTGGTGAACCGGCATGGGGTCGCCGCGATCCCGGTCTCTGCCTTTTTCGAAGGAGAGGGCGCGCCATCCAATGTGGTGCGCTTCTGCCACGCGAAGGCCGAGCAGACAATCAGCGCGGCGCTGGAGCGCCTGCAAACGGCCCGGCTGCACTTCAGCTAAGGACATCGCCCGGGGCCAGACTTCAGAAGTCCGAGCAGATACCCTTCACTTCCCAGTCCCCATAGCGGGTCGGCTCGGGGCCCTTCCGACCGCCGATTTCCTCGGGCCTTGCATCGGGCTTTGCATCGGGCCGCGACGCAGCCTTCGAAGCCTTCAAAGCCTTCAAAGCCTTCGAAGGCTTTGAAACTTTGGGGACAGCCGTGGGGGCTTCATCCTTTTCGGGGGTGTGTTTTCCTGCCATGGCACGCCCATAGCATCGTGGCGCGCCGCTTGGGAATTGCGCGTGGGCTGGGTGGGGGAATGGGTCGCATGCAGGATCTGAAGGGCAGGGTGATCGCACTCACCGGCGCGGGAAGCGGCATCGGCCGCGCTCTGGCGCTTGGCCTTGCGCGCCGGGGCGCAAGGCTCGCCTTGTCCGACAGGGACGCTGCCGGACTGGACGAAACAGCACGTATGTTGGGTGACTACCCCTACACAACCGCCGCATTCGATGTAACGGACCATGGTGCGCTGAAGGGCTGGATCGATTCGACGGTGCAGGGTTTCGGCGGGCTCGACGGCATCATCAACAACGCCGGGCTTTCGGTTGTCGCCCCCTTTGCGGATTGCCCCAAGGATGATTTCGACCGGGTGATGGCAGTCAATTTCGATGCTGTCGTGGAAGGTTGCCGGCTGGCGCTTCCCTACATTCGCGCGCGGGGAAGCGGCTGGATCGTCAACATCTCATCGGTGTTCGGAATGATGGCCTACCCAACGCAAAGTGCTTACAACGCTTCGAAATTCGCGGTGCGCGGCCTGACGGAGGCGCTGTACATCGAGCTTGGCGAGACCGACCCCGGTATCAAGGTGATCCGCGTGCACCCCGGCGGCATCAAGACCAACGTGGCCCGCAATGCAAAGGTGATCGCCGGGATGCCGGGCAGCATTCCCGAGGAGAAGCAGGGCGATGCCTTCGAAAAACTTGCCCGCACTACGCCCGAGGCGGCCGCCGAAACCATCATCCGTGGCATGGAAAAGGGTCAGCACCGGGTGCTCATCGGCCCCGACGCGCGCTTCATCGACTGGATGGTCAGGTTGTTTCCCGTCAGCCACGTGAAGCGCATCGGCCTGTTCCTGAACGCCGGGCAATAGGCCGGGGCGCTGACCGGTGTGGCTTTTTGGCCGCGCATGTTGAATTTTCGCGTAGTTTCTCCACATTGGTGCCCATGAACCAGACCAAGACTTTCATGCTGATGGCCGCAATGGCCGCGCTTTTCATGGGCCTCGGTTTCATGATCGGTGGCCGGGCCGGCATGTTGATCGCCGTCGGCCTTGCGGCAGCGATGAACGTCTATGCCTACTGGAACAGCGACAAGCTGGTCCTGAAGATGCACGATGCCCGGGAAGTTGGCCCCGATCATCCCTTGTGGCAGATCGTGGCGCCGCTTGCCCACCGGGCAGCGCTGCCGATGCCCAAGGTCTATATCGTCCAGCAGGATCAGCCCAACGCCTTTGCCACCGGCCGCAACCCTGAAAATGCCGCAGTCGCTGCAACCAGCGGCCTGATGCGCATGCTGGATACGGACGAAGTGGCCGCCGTGATGGCGCATGAGCTGGCCCATATAAAGAACCGCGATACGCTGGTGATGACTGTGACAGCAACGCTTGCGGGTGCCATTTCCATGCTGGGGAACTGGGCGCTTTTCCTTGGCGGCAACCGTGGGAACGGGCAATCCAACATGGTCGTTGCTCTGATCGCCATGATCGTTGCGCCCCTTGCTGCAGCACTTGTTCAGATGGCGATCAGCCGCACCCGCGAATATAGCGCGGATGCGATGGGCGCCGACATCAGCGGCCAGCCGCTGAAGCTCGCATCGGCGCTCGCCAAGCTGCACGGCGCTGCACAGCGTATCCCGAACCCGGTGGCGCAGGCCAATCCGGCGGCGGCGTCGCTCTATATTGTCGCGCCCGGCCTCGGCGGCGTAAGGGACAGCATGTTCAGCACCCACCCCGCGGCCGAAAACCGGATTGCGGCTCTTGAAGCCATGGCCGGTTCCGCCCTTCCCGATGGTGCCGGCAGCATCGGTCAGCCTTGGCCGCAATCCGCCGTTCCGCGCCAGGGCCGCCCCAGCGCCCTGGGAATCAACGCAAAGCCGAGACGCCGCAATCCCTGGGGCTGAGCCGCCGCCCGGCAGGGCAACATCCCGATCGGTATCCGGTCGTTCCGGCGCGGATCCGGGCATGTCCCGCCCGGATGGGGTAGGGCGCATTGCGGCACAGGGAACACCCGTGCCGGGCCTCGCCGCACGCCGCGCTGCCGTCCAGCTGTTGCACGGCGTCACTGTGCTTGGCCGCCCGCTCGATCCGATGCTGGACCGTGCCTTTGCGGGCATGTCCCAGCCGGATCGCGGGCTTGCGCGCAATCTTGTGGGCGGTGTTCTACGCAACCTTTCCGGTCTCGATGCGCTGATCGATTCCGCCTGCGCGCGGCCGTTGCCGGCGGATTCGCGCGCGCGGCAGGCCCTGCGCGTCGCGCTTGCAGGCAGGTTGCTGCTGGAAACGCCGCCCCATGCGGCGATCGCCACCATCCTGCCGCTGCTGGAAGGTGGGCCGCGCCGGTTGGCGCATGGCGTGTTGTCCACCCTGTTCCGAACGGAAGCGGCCTTGCCTGAACCGGCCTTACCGCCGCCCTGGGGGGATCGGTGGGCGAAGGCCTGGGGTGCGGATGAAGCCGTGGCGGCAGCCCGCCGGCTTGCCTCGATTCCGCCGACGGACCTGTGCCTTGCAGACCCCGGCGTGACCGACGAATGGGCTGAAAGGCTTGGCGGAACCAGCCTGATTCCGGGGCATGTGCGCCTGCCCGGCTCGCAATCGGTCGACGGGCTTGCCGGATACGATGATGGCGCGTGGTGGGTGCAGGATATTGCCGCCAGCCTGCCCGTGCGGCTGCTGGGCGAAGTGAAGGGCAAGCGAATCCTTGATCTGTGCGCTGCGCCCGGCGGCAAGACGATGCAGCTTGCCGCTGCCGGCGCGCAGGTGACCGCACTCGACATCAGTGCATCGCGCCTGAAACGGCTGCGCAGCAACCTGGAGCGGACGCGGCTGGAGGCCGACGTGGTGCAGGCCGATGCGCGCCTGTGGCAGCCCGATGTGCCGTTCGATGCGATCCTTCTGGATGCGCCCTGTTCGGCGACCGGCACGTTCGGCCGCCATCCAGATCTGCTGTACCTGAAGGCCAGTCTCGATCTGGCACCCTTGCTCGCTTTGCAGCAGGACCTGCGCGCCGCAGCCGCCGGCTGGCTGAAACCGGGCGGGACGCTCGTTTATGCGGTATGTTCGCTGGAGCCTGCGGAGGGGGAGGGGAGCCCCCCTCCGCCAGAGCTGTTGGCCGATCCGATCGGTCCTGCGGAACTGCCCGCCGGCCTTGCGCCGACACGGCAGGGAACTGTCCGCACCCTGCCTTCGCTTTGGGGCGATGTCGGGGGTGCGGACGGGTTCTTCATCGCCCGCTACCGGGCGTCAGCTTAGACAGACCGCTACCGGGCGTCTGGCCGGCCAGCCCACTACCGGCAGCGCGCATTTCCACGATCCAGTTCGCGGCCGATGATTGCGCCGATCGAGCCGCCGAGGATGGCGCCGATCTCCCTGTTGCCTTGCCGGCCCAGGATCGTGCCCAGCGTTCCGCCTGCTGCGGCGCCCACGATGGTTCCGGTCGTGCCATCCGATCTGCGGCAGTAGACCGAGCCGTTGCGGCCCCAGTAATAAGGGTCTCCGCCGCGGTAAGACGTGCCCTGATATTCCGGGCCGTTTCCGGTCCAGCGGCTGCCGTTGTACCATTGCTGCCTTGCTGCCGGGCCACGATAGCTGCGTTGCACATAAACCGGCCGGGCATAGACTTGCCGGCCGTAGACTTGCTGGCCATAGTAGGGCTGGCCGTACCGGTTTTCATAGCGGTTGCCGGCCCTGTTTTCGGCGCGGACTCCGTCGCGATAACCCTGGCGATAGGCCTGCTTGGCCTTCCCCTTCTTGTTGCGATAATCGTGGCGGTCATCGCGCCAATCACGGCGGTCATCGCGCCAATCATGGCGAGCGTCCTGGTCGTGGCCCCGGTCGCCGCGCCATTCTGAGCGGTCGTGGTCGCGCCAGTCATCGTCTGCAGCGGCCGGTGCCGCCAACGAGATTGCTGCAAGCCCGACTGTGATGGCAATAAGCCCGCTTTTCATAGTCCGGTCCTTTCGAGATGGCCAGTTCATGCGAGATGGCGTTTATGTCTTGCACCCAGCCTGCTGACATCAATCTGAAGCAAGCGTTCACAACACAGACAGGCCGCGCCAGGACGCGGTGTCTGTAGACGGGTCTCGCTAAAGCCCGGTGTGGCGCAATACGGGGGGCATGCAACCTGATAGGCTGGCTGCAAAGGGGTGTGTGGCATGTGGTGGAAAAGCATCTTGGCAGCCGGATCGGCGTTCCTCCTCGGCAGCCTTGTGGCGCTCTATGCAGCAGGCCCTCTGCTGGGATCCGGCGTGGTCACGCCCCTCGGCCTCAAGGCTACCCCGGCCCCCATGAACGCTTCGGACCCGGCAGCTGATCGCACAGGCCGGCTGCGGTATATGGGTGGCCTTGTGCTCAAATCGCAGGATCGGCGCTTCGGCGGTATTTCCGCCATACTGTGGTTCGAGCGTTGCAACCGGTTGCTCGCTGTCAGCGATACAGGCGCGTGGGTGATATTGGAGCCCGACGAAGCGGATCGTCAACAATCAGGGGCGGAGCATAGTCGCCAGCGGCTGCGGGGAATCAGGGCGGCCTGGATCGCGCCCCTTCTGGGGGTCGATGGCGAGCCTGCCGCCAGCAAAAGCGCGGCGGATGCGGAAAGCCTCGCGCGGGCGGCCAATGGCGATATCTGGGTGTTCCATGAACAGCGGCATCGCGGCCTGCGATATGTGGGAGTGGATGCCTGCCGGCCCGAAACATTGGCGATTGCCCCGGTGGAGCAGTGGGAGCCGCCCGGCGCTGCGGGTTGGCCGCTGAACGGCGGCATCGAATCCGCCGCCATCCAGGGCGATACCATCCTGCTTCTGTCGGAAAGCGCTCCGGGGGCCGGAGGCCACAGAGCCGGGTTGGCAGGGGCACCCACCGTGCCGATGCGCGCCTTTTCCTATGCCGCGCCGCAAGGCACATCGCCCACCGCGATGGAGCCGCGCGATCCGGGAAGCGACAATAGCATGATGGTGGTGCTTGCACGAAGCGCCTCCCCGTTTCGCGGGTTTTCGGCCGTTGTGTCCGAAGCGCGGATCGCCGCCGTTCCAGATGAACGGGTTGAGCCGCGCGAAATCGCCCGCCTGCAGAGCCCGATGCTGATCGACAACATGGAAGCGCTCGCCGTCAGGGCGGAAGGCGAGCGCCGATACATCTACATGATGTCAGACAACAACTTCAATCCGTTGCAGCGCACACTTCTGATGAAGTTTGAACTATTTCCGGAAAAT
>Ga0335395_10002004_pt1 | contig 12642 bp, 8 predicted proteins | sample MAT02_FD_205744 | JGI IMG/M metagenome (GOLD analysis project Ga0335395, IMG submission 205744) | Freshwater microbial communities from Lake Fryxell liftoff mats and glacier meltwater in Antarctica - MAT-02 (spades assembly) (version 2) ...
CACACTTAACTTAACAGTAGTTGTATTTATTTATTTAATGAACTCCTAAGGCACCAGCCAGTTGGCGGTAAATTCTCCGGCCTCATCGTAAACAAAACTTGCTCGTCTATGTCCACTGCCGTTTAGCCAAAGCCATTCCATCCATTTTATTTGGGTAGTAATTACGCCAAAATTTTTTCTTCCTTCTTCTGTTTGTTCAAGTGGTATTTCTTCCGATTCCATTTCCTGTGTTAGTCCGCTTACCGGATTCAAAGTAGCTGCTGACGGAAGCAGTACACTCAAATAGCTTTTCCTGTTCGATACATTGCTACTGCTCCACGCCAGGTCTGCCAATTCATCCGCTTGATGTAAACTCGCCAATCCACTGGCTCTTATTTGTATGCGTGCAGCAGCATCATACAATAGCCAACTGATTGAATTGTCCTGCTCAATTTCTCCCCATTTACCACTTCGGATATCCGTATAAAAAGTCAATCGCTTTTCAATGGGTGATGCTTTTCGCAACACTACCGTTCGCATATTAATGCCCGCCTCGCCCAGATTGGCAACAGTCGCATTGTGCATGGGGTTCCTGCCTTGTACGGCTCCATTTACAAGCCGATGCCAGCAATCTTTTTCCAGGGCCGGCAGGTCATATTTTATTCCATCTATCAATACGTGTTGCATATAAAAAATTAACAAGTTGCGTAGCTATTTGTTTAGGCAAAATGAAGGTACGCCACCTCTCTCCAATACTACATTTAATATATTTGGGCCTGATAAAAATAAAGGTTGACCTTCATACTGCTTTTCACGCAATAGCAATTGGAAGACTAATTGACATTGAAATTTTACCGGTAAATAATATTTTAATATGCACATTCTTTTGGTAAATAATTCAGTAATTCCTGCATTGAAGTATGGCGGTACAGAACGGGTAATCTGGTGGTTGGGAAAGATGCTTGTAAAGATGGGGTACCAGGTTTCTTACCTGGTGGCTAAAGGTTCTTCTTGTCCGTTTGCAAAGGTGTACGAATGGGATCCAGCCATATCATTTAACAACCAGGTACCCGAATCGGTGGATGTGGTGCACCTCTCTTCGTTTATGGGTGAAAAACCTCTAAAGCCTTACATCATTACACTGCATGGTAATGTGGGAGAAATAATCGACCTTGATAAAAATACGGTTTTCGTTTCCAGCAATCATGCCAGCCGATATGGGAGCGAATGTTTCGTACACAATTGTATTGATACAGAAGATTATGGTAAGCCGGATTTATCGTCTAAAAGAAAATATATTCACTTTTTAGCAGATGCTGCATGGCGGGTAAAAAATGTACGAGGTGCCATTAAGGTTGCCCGAAAGGCAGGTGTACCTTTGGAGGTAATCGGTGGTGTGCGGTTTAATTTCAATATGGGTATTCGCTTAACCTTTGATAGGAACACACATTTTAATGGTATGAAAGGTGGCGACGAAAAAAATAAAATTATCAATGGCTCCAAAGGATTGTTGTTCCCTGTTTTGTGGCATGAACCATTTGGCATTGCCTTAATTGAAAGCCTGTATTTTGGTTGCCCGGTAATTGCAACACCTTATGGTTCGTTGCCCGAATTAATACCGGCGGCAGTTGGATTTCTTTCTTCAAAAAAAAATGAACTGGTAAGGGCAATTAAAAATTTAGATGATTTTGACAGAACTACCTGCCATCAATATGTGATGAATCATTTCACTGCTGATAAAATGGCTATTCAATATATCGAATTGTATGAAAAAGTCTTGAATGGCGAAAGCCTAAATACAGTTTCGCCTAAATTATTACAGATTCAACACGAAAAATTTTTGCCTTTTAATTAACGCGATTCTATTCTGCATTGGTGTATTAGGGGAAAGACAATATATTTCTAGACTTCCATTTTTGGAACAGCCCGGTCGTTTTGTGAACTGAGTGGTGGCATTAAAAAATCCCTCCACCAGTAACCTGAATTTTTGATGGTACGCAATTGTGTTTTAAAATCTACATACACCAGACCGAATCTTGCCTGGTATCCTTCACTCCATTCAAAATTATCCATGAGTGTCCAGGCAAAATATCCTTTGATATTCACCCCTTCTTTTTTTGCCTTTAATACGGCTTGCAGGTGTTGCTGAAAATAATCGATCCTTGCATCGTCCGCTATTATGCCGTTTTTTATTTCATCTTTAAACGCAGATCCGTTTTCGGTAATGATAATTTCTTTCACACCACCATGCAGCCAGATTCTTTTGATGGTCCGGTAAAAACTATCCGGATTAATTTCCCATCCCATTGCGGTATGTGGTACTTTTCTATTGGCTGCTTTTACCTCAGTTGCCCGCACATACGGTATCAGCGCATTGTACTTAACCACTACCGGAAAATAATACTGCAATCCTATAAAGTCAAAATCAAAGTGGAGCCGGTTGGTGTACTTCCAGGTTTTATGATGCAGTTGTAATTTCTCCAAAAATTTAAAGGAATCATCCACCGGGTAACCCTTGCCAAGTGCCGGTTCTATAAACAAACGGTTCATTAAAATATCTACCCGGTTAGCCGCTGCAATGTCTTCCTTTTTATCAGACCAGGGGATTACCTGGGAGCAGGAAAAAGTAGTGCCAATATGTGCATTGGGCACCAGTTGCCGGATGATACGTGCGCCTTCCGCCTGGGCAAGTGCAGTGTGGTGAATGGCCGGTAAAAAATTATCAAGTCCCATTTTGCCGGGGGCATGTTTGCCCATCATATAGCCCAGTGAAGTAAAGCCAAATGGCTCATTGATGATGATCCAGTTTTTTACAGTTTCTCCATAAGCTTCGGCACACACCGTTACAAACCGGTTAAACCATTTATTGACATAGTAGTTGGTCCACCCACCTTTTTTTTCCAGTTCATAAGGCAGATCCCAATGATATAAGGTTATATAGGGCGTTAGGCCAAGTTTAAGGCATTCATCAATCACCCGGTGGTAAAACTGAATGCCTTCTTTATTTACCTTACCGGTTCCGTCAGGTAATATTCTAGCCCAGGAAATTGAGAAGCGAAATACATTGAATCCCAAAGCCTTCACCAATAAAAGATCATCTTTATAGCGGTGATAAAAATCACAACCAACCGCAGGTGTACCACCTCCTTTTATCTTTCGGCTTCCCTTTGCATAAACATCCCAGATAGAACGCCCTTTGCCATCTTCACTAGCTGCACCTTCATTTTGAGCTGCAGCAATTGCTACGCCCCACTGGAAATTTTTTCCGAAATCTTTTGCTGACAATATGTGATAATTTACACTCAAGAGCTACGGTTTATAGTTGTTGCAAAATTGAATGGTTTACCAGCGATCCAATATTACCCTTTTGTTAATTTTTGAAAAATACGGAAATCGATTGTTTGCAAATTTCTCATTTAGGCAGACCGGCAAAATTGAATGTGACTGAGTATTTTTATTCAATACTTGCATTTATCAGGATAAGGTATTATGTTAGCGATGTAACCAATGCCTGCGAAGAATCTACTTACTTTCTGTCAAAGATTTTTCCGGATCAACCATCCGCTCATTTCAGTTTCTAAACCACAGGAACAATACCATTTTATTGGATGACAAATTTTGTCTTTGTTCAGCATATCAATAACGTCTGTATGAAATTTTTTTCGATCAATAAAAGTCAGTCTGCCGTTTTAGTTACTTTAATAATCCTGCTATTATTAGGCGCAGGTTATTTTTTTATCTACCTGCCTTACAACGAAAAAAGGATAGATGAGCAACGGTTTAATGCATTGCAAAATATTGACCGGAATATTCATGCTAAAATTGAGAATAGTATTTCATTGTTAAATAACCTGCTGTCGAATTATCAATATGCAAATGAGGATGACCGTAAAAATCTAACCAGGTATATCAATGAATATTCCTCGGCCAGTTTCAGGCTCACAACGCCCTCTGTTATTGTTTCTCCGGCACGTGGTTTATTGGGAGATAGTCTTGTATTGGACAGTGCATACAACATCCATGTAAACAATGATACAAGGGAGATCCGCTTACTTTTAACCAAGCAGGAGCGGCGGGAAAATCAGGACATCAAAGCTTATGCAATTGGGATGAAATTTAGTTTTGAGCAATTTATAAAATTTTTACTTCCCAAAGATGTTTTTGATGATTATGTGGTTTTTAGCAAAGGTAAGCCTGTGTACGAGAGCTTTCCGGCTGGAATTAGTTATGTAAAAGAAGACTCTTTGCTGGGACTTAAAAACGGGATGGGGAGTTCGGGTGTTCGCAGCCAGGTAATTAGCGGTACAGCTTATAAAATGTTTTTGCAGCCGGTTGGCTTTGATGCCAACAATGAATGGATCATTGCTGGATTATTATCCGACAAACATTACCAAAATGAAAAGAGCCAGTTGCCTACGCAACTAATGTTTTTATTGGCAACCATTATGCTGATTGGGATGGTTGCATTTCCGTGGCTTAAACTGTACCAGATGGGTAGTAAAGACCGGTTGACTGCTTTGGATGGAATCGCCTCTATTTTTATTTCCATGATACTCGTGTCACTGGCCTTTTTTATTTTTTTTAATTACAACCTTCCGTTTCGTCCGCCTGAAAACAGCGATTCGAAAGGTAACCTGGCCAATGGTATTCACAATGCTTTTAAGCATGAAATTGAAACGGTCTATCATAAGCTGGAGCAGTTTGATGCCTTGGCTGCAAAAATGGAAGGCAAGCATAATATTGTAAACCTGGATAAAAAATCAATCGCATTTGTAAATGCCAATGTGCCAGATAATGAGTTGCCTGCAATAAGTGCTGTTGCCAAAGGTATTAGTCTTAACCAGGTTTTTTGGCTTGATAAAAATGGTACTGAAATAGTTAACTGGACCGTTGATAAAATGAATGCGCCGTCTGGTAATTTCAAAACCCGGGACTACTTTAAAAGAGTAAATGAAAATAGGGGGTATCCGCTCAATAACAAGGACACCGGCAGCTTTTTTTTAGAGCAGGTTGTTTCGTGGACCAGTGGCACTTTTCGGTCAGTTATTTCTAAAAGATCAGCAAGTTCTACTACAGAAGACCCGGTTATTGCAGCCTTGTCCTGTAATTTAAATAGTTTAAATAATGTGGTGTTGCCAACAGGCTTCCTTTTTGCCATAACCGATCACAAGGGTAATGTATTATATCACTCGGATACAGTACGAAACCTGAATGAAAATTTACTGGAGGTTTTTTCTAAAAGCGATGAGTTGAGAAGTTGCCTCGATGCCAATGCAGCGGGTAGTTTTTTTACAAAATATTATGGTGGTAATTACTATGTAAAAGTTAAGCCGGTAAATGGTCTCCCTTATTTTATTGTAATTTTTGAGGATGCGGCTTATGAGGAAACCCGGGATTTGGAGACGTATAGCTTTACCTTTTTGATGCTGTTTTTCTTCTTCGGTTTTCTTGTAGTCCAGTTATTTGCTATTTTCCTGGTGTCTGCTAAAAAGTCTTTTTTCAAACGGCAATTGTTGGATACAACCTGGATCGGACCAAAGGTTTCCTGCGAAAAGGAGTACCTATTATCGGTGGTGTTCAATAGCTGTGTCATTTTGTTATTGATCTTATTCTTTCAGAAAACGAGTTTCTTTCTTTACTTTTTTATGTTGTTGTTTTCAGTTACGATTATCCCGTTGTTTCTGAATGCCATTTTTGCAAAAAGATATGCTGAAGAAAAGCGGAATGTGTTACAGTTTAAAAAACTAGCCATTTATTGCTTGTGCGTATTCGCTGCCATTATCACAATCTTTGCTTATCAGGTACTGGACTTACAAAATTTCATTTATTTTACCGGTTTCGAAATTGGGCTTATCTGCCTGGGGCTGTTCATTTATTTCATCCGGAAAAGTATTTATGGTGTTGGCATCTGGTTAAAAGTATCCGGTAACTTTAAAATGGTCTTTGGCAGATGGAATTACATCAGCAGTTTTGCGCTGATGGCCCTTACCCGGTTAATTATTACCAGTGGATTACCAGTTGTATTTTTTTATATCAGTTCGCATAACTATGAGCAAAACCTGGGTGTCCGTTATAAGCAAATTGATTTTGCGAACCGTTTAATGAATAAGTTTCCCGGGATATCACCTGACTCAATTTTAAAACTTAGCAGTCAGTCGAACGGCGTATATTTCGATGGCAGCATCATTGAGCAGGTATCGCCATTTACCGTTCAGCGGCAATCGATCGCAAAGCAAATAATCCCTTACTCAAGAGAAGATAACCATACCATTTACGGGTTCAACCTGTTTCGTTTATTCCTTACTGAAATAGCTACCAGGCAAGATAAGTTCTATGCTCCCGGCGCATTGGATCAGCCTTCTTTTTTCAATCATTTACTGGCAGAAGCCTGCTTGGAAAATACGGGCAATGTTTCATACCGGCGATCTGCAATACCGGGGCAATATTTGAAGATGCAGTCAGAAAATTTGAATTATCATTACCCATCTGTGTTTAAGAAAAATAGTTTTTTCGGGGGAATTTTCTGGCTGGTACTGGTAGTATCACTGGTACTGTTTTATTTTATAATGAGCAGTATTATTAAAAAATTATTTTCGCTTTACTTACCCGAACTTGATTTATGGAAGCAACTGGATAGTGAATTATTGATCAATAAAAACCGTGACCAACCGCTGCTGGTAATTGGTTTGCCGGGTGCAGGCAAAAAGAAATACCTGCTGGATAAAATTCGAAATTGCGAAATAACGATGGATGATGGATTGCCATTCATTTATGATAAAGACAATGATGAAAAGAGCAATGTATTTATGGCGGAGTTGATCAATATCCCTTCGAGCGGTAACGAAGATGCGGAAAAGGTTATTTGGGATAACTACACAAAACAGGTCTTTAACAGCAAGAACCGAATGATTATTGTAAATCATTTTGAATACAATATTCAGGATGCACTTTCCAATCGGTTTAAACTGGAATTTCTGGAGCGTTTGTTTCTGGAAAATAAATGTAGGATTGTAATCCTTTCCACCATTCATCCTGTTGCTTTTCTTGACTCAGCGCTGGATTACCTCAATAACCCTGGCGACAACTCAACGCCCCGCCAAAACCTGGAACGGTGGCATGTTCTATTGGGGCATTATCGTATTGTGGTTTTACCAATGCAGTTGCAATCTGATTATTTAATTAAAGACCCGTTGATTGGTAATGTCGTTTATCAAAATAGTGGTAATGGTGTACCAGGTGTATTGGTGACAATAAAAGGTGAAAATGAAAAAACGAATACCATGTCTGACGGTCAGTTTATATTTCCATCTAAAAGTTTTCCTTTCACCATTGTTGCTGCATTAGAAGGCTACCTGTTGAAAGAAGTTGAAATTAATAATACGAATGACCTGTTAAACATCGGTTTGGAGCGGGGACCTTCTTTTAGGTCGGCACAGCTTATACGGCAGGAAACCAATCATACTTATTTTTTAAAAAATACACAAGGGCCGGCCTTTAATGCGGGCAAAAAATTATCGGAAGAAACACGAATCGCAAAGTTTGATGAACTGGCATTTAAAATACAGGTGAGTTCACATTATTTTTATATGTACATCTGGCAATCGCTTACTAAAGAAGAGAAGTTTTTGCTATACGATTTGGCAGAAGATAACCTGGTAAACTCTTTTGATGATTACAACCTCAGTATGTTGATTGCAAAAGGGGTGGTAATAAAATCGGATGGAACGCTAAAACTTTTTAATAAAGGATTTCGCAATTTTATATTAACCGCCATTGGTAATTCAGAAGCGATGAAAATTAAAAACCAGATCAAAGACAATGGTAACTGGAGTACCTTAAAGTATCCGCTGCAACTGGTAATAGTAGCCATCCTCGCATTTTTATTAACTTCTCAGGAGGAGGCGTTTGCAAAACTGATCACCTATGTGGCAGCGCTTGGGGCAGGGGTTCCCGTAGTGTTGAAATTGTTTACGTTCTTTGATAAAAGTACCCCGAAGCCCGCTTAGCTTAATCACGTTCTATGGGAAGTTATTGCCGGCATTTGCCTCGTAGAATGAATTTTTTTTAGCAGGATAATTTTAATTGAATTGTATCTGCTTGTTAACCGGTAATAAATTTTTCAATGAACAATCTTTTTGGTTCAGCCAGCAAACGTTCCTTTGTTTTATACTGGTATTCGGCCATCCTTTTTATCGTATGCTATTCGTTTCTTTTAAGCTGCTGATTTTAAATGTGCCGTATTTTTTTGTATTTTCATGAAACAAATAATTAGCATAGCTTCATAAAAAATTATTCTATGCGCTGGCTAAAACGATTGCTTATATTAATAGTGATTTTATTCATTGTTTATTTAATGGGTCCGCATCCTGCAACTCCAATTTACGATGTTGCAATGCCAGAAACACCCGCCATTGATAAGCTGGAATCGTTTATAGCTTCCAATGAAGCTGCCCATAAACTGCGTGCGAACAACGAAGCAAGAATTGTTTGGGCGAATGACTCTGCCAAACAAAAAACGGATTACGCCATCGTGTACCTGCATGGCTTTTCTGCTTCACAGGAAGAAGGAAATCCAGTGCATCGAAACATCGCTAAACAATTTGGGTGCAATCTTTATCTTTCAAGATTATACGGGCATGGTATCGATACTTCTGAACAATTACTCAATCTTACAGCCGATAATTACTGGAACAGTGCAAAGCAGGCATTGTCCATTGGCAGGCAGTTGGGTACCAAAGTAATTTTGATGGGTACCAGCACCGGTGGAACGCAGGCGCTGCAATTGGCAGCAGCCTATCCCAATGATGTTGCGGCGTTGGTATTGTATTCGCCCAATATTGCCATCAATGATCCCAATGCCTGGATTTTAAATAATAACTGGGGACTGCAAATAGCCAGATTGGTAAGGGGCGGCAACTATAATATTCCGGAGGATGATCGACCCATTTACAAGCAATACTGGAACAAACCATACCGCCTGGAAGCAACCGTTGCATTGGAAGAGATGCTGGAAACAACCATGAATAAAGAAACTTTTGCCAAAGTGAAACAACCTATACTATTATTATATTACTACAAAGATGAGCAACACCAGGATCCGGTGGTAAAAGTAAGTGCAATGAAAGAAATGTTTACACAATTATCCACTGCCGATTCAATTAAAAGAGCCTTCCCATTGCCCAATACAGGAGATCATGTAATGGCTTCGCCTATCAAATCCAAAGATGTGGAAAGTGTAGAAAGAGAGACCAAAAGATTTATGGAAGAAGTGCTTCATTTGCAGGTGAAAAAATAAGAAAGAAACCGATATCGGTCTATTTATTTTAGATGCTGACTGGATCCATTTTTTTATAGACAGCATTGGTCGTGCCTGCTTCTTAGGAAGTGTACAATGCCTCTTTCATTTTTAATGGTTGGCAACGCTCTAATATTTCCTTTGGCCGGTTGTTCTATGTTTTGGTTGACGCAATCAATAGCAATTCACCACACAAAAAGCAATGCTGTTTTGATATACCGGTTATTCCAAAATACTTTGCGTAGTTCATTTTTATAGTAACCTTCCGTTGGAAAAGTACCCAGGCTATTCTCAATACTACCTTGGATTGGTACTGCGTTTTTTCGATTGTTTATAAATGGCACTTGCAAATGCCGGATTTAATTATTAGGTTAGTATTGTATTCGATTCTTCTGGTGCATTCACTTCATTTCAATGACAGAAGACAACCATTGACACCTCCGCATTTAGCAATCTCATCTAAACCAAATTTTAAAAATATGGCTACCATTAAACGAAATCCTGCCAATACTCCTGCAATAAAAAATACTGCCTGGAGATATTGTTCCAACCCAAAAATGCCACCCCGAATGCTTGCAAGCGGAATAGGAACTGAACGTAAAAGGCTAATACTTACCAATGTTACCAAATGGGTAAATGGCACTACGCTTCATTATTATTTTTTTAATAAAAGGACGGATGGTGAAAACGTAGAATTTAGTGATGGAACCAAAGGATGGTTGTCTTACAATGGTAACGTTGCCCAAATGAATGTAGTAAGAAAAGCATTTAGTAGTTGGAAAAAGCTGGGCATCGGACTCAATTTTACGGAGGTTAAAAACCGGGAAGATGCTGAAGTAAGAATTGGGTTTATGCAGGGTGATGGATCATGGTCGTATGTTGGCAGAGAAATACTGAACATAGATGTGGACGAACGCACCATGAATTTTGGCTGGAACATCGCAGTGCCCGATCCGCACAACGGGATAGATACAGCGGTGCATGAAATAGGTCACACGCTTGGGTTGCAGCACGAGCACCAGAATCCTTTCGCAGGTATTGTTTGGGATGAAGATGCTGTTTACGCTTCGTTGGGCGGCGAGCCCAATAACTGGGACCGGGCCACGACTTATGAGAACATCATCAAAAAATTAAATAAAAACCAAATCAACGGATCCAACTGGGACCCGGATTCCATCATGCATTATCCATTTGAGGCAGGGCTTATAAAAAAGCCGGAAAAGTATGCCACCGGCCTGGAGCCTGCGGGTGGTTTATCTGTACAGGATATTAAATATGCATTGACTTTTTATCCTGCCACCAATCCCAATAAAGACATTTCAGTAACGGCTGGCGTGAGTTATGACATACCGGTGCAAAATTCGGAACAACAAAACTATATTTTTAAGCCAACGCTTACCAAATATTACAATATACAAACAACCGGTAAGTTGGATACCGTTATGGTTTTATCAGAAAAATTAGCCGGCAATAAGCTGCAATATTTAAGTGGGGATGACAAAAGCGGCACCGATGACAATGCGTTGATCCGGATTAAATTGTTCCGTGGAAAAGCCTATGTGATAAAATTGAAAGTGTATTATAAACCAGCAAAGGGAAAAACGGCTTTGATTGTATCATAGCATTCTAATCCGATAATGTTGCTGTAGACCATCTTTCGGCCGGTTTGGTTTTTACAATTATTGATCGTAGTAAAACCAGGTCAGCCGTTTTTTTGGTTTATGAAAGCAGGTAAAAGAAAAAATGAAGTTCATTTACAGAATTGGGCTTCCTTGTAATTATTTTGTTGGTTGTCCAATTTATGTTGCTTTTAAGAATAAGCAACACAGTAATGCTGACTGCTATGAATAGAAAGACACTTCATTTAGTCATGTTATATAACAGAATTAGTACTGCCTCACAAATAAATATTCAACAACTCACCCCAGTATTTCGCTTTATGCGCTTCACCTTCCTGCAAGTGCATAATGTTAGGAATATTTCTATCCCAAAGACTTTTGCTTAACTGCAGGTTATTTTCAAGAAATGCATCTTCTTTGCCGATCGCAAAAATGATTTCTAGATTTTGAAGGGCTTTTATCAATTGCTCATTTGTAAGGTTGTGAATGTATTGCCCCGGCATATTAAAATAAACATCTTCATCCCAATAGCCCTCGAAAAGGTCATTGAAAAAACTGAGTTGAATGGTGAGGTCATATCGGCCACTCATGCCAATTACTTTTTTAAAAAGATGAGGGTATCGAAATGCAAAGTTTACTGCATGATAGGCACCAAAACTGCATCCTGCCAATACCAGATTAGGATCAGTATTTTGGTTGCGGATAAAAGGAAGCAACTCGTCAAGAAAGTATTTTTCAAATTGGTAATGCCGCTTTATTCTCTCTGTAGGTGGAATGTCCTTACAATAAAAACTTTCTTCATCGACGCTATCAATACAAAATACCTGAATTTTTCCGGTCAATATTTTTTGTTCAATTGCTTCAATAACGCCCCAATCTTCATAATCGTAAAACCTGGCCATTCGGGTAGGAAAAAGAATAACCGGTATGCCTTTAGTACCATATATCAACAACTCCATTTCCCGCTGTAAATGGGGACTAAACCATTTTTTAGGTGCTCGTTTAATATTTAAGGTGGGGAGGTTATTCATTACAAATACAAAATTATAACCATTTGGCAATAATTAAGCATTTGTAAAATTTAAATTTCCCTCTGCAAACTGTTTGATAATAATTTCTTTCCAAACCTGGTACCCTTTTTCATTGATATGCAGTCCATCGGGTTTTAGCAAGTCGTGTTTGGGATATCCGGTGGTATCGGTCATGCTGTCGTAGATATTGATAAAGTGGGTATTACCACCTGTTTTTTCTATCAGGTCTTTAATAAGGTGATTGGTGCACCTGATTTTATCGGCGATATCCCAGCGGGTAATACTTGGTTTAATTGAAATAAAGCCGAGTGGAATGTTTCCAAACCTGTTGCGAACGAATTGTATCAACTGATTAAAAAACAAAACTACTTCTTCGGGGTTTCTGCCATCTCCCAAATCGTTGTCACCTGCATAAACAATGATGGAATGCGGATTCAAATTGGCAAATACCCGTTCAAAAAACCACCCGCATGCTGCAAGGGTAGAACCACCAAATCCAATATTGAGTGGAAAATATTCTTTGAAATCTTCTTCGAGGCTGCCCCATAATCTAATAGAAGAACTGCCATAAAAAACCATTCCCGGCTGCTGGTTCAAACCGGCAATTGCAGATTCTAATCTTTGTACTTCATCTTCGTACCACAACATAGGATAAGGATTGGATTGAAAAAAGAATGTATTCACGCTTTATCAGCGAATCAATACATTGTTTAATGAT
>Ga0335395_10002009_pt1 | contig 12598 bp, 8 predicted proteins | sample MAT02_FD_205744 | JGI IMG/M metagenome (GOLD analysis project Ga0335395, IMG submission 205744) | Freshwater microbial communities from Lake Fryxell liftoff mats and glacier meltwater in Antarctica - MAT-02 (spades assembly) (version 2) ...
AAGCATTAATTTGCTTGATAGCAACCGGATCAACATCTCCCATAATTCGGTAAGTAATATCGCCGACGCAGCCAATAAATTTACTTCGGGAATCCGTACTAACTTCTGTGCGGATATCGAAGAAACTGGGAAAAATAGATTCTATAAAATTAGGTTCGATCGCCCTATTGCTGTACTTGTTCCAGCGATTCGCCAAACTGCCAAAAATACTTTCTCTAGTCGGCATCGCACTGTCGTAAACACCTTGCCGAAAATTAGTAGGAGTGCAAAAACTAAACGCAATTTGGCGCTCAGTGTCGGAAGCGCGATCGAACAATTCGGCGTAACTGCAAAAATTTACCCAAGGTTGGTTTGATTGCGGTTCGCTCAAAATATTGGTAATGTACAAATCTGTCGGGCCCAGATGCCAAGGGCGGTCAAAATTTAGTTGCTGCCAAAGTTCAGTTAGGCGATCGAACAAAGCATCATCCAGCAGAGAAATTCGCCACCAAATCGCTGTATTTTCCCGAATTGCTTGCTTTTGTTCCCACTGTATAGCCGGGAAAATTGGGCGCGCAGCCGCAGGCAAAACTCTCTTTTGTGTCGGCGCAGTGCTGCTTTTGGCAACCTCTTTTCTGCTTACTTGGAAAAAGCTTAAAGTGAAAGCTTTTTCATTCGATTGGTCGTGCAGGTACGCGCTCAAATCGCTGTCTACAGCACTCACAAGGTTGAGAAATAAGGCATGAAGATGCCGTCCCGTTAAAAATTGGGATGGGATTGGTGCAACTGGTAGCAGGTTTAAAACGAGGCTGTGGGGCATTTTAAAATTATATATTTTGTCTGTATATCTGTTGGGATACTCTTAATATTACAGTTAAGTTGCCATTTATAATACAATACGGTTCACTTAAGACAGATCTCCCTGGCACACCCCTTAAAAAAGGGGGAACAAGAATGCCCTCAAAGTCCCCATTCTTAAGGGGGATTTAGGGGGATCTCCGTGGTATAAATAGTGTTAAGTGAACCGTATTGATTTATAATATTTCTAATGATTATTCATACAATACATTTTTGAGGTTGTTTACAAGAGTTTTTGATCCGTGCTGGTGCGTCGCTATGAAATTGTCCATTTTTGGGCAAAGATTTATCGCAGGCGACACACCCTACGGCTGATATTAATGAATTAGGCGATCGCAATTTCGGACGACAAATAAACGTCTTGAATGGCGTGGAACAATTTTACACCTTCTTCAAAGGGACGCTGAAAAGTTTTGCGACCGGAAATTAAGCCGCAACCGCCAGCGCGTTTGTTGATTACTGCAGTGCGAATTGCTTCGGCAAAATCGTTTTTTCCCGAAGCACCGCCGGAGTTGATTAAACCCATTCTTCCCGCATAACAGTTGAGCACTTGATAGCGTGTTAGATCGATCGCATGATCCGTTGTCAATTCAGAATACACCCGGCTGTCAGTTTTGCCGTAACTCTCGCCGGCGGCTTTAGCAACTGCTCCGTAACCGTTGTTACATTCTGGCAATTTCTGCTTGATGATGTCAGCTTGAATTGTCACTCCCAAGTGATTTGCTTGACCAGTTAAATCAGCGGCAGTATGATAATCTTTGTCTTGTTTGAAGATATCGTTGCGGAGATAGCACCACAAAATTGTCGCCATTCCGTACTCGTGAGCTAGGGCAAAAGCTTGACTAACTTCTTGGATTTGCCGCGTCGATTCTGGGGAACCAAAATAAATTGTGGCTCCGACTGCAACGGCTCCCAAATTCCAAGCTTGTTCGACTGATGCAAACATTATTTGGTCGTATTGATTGGGATAAGTCAGCAATTCGTTGTGATTGAGTTTGAGAATGAAAGGGATTTTGTGCGCGTATTTGCGAGATACGCTTCCCAAAACTCCCAGCGTTGTCGCGACAGCATTGCAGCCCGCAGAAATTGCTAGTTTGATGATGTTTTCGCTGTCAAAATAGATGGGATTTGGTGCAAAAGAAGCGCCCGCCGAGTGTTCGATTCCTTGGTCTACTGGTAGGATGGATAAATAGCCAGTATTTGCCAAGCGTCCGCTAGAATAAAGTTGCTGGAGCGATCGCAAAACTTGAGGAGAGCGATCGGTTTGAGCGAAAATGCGATCGACCCAATCCGGGCCAGGCAGGTGCAACAAATCTTTAGAAACTTTGGCTTGATGGGTGAGCAAGTCTTCGGCTTCGTCGCCCAGCAAAGATGCGATCGCACTGGGAACTGATACTGTAGCTGTCATGCAGATTTCCCTCTGAATTTCAATTGCAGGCTGATGATTGCAGATATTAGCCTTGCTGATATTGTAGCAAACAATTCATATTTTCGATCCGGCAATTATCAGCCAAGTTTTTAATAAGATTAGAGACAACAGCAGCGGGACGCGCTACTCTAGAATAAGCTGGCAGTTCCGCAGCAGCGAAAACACCAGCGATCGCCGATCGACACACAACTCCGCCATCACAATGTCACACACCTACTTTGATTCTGAAAACGGTCACAAATCCTTCGAGATGCCCGGTGCCAGACCCCACTACAACCCCGATCGCCCTGGTCAAGTAGAGCACATTTTCCTCGATTTAGTGCTGGATATTCCCAAACAAAGCTTTCGCGGCACTTGCAGCATCCGCATCAATCCAGTCCGCAGCGGTATTGACAAATTAACCTTAGATGCTGTAAACCTGAACATTAAATCAGTAAAAGTCGGCGAAACTAAGCAAGATTTTGACAGCGACGGCGAAGTGCTGCAAATTCAACTGCACGAACCAACAGCAGCTTACGAACCAATTACAATCGCGATCGAATATTCTGTCGAAAAACCCCAGCGCGGTCTCTATTTTGTCGGCCCGGACAAACACTATCCCGACAAACCAACCCAAGTTTGGACTCAAGGCGAAGACGAAGATTCCCGCTTCTGGTTTCCCTGTTTCGACTATCCCGGACAACTCGCAACTTCCGAAATTCGAGTGCAAGTTCCGAAACAATTTTTTGCAATATCTAACGGCGAATTAGTTAGCACAAAAAATGACGGCGACGATAAAATTTATCACTGGTCTCAAACCCAGGTACACCCGACGTATTTAATGACCTTAGCAGTCGGAGATTTTGCCGAAATTAAAGACGAATGGAACGGCAAACCAGTTAATTATTACGTCGAAAAAGGCCGCGAAGCCGACGGTAAGCGCAGCATGGGCAAAACGCCCCAAATGATTGAATTTTTCTCTAAAGCATTTGGCTATCCTTACCCTTTTCCTAAATATGCTCAAGTCTGCGTCGATGATTTCATCTTCGGCGGCATGGAAAATACTTCGACAACTTTGCTAACAGATAGGTGCTTGTTAGATGAACGCGCCAGCCTCGACAATCGCGCTACAGAAAGCTTAGTTGCTCACGAATTAGCTCACCAGTGGTTCGGCGATTTAGTGGTAATTAAACACTGGTCTCATGCTTGGATCAAAGAAGGTATGGCTTCCTATTGCGAGGTGCTGTGGACTGACAAAGAATACGGCAAAGAAGACGCGGCTTATTATATGTTAGGTGAAGCCCGCAATTATTTAGCCGAAGACAGTTTTCGCTACCGCCGCCCGATTGTTACTCACGTTTACCGCGAAGCGATCGAATTGTACGATCGCCATTTGTACGAAAAAGGCGCTTGCGTCTATCACATGATTCACGCCGAGTTAGGCGACGAACTATTTTACAAAGCAATTCACACTTTTGTGCGGGATAACGCTCACCAAACTGTAGAAACGATCGATTTGCTAAGGGCGATCGAAAAGGCGAGCGGCCGCAATCTAATGTTTTTGTTCGATCAGTACGTTTATCGCGGCGGTCATCCAGATTACAAAGTTGCTTATTCCTGGGATGGCGACAACAAATTAGCCAAAGTGACTGTCACACAAACTCAAATAAAAGATAGCAAAAAGGACAACGGTAATAGCAAAGATGTCTTTGACCTAAAAATTCCGATCGGCTTCGGTTATAAGCCGGAAAAAGATGCAGACGAGCGAAGTGCTGCTAATATAAAAACTTTCACGGTTCGAGTCTACGAACGCGAGCAAAGTTTCTATTTTCCGCTAGAAGAGAAGCCCGCATTTATCAGTTTTGATGTCGGAAATAAATACTTAAAAACCGTTGTTTTAGAGTATGGAGTTGCCGAATTAAAAGCTCAGTTGCAGTTCGATCCTGACCCGGTTTCCCGGATTTATGCAGCCAAAGCTTTGGCTAAAAAGGGAGGACTGGAAGCTGTGAAAGCGCTGTCAGAAGTTCTCAAAAAAGAGCGGTTTTGGGGAGTTCGGGCTGAAGTAGCGACTCAGTTAGTTGAAATTAAACTAGACCAAGCTTTTGAAGGTTTAGTTAGTGGTTTGAAAGATAAAGATGCTAGGGTTCGCCGCGCTGTGGTGAATGCGCTGGGCAAAATCAAGACTCATGAGACTTATAAGGCGCTGAGGTCGATCGTCGAAAAAGGCGACGACAGCTATTATGTAGAAGCGGCCGCAGCTAGTGCTATGGGCTCGATCGCAGGGGCGAATCCCGACGAAAAACCGACGGACGAACAGGTACTCAAAGAGTTAAAATTGGTTTTGAAAGAGCGTCAGGGCTGGAATGAGGTTGTGCGATCGGGTGCTATTTCCGGTTTGGCGCAAATGAAAGCTTCTGAAGATGCGCTGAATCTAATTTTGAAATATACAGCCATCGGTACTCCGCAAGCTTTGCGCTTGGCTGCAATTCGCTCTTTGGGGACAATTTCAACAGGTCAAACTAAGCTTAATTTAGAACGGATTTTGCACCGACTGGCAGAATTATCTAAAGAGACGTTTTTCTTGACTCAAGTATCTGTAGTAGTGGCTTTAGGACAGATGGAAACTCGCAAAGCCATTCGGATTTTGCGTTCTTTAGCTGACCAAACTCCCGACGGCCGCGTCCGTATGATGGCTGATGAAGCGGTGCAAAGAGTGCAGAAAAATGTCGGTTCCGATGCAGCGGTGAAGCAGTTGCGGGAGGAGTTAGACCAGGTGAAGAAGGAGAATCAAGATTTGAGGAGTCGGATGGAAAATCTGGAGGCTAAGGCGAAGAAAGATTAGGTGTAAAACCTCATACCGGCGCAGATAGAGGCCGATTTGGGCGATCGGCTTTTATCTGCGCGCGAGTATTACAATATTATTTTCCAGCCGCAGTCCATCTACATTTGCTAGTTTCAACAGAGGGAAAGCGAAATATGTCTGTTCTCTAATATGTTGTTGTCTCAAATGGTGAATTATCTAGAATCAGGCGTGCAGTTTTTATTGTTTAGGAACGAAAAGTTAATAATACCATTTTTCTAAAGATATGCTATAGATGAAGTCTTAGCCCCCCCGAACTCGCGGGGGGGTTGGGGGGGTAATATCTAGCGCTACTTTATGAAATTGGTATAACTTAAACATCTGCCACACTCCTCCTGGTAACTATTAATCGGACTTGTGCACGGGCGGTCAGAAACCGGGTTTTTTTACGAAAAGACGCGCTGTATCCCGGAGATTCGGTAAAAAACCCGGTTTCTTTAGTCCTATGCGTCAGTCCTATATTAATCTAGTTGCAGGAGCTTTTGCACCCAGAAATATTGCCAAAATTATGAGTATAACCGCTGTATTGATAGAACAATCGGGAGTAATTCCCTACCGCATTCAAGACGGAAAAATTGAAATAATGCTGATTACTTCTTCAACCAGTAAGCGCTGGGTAATTCCCAAAGGGTTAATTGAACCTGATATGACTCCCCAAGATTCCGCCGCCAAGGAAGCTTGGGAAGAAGCTGGTTTGTTGGGTAAAGTCTTGCCGGATTTGTTGGGAACTTACAAATATCAAAAGTCCGGCCATACTTGTCATGTAGAAGTATTCTTGCTACCAGTACAAACTATTCTGGAAAATTGGCCGGAAGCTAGCAAGAGAAAGCGGCAGTGGGTAAGTATTCCGAAAGCAATTAAGCGGGTGAATGAACCGGAACTCAAACTGATTCTTGCAGATTTACTGAATCAGTATCAGTTCTGATGATTGACATATATTATATTAAATCCGCGTGAAAAACCCCTCCATCGGAGTCGGCGATTGAAAGAGACTGTTGGCCAATTCGCGGGGCTGTTCCCGGGAGCATCTCAGTTTTGCATTTATAGTGCGATCGTCCCCGCTCGCTCCTGCGTAAAATACGCGAGCGGGGACGCTCGCACTATAATAAAAAAAAAGCTTTTTGCCAAACTGAGATGCTCCCCTGTTCCCTCTCAACTCTGGAGGGCAGGATTTCCGCTCGTTATTAGCAGTTAACTAGGTATGCGATCGATTAGACATTTAGCCCCTCACCACTATTTTTAATGGTGAGGGGTAAAACACTTTTGAAATGCGCCAGCAGTCTCTTTCAATTGCCCTTTTCAATCGCTCTTAATTATCATCTGACGATGATTCATGGGAGGATTCTGCAGACGATGATTCATGGGAGGATTCATGGGAGGATGATTCATGGGACGATTCTGCGATCGCACTTAGCGGCTGAATGTTCACAATTTTCCCGCCCATGCGAGTAATCCGCTGCATTTCTTGATTCATCCGATTGTACGGCACGGTGATAAATGTACTCCCGCTCGATCGAATCGAATAATCAATATTTTCCGTATCATCGCTTTGGCGCAAGCCCACAACTTCGTACCGAAAACAGCGACCTGCGGAAGCTGTATTGCCACTTTTTCCAGCTACAATTTGACCGAACATAAGCTTCTTGGTAATTTGTTATTTGTTATTTGTTACTTGTTATTGGTTAGTTGTTAGTTGTTAGTTGTTATTTGTTACTTGTTGGTTATAATAACCAATAACTAATAACAACTAACCAATAACCAATAACTAAATTGGAGTAATGCTGGCGATTTTCGCGCCCATGCGTTGAAATTTCTGCATTTGCGAGGACAAATCATCAACAGGTACGATAAACGCCTTGCTGCTGCGGCGCACGCTGGGATAGCCACCCGTGCGAATTCCCGAAACTTCCACGCGGAAAAGCCGCCCTTCTTTGCCGTAAGCTGCCCCGCCGCCGAAACCGGTGCTGGGAGTTACGTTTCTGGCAGAAGCCCGATATGCCCAACCTTCGTTACCGCCAGAAGGCCCAACTACTGCTGTAGCGCTGTTAGTACCGAGTTCAACTGCTAAGCGAGAGTTATTGCCTTCTAGTTGAGATGTATCGCTGTTTGCGTAGCCGCGATACAGGCGGAACATCCGGGTAAAACCGACGGTTTTTTGCCCGCGCTGCGTGTTAAAGCCGCGGTAGTAAGGGACGATATTTTCGCCGAAGTTTTCTTGATACTCTACTGAATCGATGTAAGAATCGATATCAGCATCGTAGCCTTGTGTTTGGTACAAATCTAAGTGGTAAACTACTTCTGATTCGTCGTAGGGAGCGCGACCGAGCAAGTGTTTGTAGTTTAGTTCGATCGTCCGAGTTTGAAAGCTACTGTATAAAAACTTGGTTTTGTACAGTTCCGATTTTGCCACTGCGCGCACAAATTCTCGCACTGACAAACTGCCGTCTCGCAGGAGAGATTCAGCGCTTTTCAGCCGCTCGGATTTCATCAAATAATCGTTGCCCAGCACCTGACGGTAAACGGCGCGAATTACTATTTCTAGGTCGTCTTTGGTGTAGTTCGGGCGCAATTCTACCTTCGGCGCATCGCTCAATGCGGATGTTCCCAGCCTGGACGCTGCTGTCGTAATAGCCACCAGATTTTCTCCTAAATTAATAACAACAATTTAAAGCTTCGTTGCACTTGAGATTTTTAGGACTAAGGCTGATATGTGTATGGGTAGGATGCACACTAAGTCGGGCGGGTTTTGCCACAATAAACTGCCGGCTGGCATATATTTTGGCTAAACCCACCCCTACAAGTATGATTTGTCCTACCTATCTACTTAGTCCTAAGTTGTTTTCTGACGCTTGCAAAAAAACGTCTTTACAAACTTTAAGCTGTGGTAATACTTACCACTTTGCCGCCACGTTTGTTGATTTGTTGCAAGCGGCTCGAAAGCTGTTCGTAAGGTACGAGATATTCGGTAGTAGTCCGCCGCACTTGGGGCGAAAACTTAGCCGCACCTTGCATTGCGGTGACTCGATAGAGTTTACCGCGATCGCCACCGGCAGCGCCAGCTAGAGATTGTCCGCTAGACGCTGTGTATATCGGCGATGCCGTATTTCTCGCTACTTCCCAAGTTAACCGCGCTTGGGTTTGGTTTTGCGAGCGATCGCTATTTGCGTAGCCGCGGTACAGTTGAAACATCCGGTTAAAACCGACGGTTTTTTGATTTCTTTGAGTCGAAAAACCGCGATAGTAAGGCACTATACTTTCGCCAAAACTTTCTTGATACTCAACGGAGTCAATATAAGAATTGATTTCAGCTTCGTAGCCTTCGGCATTGTACAAGTCAACGTGGAAAGCAATTTCCGACTCGTCGTAAGGAGCGCGGCCCAACAAATGTTTGTAGTTGAGTTCGATCAACCGCGTTTGCGAGTTCGGGTAGAAAAACTTTTTCCGATAAATTTCGGACTGAGCAATTGACCGCACAAAATCTTTAACTGAAATCTGTCCTTGCATCAACAGAGATTCAGCGCTGGTAATTCGCTCGCTGGACATTAAATACTCGTTGCCGAAAACTTGCCTGTAAGCTGCGCGAATTACTGCTTTCGCATCATCTTGCGTCCAGTTGGGGCGAAGTTCTACCTGTCCCGCTTCTTCAAATGCTTTTATTCCCAATCTTTCGGCTGCACCTAATCCCGCCATCTTTAGCTTCTCCCTTTTTTGGTTTAAAAACTGAAAACTTCTTAAAAAAAAGTATTTGGAAAACTAGGCTAAGATCGCAGATGCCCGGAATCGTAAACAACCGCTAACAATCTAGCTAACAGCAGCTTACAATTCCGGGCATCACGCAAATCTAGCTCAGGGCGTTGATTGCGTAGTCGAGGTAGGAATTAGCTTCCACTGCGGGGTCGCCGCTCAGGCCGTGGTTGCCTTTGATGTACTTGAGAGCTTCAACGTACCAGCTAGGGGACAGTTCAAATGTCCGGTTGATTTCGTCGATGCCTGCAATCAGGTACTCATCCATTGGGCCTGTGCCGCCTGCAACTAAGCAGTAGGTCACCATCCGCAGGTAGTAGCCGATGTCGCGAGCGCACTTGGCTTTACCGGTTGGGGTAGAAGCGTAGTTAGGGCCTTGCATTTGTTGGGTGTACGGGAATTTGTTGTACACTGCTTGGGCTGCACCGTCGATCAAGCGCTGAGAGTTGGATGTCAGAGCTTTGGCTGCTTCTAAGCTGGCGGTTGCTTGGCGGAAACGACCGAAAGCTGTTTGGATTTCGGTGCTGCTCAAGAAACGGCCTTGAGAATCTGCTGCTGTGACTGCTTCAGTCAATGGGGTCTTCATAGTTTTGCTTTCTCCCTAGTGTTTGCGGTTTTTTCTACGAATGCTATTTGTAAAAGCCCGATCGATATATCGAATCGTTGCTTTACAGATTGGGTGGCAATGGCTGGGGTTTAGCCTACTGCGGAAGCGGCGCGATCGAAGTAGCTGCCGACTTCAGACATCAGGGAGTTGCAATCTCCACGAGTGACACCGTTGGGGTCGTTAGCGATCGCCAAAGCGGCTTCTTTCATTTTTTGAACGCCGGTTGCTACGGAAGCGCCGGGAGTTCCCAATGCCAAGTAGGTTTCGCGAAGGCCGTTCAAGCAACGGTCATCGAGGACGCTGGCGTCGCCTGCGAAAATCGCGTAGGTGACGTAGCGCAAGATGATTTCCATGTCGCGCAAGCAAGCTGCCATGCGGCGGCTGGTGTAAGCGTTGCCGCCGGGAGCGATCAACTGAGGCTGCTCAGCAAACAAAGAGCGAGCTGCATTAGCAACAATGCTGGAAGCGTTGCTGGTGATGCGGTTGACTGTATCCATGCGCTTGTTGCTTTCTGCAACCATTTGGCTCAGGGCATCAAGTTGGCCTGTTGCCAAAAATTCGCCGCGAGCGTCTGCTTGGGAAACCACTTTTGTAAATGCGTCAAACATGAAAGAACTCTCCTACTTGAGTTAATTGAGTTTGGTTGCGGTATAAAACCGTTAAGTTAAATTTGTTCAGGCCGTTAAACCTGCAAGGGTTGAAGGTTGACGCCGGCTACTGGGCCGGTCGGCTCCTTCTCTCCTTTTCCGCTACCTGTACTATTGTGACATTGCAGCGGACATTTAAGAAACCTTAGAAAATTTTACACCTTTTATGAGATGCGACAAACCTTGTTAATCAGTGTTTTTGTTAACTTGCGTCTGTCGTTTCAACCTTCTTATGACATTTATACAATGCTCTCCCGCGTTTGTTTATTACAAATTATTACAACAGCTTATCCCTCTGAGAAGGTAAATTGATCCTGAGCAATTCCGGGCTAATCTCCTTCCTAAGATAGATGCGGATTTACATAATTAGCTCCTGAGTTTGGTTCAATCGCCCTGATTTTTACCGTGGGGCAGCACCAAATTGTCCTGTAGCCCGATCGCCATTGTGCGCTTTGCCCCGAAAAAGCCTATTGTTAAGAAAAGTTAAGAAAATTAAAGTTTTGCGAAAGCAGGCGGGAGGAATAGGGAAAAAAGCCAAAAAAGTGCCCAATCCAAGATGCACTCAGAATTGGGTGGGTAAAATCCCATAGATTGCCATTCTCGATCGCCACAGCCACAGCTTTTGCCGTCCAGATCGGCATTTAACGACAAAACTCAGCCGTTGGCGCTTGGGTAAAAGCTGAAAGAATTGCTAATTTTTAATAGTAAGGTGGATAAGTGCGATCAGCGGTAAATCTACCAACAGATCGAGAGAGCCAGAGATAGACCAGAGATAGAGAACTGCCTAGCTTCCTGCTTCTTATAGCGGTTCTCAAGCGTGGTGAGGTATGCCCTATGCCCTATGCCCTATGCCCTATGCCCTATGCCCTATCGATCGTAATTTATGTCTTCTTTAAATTCTCCCTCTTCTTGGCACACCGTAGCAATTGACAAAACCCTCCAGCAGCTAAACAGCAACAAAGATACTGGCTTGAGCAGCCAACAGGTGTCAGAACGCTTGCAGCAATACGGCCCCAACGAACTAGAAGAAACAGGAGGCCGCAGTGCTTGGTCGATTTTTGTCGATCAGTTCACCAACATCATGTTGATAATGCTGATGTTTGTGGCCGTGATTTCTGGATTCTTAGACATCAAGTCGGATAATTTTCCCAAAGATGCGATCGCCATTTTTGCGATCGTCATACTCAACGGCATTCTCGGCTATTTCCAAGAGCAAAGTGCCGAAAAAGCCCTCGCAGCCCTCAAAAACCTCGCTTCCCCCCTAGTCAGAGTCCTGCGAGACGGCAAAACTTCGGAAATAGCAGCCAAAGAACTCGTACCCGGAGACGTAATGCTGTTGGAGGCTGGGGTAAAAGTCTCAGCAGACGGACGCTTGATCGAAGCTTCCAACCTGCAAGTCAGAGAATCTGCTTTGACGGGAGAAGCGATCGCAGCTACCAAGCAAGCTAATTTAGAACTTCCCGAAGATGCTTCCTTGGGCGATCGACTAAACCTAATTTTTCAGGGCACAGAAGTGGTTCAGGGACGGGCTAAGGCGATCGTCACCAACACCGGAATGCAGACTGAACTGGGCAAAATTGCCGCCATGCTTCAGTCAGTAGAAACCGAACCGACTCCCCTGCAACAACGGATGAGCCAGTTGGGAAACGTTCTAGTCTCCGGTGCCCTCGGCTTAGTCGTAGTTGTCGTCATCGGCGGCATGATTACCTTCAACAACGGCAGCATCGGGTTAGATACCAGCAGATTTGAAGATTTGTTAGAAGTTTCTCTCAGCATGGCAGTTGCTGTAGTTCCCGAAGGACTCGCAGCAGTCGTGACAGTTACTTTGGCACTCGGAACTAGGCGGATGGTGAAGCGCAACGCCCTGATTCGCAAACTGCCAGCAGTAGAAACGTTGGGCTCGGTAACAACAATTTGTTCCGACAAAACAGGCACTCTGACCCAAAATAAAATGGTAGTGCAGCTAGTGTCTACGGGCGACTGCACTGTCGCCATCGGAGGCGACGGCTATGCCCCGATCGGAGATTTCACCGATCGCCATACCTCTGCCAAAATTAATAATTTAGAAGAATATCCAGAACTCGAATCTTTATTAATTGCCTGTGCGGTTTGCAACGACGCAATATTGCAGCACGAACAGCAAGAATGGAAGATTTTGGGCGACCCCACGGAGGGAGCTCTGCTGTCCTTAGCCGGAAAAGCAGGCATTTATAAGGAACAACAGTCTCAATTACTGCAACGCACGGCGGAATTTCCTTTTTCTTCCGAACGCAAGCGGATGAGTGTGATTTGCGAAGTGCCGGGACATTCGGGACATTCGGGATTTCCCTCGGACAAAGGACAGCAGCAGAATTATTTGATGCTGACTAAAGGTTCTCCAGAGTTGACTTTGGAGCGCTGCCAAGGGATTATAGTTGGCGATCGAGTACAACCTTTAAACCAGGAAATGCGCGATCGCATCCTCGTCGAAAACAACAACATGGCAAGCGCAGGTT
>Ga0335395_10002012_pt1 | contig 12592 bp, 9 predicted proteins | sample MAT02_FD_205744 | JGI IMG/M metagenome (GOLD analysis project Ga0335395, IMG submission 205744) | Freshwater microbial communities from Lake Fryxell liftoff mats and glacier meltwater in Antarctica - MAT-02 (spades assembly) (version 2) ...
GAACAATCCGATTTTGGAATAGTTCGTCGTCGATTTGTTGCCTGGTGAAACCAGCGGCGCGGATTGATGTATAAACTTCGTCGTGCCAGTAAAGTTTGCGATCGAGCTCGAAGAACCGAAATCCGATTCCTAGTAAAATGCCGATCGCCAATAAGCTGATCAGCAACCGGGGATTTTGGGGAATTTTGGGATTAACAGATGTGTCTTGAGGTGTTGTAGATGCCATGCTTGTCCTAATTGTCGCGATCGTCCGAGATGCGTACCGATCGATCGATACCAGTACAAATCCCAACCGACCATCATTCTACTCTCTGCCGATCGCCTTTTACCTTCTAAACAACAGCCCCCGTCAGGGCCAGATCTGCCCCAACCACCCGAAAATCAAGAATCTTAAACCAAATCCTCCCAGAACCTCCAGACCCAAAAAATAACTGCTAACATACGTGTTGTACAGTTAATCAACAAGCTCCGCAAGGGGTCTACCCGCGTACCGCAAATGGCAAAAAAAGAAGCTTCTACAAAAACTGCTGAAAACACAGAAAAGCAAAAAGCCCTAACTTCCGTACTGGCCCAAATCGAGCGTAGCTTTGGCAAAGGGGCGATCGTCCGATTGGGAGACGCCACTCGCATGAGGGTAGAAACCATCCCCACCGGAGCCCTGACACTGGACATTGCTTTGGGCGGCGGTTTGCCAAAAGGTCGAGTTATTGAAATTTACGGCCCCGAAAGTTCCGGTAAAACCACTCTAGCGCTCCACGCGATCGCCGAAGTCCAAAAAACCGGCGGTATCGCAGCCTTCGTCGATGCCGAGCACGCCCTCGATCCCACCTACGCCTCAGCATTAGGCGTAGATATTGAAAATCTCTTAGTTTCCCAGCCGGATACCGGCGAAATGGCCCTGGAAATTGTCGATCAACTCGTGCGATCCGTCGCCGTCGATATCGTAGTCATTGACTCCGTAGCCGCCCTCGTCCCCCGCGCCGAAATCGAAGGCGACATGGGCGACTCCCACATGGGTTTGCAAGCCCGCTTGATGAGTCAAGCGCTTCGCAAAATCACCGGCAACATCGGCAAATCAGGCTGTACCGTCATTTTCCTCAACCAATTGCGGCAGAAAATCGGCATAACTTACGGCAACCCCGAAACAACAACCGGCGGTAATGCACTCAAATTCTACGCCAGCGTGCGGCTCGATATTCGCCGCATTCAAAGCTTGAAAAAAGGTACTGAAGAATACGGCAACCGCACGAAAGTTAAGGTTGCTAAAAACAAAGTTGCTCCGCCTTTCCGCATTGCCGAATTTGACATTGTATTTGGTAAAGGCATTTCGACTTTAGGCTGTCTGACTGACTTGGCAGACGAAATGGGAGTGATTCTGAAAAAAGGTTCTTGGTATAGCTACAACGGAGAGAACATAGCTCAAGGACGAGACAAAGTGATCCAGCATATGGAGAAAAACATCGATTTCAAAAATGAAATTGAGGAGCTAGTTAAAAAGAAACTTGAGACTGGTGCTGTGGTTTCTGCTAATTCTGTCGCTCCTGTTGAGGTAGATGAGGTAGATGATGTAGATGATGTAGATGATGTAAATGATGTAGATGACGTAGATGGTTTAGACGAAGAAATCTAAGTTTTTTACTCCTCAATTATTACTCGTTTACTGGTTTTTTACTCGTTTTATACCAATTTAATGTGAAGTTGCACATATCTCGCTCCCCCTCGCATCCCCCTTAAGAAGGGGGACTTTGATCGGAATCTTGTCCCCTCTTATTAAGGGGGGATCGGATTCTATGCAGCCTCATAAAAAATTGGTATTACTCGTTTTACTCGTTACCAGGCTGGAGCGAAAGTAACGCTCAACAGCGACCAAGAGCCTCGAATTTAATTTTCGCTCGGCTTCGGCTCTTGGTCGCTTACATCGGTTCCCACGCTCCAGCCATAGAACCAGTAAATTGACCGGACATGATATGAGATCGGGATTGCCGAATATATTGCGGATTGCTATACTTGTACAGTAAGTAGTACAAGTGTCTAGTACATGAATATTGTTTCTTTTAGCGAAGCGAGAAATAACCTCAAGGCTGTTTTAGACAGAGTAGTGGAAGATACGGACTATACCATCATCACTAGACGGGATGCGGAGGATGCCGTGGTGATGTCGCTAGAGTTCTTTAATAGTTTGCTGGAAACAGTTCATTTACTCAAATCTCCCGCCAATGCTGCCCATTTGGAGCGTTCTATTGCTCAGTTTAAGCAGGGGAAAGTGGTAGAGCGAAATTTGTTGGATGACTAGAAAGTTAGCATGGACGGATGAGGCTTGGGGCGATTATTTATATTGGCAAGGGCAAGACAAGAAAACGTTAAAACGAATTAACAAGCTAATTGAGGCAACAATCCTATTGCCGTTTGAGGGGATCGGAAAGCCAGAACCACTGAGGGAGAATCTGGCTGGTTTTTGGTCGCGGCGAATTGATGATACGAATCGATTAGTTTATGCTGTGGATGACGAGTATCTAACGATTATCTCTTGTCGATACCACTATTTTGATTGACATCCTCCTTGGCCTGCTTAGCTATGGTGCGGCGTTTTTGTTTAACAGGAAAGTCGGCGATTCTTTGAGCAGTTTAATTTTAATTTTATGACGATAGCGAGTTTTTATTTAACGGGCGATCATAACCAATCAGAGCAGCAAATAATTCGTATTGTGCACCAAGGCTAATAGCGCGAGCTCGCAGGCTCTTGCTTTTCGAGCACTTTGGTTTTGGGATTGGCTCCCATTGGTTATCTTTCCAAAGTTCTGCATAGAGGCTACCTGTCGTACTGATAGTTTCCGAACGCCATTTAAATATAACCGTGACAGCACAGGTAATTCCTATCTACTTTATTTATAGCTAGCAGGCGCATACTTCACCAGTCCCTCGATCGAGTCTCACTCATTTGAGCGACAGCGCACTCGTGTTACCGGGTCGCGGGTTGAGGCTAAACTTCACCCTACTTCACCTCTCTTCAACTCTCTTCACTGGCCAGCACCGGCATCCATCGGTTTGTACCCTTCAACTTCTGACTCATTGCAGGTGCAAATACTTAGCAGCAGAATAAAGACATATACGTAAGTAAAGGAGTTCCAATCATATCCTATCCGGTCGATTACCATCACAAAAACAGTTAGTAGTGTGGAATGCGAGTCCGCAACGAAAGAACGGACTAAAGTCCGCACTACGAACCAATTTGATCGTTTTCAATCGATCGCACACGATATCACCGCTAAATACGTGGAGTTTACGGATGCTTTCCGGTGGCTCAAGTTGCGGTAACTAACACTAGCTAAATTTTGACAACTGGCAAATTTCAAATCTCATGCTAGTTGTAAAGAAATATAAAAGCTCCGGAAAGTTAATTTCTGTGACTGAATGTACGATTTCTCAACTGAAATGCCAAAAAAATCGTATTGCTTCATCGCAAAAATGAACTCGATCGAGACGAATTTATTTTGCCAGAAACTTAAATCTTTGTAGGAGGGAGAATCAATCATGGCTGACGGTCAGTTAGGAGTTATATTAAAGATGGCTCAAACAATTAATCCTCAAATTGAGAGCGATCGACATTTTGAAATAGATTTGGAAAAGTTGCGGCAACTGCCGGGAGGAACGTTAGGCCACTCAGTGGCGCGATTTCTTGACGAACAAGGGTTTGAGCCGATCGCCTCGGGGGACTGGATTCAGCGAAACCACGACGTTTGGCACGTTTTGACTAATCTTTCGCCTTCAACAGAAGATGAATTTGTACTGCAAGCGTTTACTCGCGCTCAAGTATTTCGGCCTTCCTGTGCGATTTTAGTGTTAATTGGACTGATCAGTGGCAAATGCGCGATCGGACAAATTATCAAAGGTTTAAAACATGGAAAATTAGCCGCGAGGCTAATTGATTGGAACCCTGAATCGGATTGGGAAACTCCCTTATCTCAAGTCAGAGAAAAACTGGGGATTCTACCATTAATTGATTAGATTTTTAACTCGTTACTGCACTGCAAAACTATGCAAAGCACAATTAACAAACCGGAAATTAGCCTGAGTCCACGGGAAAGGGCGATCGCCCAATTAATAGCCCAAGGTCAGCCAAACAAATGTATCGCCAAAAATTTAAATATCAGTCACTGGACGGTTGCTACTTACGTAAGGCGGATTTTTATTAAACTCGATGTTTGTTCCAGAGCAGCAATGATTGCACTGTTGATTCAAGAAAATTTGCTCTGGGACTCTTAAATAGTAGGGTGCGTCAGCCTGATTTAATTCTCTGGTAATCCAGAAACTCTCTCCTGACGCACCCTACACACTCATAAATAGTCGGGTGCGTCAGCCTGATTTAATTCTCTGGTCATCCAGAAACTCTCTACTGACGCACCCTACACACTCATAAATAGTCGGGTGCGTCAGCCTGATTTAATTCTCTGGTCATCCAGAAACTCTCTACTGACGCACCCTACACGCACTTTAATCCTCATAAAAATCAGAGGAGTCGCATTCCCAACGATCGATCTAAAACCGCCTAGGCCAAAGCCACAGAATGAGAAGAATTTCTTAAAAAATTCAGCAATTCTCGATTCACAGTTTGCGGCGCTTCCTGCTGAACCCAGTGACCGCAATTAGGGATTAATTTCAACTTAAACGGAGCCGTAATTAACCGATCTAAACCTTCTACAAGTGTGTGGCTCAAAAACGCATCTTCTTCTCCCCAAAGCACCAAAGTAGGCACTGTCACAGGTTCTAATTTCTGCCCCCAATGCCAAAGCCGCTGCGGGTGAAACATTTGCTGGTAATAATTCATCGCTGCAGCTAACACTCCCGGTTTTTCTAAAGCAGTCTGATAAATCTTAGTTTCCTCAGCGCTAAAAGCTCCTTTGCGAATAGCTTGACCCTGAAAAATATTTTGCACAAAATCTTTCAAATTCTGCCGGATCAACCATTCGGGGATGCCGGGAACCTGGAAAGCCAAAATGTGCCAACTGCGCCGGAGTTGGTCTAAATTGCTTGCCATTTCTTGCACGAATCGCTGCGGGTGCGGAGCGTTTAAAATTGCTAAGCGGTTGAGTTTTTCGGGGAATTTTTGAGCTATATGCCACGCGATCGCACCGCCGCAATCGTGACCTACAATGTGAGCTTTTTTATAGCCGAGCCGATCGATCAAACCGCGAATATCTGCACTCAGCGTATCCAAATCATAACCGGTTGTCGGCTTGTCGGAATCGTTGTAGCCCCGCAAATCCGGCACCACAACCTTGAAATGACGAGCTAAGGCAGGAATTTGATGCCGCCAAGAGTACCAAAACTCTGGAAACCCGTGCAGGAGCACAACGAGCTCGCCTTCTCCTTGGGAAACGCAGTGCAAGCGGATGTTGTTGGTTTCGACAAAGATGTGTTGCTGTTCGGAATCTAAAGACTGCATAAATTAAAAGTTAGACTTATTTTTCGGGAAGTACGGAACCCGCCGACTGGTAGCAGGTGAGTACAAATAAACATTAGGAGATGGGAGGGCGGGTTTTGCCTTCATCTTCTCGCTTTTATCATAGATTCTTAGCTAAACCCGCCCCTACAAGGTACTATTGTTTTTTTGCCATTACCTGCTTAGTCGGCTGAAACGACCGAATGGTTTTAATGTTTCTGCTTTTATTCTAGCTGCTTTTCGATCCCCGCTGCTGGAATCTAATTAAACTTAAAACTTGTAGCGTTTTTGAGGAGGGCGGGTTTTGCCTTCATCTTCTCGCTTTTATCATAGATTCTTAGCTAAACCCGCCCCTACAAGGTACTATTGTTTTTTTTGCCATTACCTACTTAGTAGAGGAGGGCGGGTTTTGCCTTCATCTTCTCGCTTTTATCATAGATTCTTAGCTAAACCCGCCCCTACAAGGTACTATTGTTTTTTTGCCATTACCTACTTAGTCGGCTGAAACGGCCCAATGGTTTTAATTATTCTGCTTTTATTGTTGTAACTACTGATCTCAAATTGAGCGATTGAAATCTGTGGTTTTAACAGCGGCGGAGGCGATTCAATAATAGCACAATTTCGTCAGTTGCCGATCGCAATTTTGAAGATGCCAGGTCAGATTGATTGACGATGATGCTAAACACCAGCGGCTCGTAACTTGGAACTTCGATATATCCCGACAGCGCCGAAACTCCGCTCAAAGTTCCGGTTTTTGCTTGCAAATTGACGCGACTTGATGTATTATTAAATCTATTTTTTAAAGTGCCGTTCTCACCAGCGATCGGCAACGAGGCGCGGTAGATAGACGCAGCAGGTGAATTAGCCATCAATCTCAAAGTTTGCACCAAGGCTTCGGGACTAATTAAATTGTGTCGGGAAAGTCCCGAACCGTCGGCTAATATGTAGCTGTTGGGATTTACACCTAATTGAGTTAAAGCTGTTTTTAACTCCTTCAAACCAATTTCATTAGTATCTTCTTGTGGCAGAGGCATCTTGACTGTAAGTTTTCCTAACAATCTCAATAAAACCTCTGCATAAAGATTGTTACTTTCCCGATTGGTTTCCTTCACCAATTCGGCCAGCGGCGGCGATTCAACGGCTGCTAATTCTTGGTTAAAATTGCGAGCAACAGAGGTAACTAAAGCCTGTTTAACCGGAATTCCCTCCGCCGTTAAAATTTGTTGAAAACTTTGTAAAAAATTATTCGCTGGATTGACAATTGCAACATAACTTGATTCAGATTCTGCACCAACTTTCAACTGTCCCCTAACTCGAATTGCGGGGCGATCGAACTCCCTGCCAACTTCAAGAAACTCGGATTCGTTGGGGGCGACTGTGACAGAATTGTTCTGAATTTGCCACTGATTGGCTAACTTGGGTTCGGCAAAAGTAACTTTTAGAGGTTGCCCGATCGCCTGGGGGGACAAAATAAGCTCGATCGCGTTTTGATTGAAAATCAAACTGTTAACCGGCGCGCCATAGCCAGCTTGCGCGTCTTCCCATTCCCAATTGCGATTGACTGCGCTGCCTTGAAAATAGCTGTCATCGCCAATCAACTCGTTTATTCGATCGACTCCCCGCCGTTTCAACTGCTGCGCTAAGTTTTTTAACTCAGCCTCCCCAATGCTCGGATCGCCCCTACCGGCAATGTACAAACTCCCATTGTCTCCGCTGTAAACCGATGTCTTAATCCGAAAATCGGCACCGAGTTTCTGCAAAGCAGCCGCTGTAGTTAGCAGCTTGACATTGGATGCTGGAATGAAATATTTGGCTGCGTCGCGGCTGTAGAGAGTAGCCGTAGAAGATAGAGGTTGAATCAAAATCCCCCAGCGCGATCGGCTAAATTCAGGACGATTGGCGATCGCATCTACTTTCGCCCCCAATTCCGCCGGACAAATATCTCCAGCAACCGCAGGCGTTTGAGCGACTACCTGCGACGTGCGCCCCAACACTAGCACCAACAAACTAACCGCAATTACTTTAATTTTCACAGCGTAATTTTTATAATATATTTTCATAATATATAAGATTGCTTGAATTTTTGATTGATAGGAAAACCGCAGATTTGAGGCAGATTTACACAGATTAACGCAGATTTTTTAGAGAATAGCTAGGGAATGAATGCTATTTTAATCTAACAATTTCTATTCACATTAGATGCGCCAAAAATTACAAATTTCACTGCATTAAATCAATACTAATAGTAATAACGCATATGAATTCTCGGATTGAACAGCGCTTCTACAGGTTTTCCCCCTTTGAGATGCTCTTCCACAATCAACGGTACATCACTCGGTTTAACTCGACAATACCAAGTTTCGTCTGGGGTGACGCGCACAGTCGGGCCTGTGTTGCACTGTCCCTGACAGCTACAGGCTTTAACTGTCACTCCTGCAACTGGTTGGGCTTCAAAGGCAGCGAGCACTTCTGCTGAACCATTTTTGAGGCAGGATTGATACTGACAAACCAATACACAGCGCTCTTCTGGTTTGGATTCTGGTGTTGGGGCTGGAGATTCTGGCATCGGTAAGGATTTATCGGCTCTTTAAGATATCTTAACAATCTTGTCGGGCCGATCGCCAGCGTGCTTCTAGGCAAACTGCAGAATTCGTGAGGGCGATCGAAAAAAAGCGTTCAAATTCTGGCATTCAAACTTTTTGGGTGCTGCTAGTTGGTAACGAATCTCTTCGGCTTCGCTGCCTTTCTTGGGCCTGTGTCACGGTTTCCCTATATGATCGGATGTAGAGCAAAAACTCAATCAACCGCCAATCATGCCCAAAACAGTAGCCGATCTGATGAGCCGCGAGCCGATTTTGGCGCGCCCCGAAATGCCTTTAAATGAAGCGATTCAAATTTTAGCCGATCGACGTATTAGCGGTCTTCCCGTCATAGATGAGAATGACTTGTTGGTAGGAGTCATCTCCGAAACCGACTTGATGTGGCGGGAAACCGGCGTAACTCCGCCCGCTTACATCATGGTACTCGACAGCGTGATTTACCTAGAAAATCCCGGTCGTTACGAGCGAGAACTCCACAAGGCTTTAGGACAAACAGTAGGAGAAGCGATGAGTAAAGATCCAATTACTATCAAGCCCGACGAATCTGTCCAAGAAGCTGCAAAACTAATGCACGATCGCAGCATTCACCGATTGCCGGTAGTCGATACTGCTGGAAAAGTAATCGGTATCCTCACTAGGGGAGATATTATCCGAGCGATGGCGGCCGAGTCTTAATTAATTGTTGTAGTTGAAGGATTGTATCAGAAAATAATACCAATTTCATAAAGTAGCGCTAGATCTTACCCCCCCAACCCCCCCGCGAGTTCGGGGTGGCTCAGACTTCATCTTTAGCACATCTTTAGAAAAATGGTATAAGTAGATCGATCGGGAGCATCGAGGGTGAGAGCATTTGAGCGTGCATTCCGACAGAGATGTTCCCGATCGTTCCTTCAACTTCTCAGCTTTTGGCAATTACCTTTTTTCCAATTACCTTTTTCCCCATTTAAAAATTCCATGAGTATTACCCCTGAGTCTGTCGAACAATTGTTGAATTCCGAAGATTTTGGCGAAAGGCTGCGAGGTGTCAACCAACTGCGAGAATTAGAACCTGCGATCGCCTATAAGTTGATTCAAATTGCGATCGGCGACAAAAACGTCCGCGTTAGATACGCTGGTGTGAGCCAAATGTCAACCCTCGGCACGCAGAATCTGCCGAACGCTTTAGAGGTACTGCTTAACAGCTTGCACAACGACCCCGAACCGGACGTGCAAGCAGCAGCAGCCGATGCTTTGGGCGCTTTGAAATTAACCTCTGCTTTAGAAGATTTGGAGCAAGTTTACAGCAGTACGTCTGAATGGCTGGTGCAACTGAGTATCGTCGCAGCTTTGGGAGAAATGGGAGATCCCAAAGCATTTCCCATGTTAGAAAATGCCATAGCTTCTGAAAACGAATTGATCCAAACTATTGCCATCAGTGCATTAGGAGAATTGGGAGATAAACGCGCGGTGCCGCTGCTGCTTCCTTGCGCTTCTAATGCAGATTGGCAAATTCGTTACAGAGTCGCTCAAGCTTTGGGGCGGTTGGGCGGCACCGAAGCTGCAGCAGCTTTGGAAATTCTCGCCAAAGATGAGGTAGATCAAGTTGCTCAGGAGGCTAAAATTGGACAGGAAAATAGTTTGAAATTGTGATTTTTGAGTTGGGGATTTTGAATTAATACCAATTTCATAAAGTAGCGCTAGATATTACCCCCCCAACCCCCCCGCGAGTTCGGGGTGGCTCAGACTTCATATGTAGCACATCTTTAGAAAAATGGTATAATTTACAATTTTTTGTGAAGATTCTAGTAAAAAGTTAGCAAGGGCGATCGGGAGCATCTCCTGCATCGCAAAAAGGATGTTTTTTACAGTGCGAGCGTCCCCGCTCGCGTGCTTTACACAGCACGCGAGCGGGGACGCTCGCACTACAAATGCAAAACTGAGATGCACCCTGGGCGATCGCACTTGCTCCCTCAGAAATCCGGTTTCTTTTGAGATGTTTCGTAACCAAATGCAAAACTCCCAGAAACCGGGTTTCTCCCGCGCGCGATTCGCACGCCTCACTCAGAAACCCGGTTTATTTGGAAATTTATTGTTAAGCTGTTGTGCATTTAAATTGTATATTTTGACTATAGATAAAAAATCTTCTCCCCCTCTCCCCTTCTCCCCCTCTCCCCCTCTCCCCCTCAATCACCATACACAGTTGGGATGCACAACAGCTTACCGGATGCAAAACTCCCAAAAATCTGGTTTTTCGCCCCCGATTCGCCACTCCTGAAACTGTTACTACCTGTTAGTCTCAAATCCTACCATTTGTATTGATGCAAAGGGCGATCGGACTATTTCCCAACAAAACTACAGCCAAACTCTTGACATTCGTACTTTCAAAACAGCTATAATCAAAATATATACAGCAGCAGCGGCAGAGATTAACACAATTATTGAATTGTAGGCCGCCAACTAACAATCGGGGAAACTATCATTAAGACGGTAAGCCATCTACCAAAACTCACCAAGTCTTAAAAATTTTAATTATCCCAATGATCGAACAACAAAATTCCGGTTCTCAGTCTGCAGACATTTTAACAGGAGAGCGATCGGCCTCTCAAATGCTCGAACCTGCACCAAGCACAACCAATCAAGACTTTATTTATAAAGTTTTGGAACTTACTAATATAGAACGCAGCAAATTAGGTTTTTCCCCCCTAACTTTAAATACTCAGTTACTGAGTGCGGCGCAAACTCAGAGCCAAAACATGGGACTGCAAGACTTCTTTTCCCATACCGGAAAAGATGGTTCATCAGCGGGAACTAGGATTCAGACAACGGGCTATCAATACTCAACTTATGCAGAAAATATCGGTGCGGGTTATTCTACACCGGAACAAGCCATTGAAGGATGGATGAACAGCACGGGCCACCGCGCTAACATTCTTAACCCGAATCTCAAAGAAATAGGAATTGGTTACTATTTCTTAGCCAACGATACTGGTAGCATCAATTACAATCATTATTGGACGCAAGTTTTTGCTACTTCGCTTGACGGTAGTGTCACTCCCGCACCAACTCCCACTCCCGCACCAACTCCCGCACCTAATCCAACTCCCACGCCAACTCCCGCACCAACTCCGACGCCAACTCCCACACCAACTCCCACACCAACTCCCGCACCAACTCCCACGCCAACTCCCAACACATTAGTAGTAATTACTTCGCCAATACCCAATGCTACAGGGGAGGGCAGCCCGACAGCAGCACCTAAAAATACAGCCAGCGACGGCAATTATTTCTTATCAGATAGTGCGGATACTCAAATACCGGCAAATGCTGCGGGATTGCCAATTTTTGCCCTTTCTGGTACAGATAATCTCACCGGTGGAGAGGGTGTTGATAACATTAATGGAATGCAAGGTGCTGATACAATTAACGGCGCTGGCGGCAATGATAGCTTATGGGGTGGCAAAGATTCGGATTCAATTGATGGCGGTGCTGGTAATGATTTTATCAGCGGTAATAACGATAACGATCGACTAATCGGATCTGACGGTAATGATACTATTCGCGGCGGCAAAGAAGATGATATCTTGATTGGCGGTAACGGCGATGATTTGTTGGCGGGCGATCGCGGGCAAGATGTTCTGACCGGTGGCGCTGGTAATGATACGTTTGTATTGGCAGGAGGTTTGTCGGCTTCAGCTAGTTTTATCGGTGCTGATGTAATTGCCGATTTTGGGGCTGGGGATAAGATTGGTTTGACGGACGGTATCGGGTTTGCAAACTTGAGTTTTCAATCTGTGAGTTTGCAGTTGGATGGAGGCGCAAGTGTCGCTTCTACGGCGATTAAGTCGGGCAGTAATTATTTGGGAATCGTGCAGGGTGTCAGTCAAAGTCAGCTTACATCTTCTGTTTTTGTTAACACCTAAAAAACAGCATATCGAGATTCCCGACTTTTTGGAGAAGTCAGGAATCTAAAAACAAGAGCGCTTTAGTGGTTCAGCGTGAAATACCTAACACTAACCTTACGGTATAGTGTAGGCTTCGTGTCTCGTTTGCCGTTGCTCTGTTGGGGATATCCATTGCTGAATATTCGTCACCAAAGACGATCCAAGTCTTACACAGCATAAGAAAGCTTTACAGCCTTTATCCCTTCGTAGGGAACCCACGCAGAAGCCCTGTTTCCCAAGGCAAAAAACTATTTCGTATGACAAACTTGGATTGTATTTCACATTGGGACGTATCCCAATAACCAGCGGTCTGTCTTTTCCCCCTTTCTCTCGCAGTTGTCCAAGGCCAAGCATATTACTGCTACTGTAGCCTCTTGTTTGCAGTCGAGTGGGTGGGTCGCAACCACTTATATCATACCATCTTTTTGTGAGAAATTCACAGACTTTGTTTGGCTTATATCCCAGCGCTGAATTGAGTACAATTACAGCGTGGGACTTACGCCAATGGCGTTGCTGAACAATGGTATGATGAAGTTGTCCTCCGAACGTCAAAAATAACACACATTTAAAATAAATATTATGCAATGCCCTGAATGCAAATCAACTCATATCAATAAAAATGGTCATAAAAA
>Ga0335395_10002016_pt1 | contig 12581 bp, 8 predicted proteins | sample MAT02_FD_205744 | JGI IMG/M metagenome (GOLD analysis project Ga0335395, IMG submission 205744) | Freshwater microbial communities from Lake Fryxell liftoff mats and glacier meltwater in Antarctica - MAT-02 (spades assembly) (version 2) ...
TCAGGCTTACCCGCAGTTGAGTGTCGAGGTTATTCAGTCCCCTTTTGGATCGGGTGAAATTGAGAGCGCTCACCGCTACATTATTCAGGAGCGGCAAAAACAATCTGGTTCATGGTGGAAACTAGAACATGCCACGACTATGCTGGCACTTAGAGTTTTACGTGCAAATGGAGATTGGGATCTCTACTGGCAAAATATTCATCAACAAAGTGCTTGATCAGAACCACCACTTTTAATTACACCCATTACATTACACCCATTACACCCTACCTTCAGGCATGGGGTAGTTCAGTATTCTATTTCCTCGCCTTCAGCCCCTTTGTCACGAATGTGTGAATAATGGGTTTGCTCTGGATATGTACTCTCTGCGATTTACTTTACGCCATGCCTCTGGGCTAGTTCCATAATATTCACGAAACTGACGAAAGAAGTGATTAATACTGCGATAGCCTAATGCCAATGAATAATTTGTTTATTCTCTTCAAATTGTATCTGTTGAGTTAAAGGCAGGAGCAGTAAATCAGCTTCCGTGAATGTTTTAAATGCTTGTTCCTTATCGTTGTAGCAGGAAGTTGAGCGGAGTTTTCCTTCTGCCTTGGTTGATAAATCGATATGAGTTAGCAATTCTTCACAAGAGTACCCAAACAAACAAGAGGCTGCATTATTAAAATATAGAATACTCCCATTTAATTCTATTAGGATAATCGCTTCCGATACACAGTTCATCAAAGATTTAGTTAACTGTAATTCCTGTTCTTTTATTTGCTTTTCTGCAAAAGACCGAGAATGTAACAGCACATTATTAAAAACCATCTTTTTAATTCCTGCAATGAAAGTTTGATTGAAGCAAAGATGGATCTAGCAGCATATACCTTACGCCGTGTGTGCAACTTTCTCTCAAACCTAACCCCCAACCCCTTCTCTGACCTGTGCGTAAGCCCTAATATGGACAAAACTGCAAGGCACTTATTACCTAGTTAATACTTAGCATAGCTTAGTTAATACAAGTAACAAAATTAAGTTAACTGATTAAGATTAACTAAAGATTAACTTAAGTTAATCTTTAGAAATTAAAAATGTGAGTTGACAGGTATTTTTTGCTCTGATCATCGGGGCAGAACGCTAGAGATCAAATTCAATTTTGCCTGGATAGTGACACGATCATTTTTATGCGATCGCCAAAGCTCCAGACGGCTGAAAAGCTTTTAAGTAGGTGATTTCAGAGATATTTTACCAAACTTCAAAGTACCCGATCGGTGTAGTTCTCCTGGATAGAGTAAAAACTTCTTGTTGGTACAGTCGCTAGGTGATAGCATAAAATTACGAATAATCTGTAATAATTTCATATAAAGAAAGTTAATATAGAAGTTAACCTATAATCAGCCAAGTTATATATACTCTTAAGGGTCAATGAATTTAGAAGAAGTCACAAAAATTATAGATAGTGTAGTTTTCACTAACACAGGTCGGCACTTGAGAGATGTCGAGGCTGTTGTACTGCAAGGAGCTTGGCAAGCTAAAACTTACGAACAGATTGCCGAAACTTGTGAATATAGCCTGAATTACATCAAACAAGTAGCTGCCCCTAAGCTTTGGAAATTATTGTCACAAGTATTGGGAGAGAACATCAGTAAAACGAATTTTCGATTTATCATTGAGCGACAATGGGGAGGACAGACAGAGAAAATATTATCTTCCCCTGAGTTGCGGAATTCTTTATCAGCAGCAAACATAAATAATATAGATGCAAGCCTACCCTTGATTAGCAGCAATAAGCTAAAAAATCAAGACTGGAGTGAAGTACCAGAAATAAATACTTTCTACGGACGCACTCAAGAACTTGCCATGTTAAAGCAATGGCTCGTAAATGATAGCTGTCGGCTAGTAACAGTTGTTGGTATGGGAGGAATTGGCAAAACAACTCTGTGCGTACACTCCATTCACCAAATACAGGATGAGTTTGAGTTTGTGATTTGGCGAGATTTAAGGAGCGCTCCATCAGTCAGCAAACTATTGGCTGAACTGACGCAGTTTCTTTCTCCCCAGTCAAAAAGTTATTTCGCAGAAGAAGATATTGACGCTCAAATTTCTGATTTTATTGGTCTTTTACGCCAACACCGTTGTTTGATAGTTATAGATACAACGACGGTAATCCAGCAAAGTAGTCATTTTGCTGGACATTATCGAGAAGGATATCAAACTTATGGCAAACTTTTAAAACGATTAGGACAAGAGTCTCATCGCAGCTGCTTGATGTGGATAGCTCGTGAGAAACCAAGAGAAATCGTTTTGATGGAAGGAGAAAATCGTCCGGTTCGCTCTTTATATCTCAAAGGGTTGGACTCCCAAGCAAAGGAAATCTTCAAAGAAAAGAACTTGTTAGATCCAAATAGTTGGGAAGACTTGATTCAACTTTATAGAGGTAATCCTTTAGCTTTAAAAATTGTTGCGAGTACGATTCAAGAATTGTTTGGTGGGAAGGTTTCTGCTTTTTTGAAGCAGGAGACTATAGTTTTTGGGGAACTTAACGATATTTTAGATGAGCAATTTGAGTGCATATCGTCTCTGGAGCAAGAAATTCTCTACTGGCTGGCGATTGAGTGCCAACCAATTTCCCTGTCTCAGTTGCGTGCAGATATCTTAGCACCTGTGGCTCAATCAGAGTTAATCGAGGCGTTGGAATCGCTCTTGAGGCGATCGCTAATTGAAAGAACTGTGGCCCAAGAGGAAGTCATCTTCTCACTTCAGCAGCCTGTAGTTTCTCAATACGTCATCAACCAAGTCTGTGAGCGGATTTGTACAGAGATTCAGGAGTTCAGCAGAAACCATAAAATTGAGAAAATTGAACTTTTAAGAACTCTAGTCTTAGTTAAAAAGACACAAGACAATGAAGCCACCCACGATATGCAAACCCGCTTAATCTTAAAACCAATCAAGAACCAACTATGTAAAATCTTAAAAGATGAAAGTCTGATTTCCGAACAGCTAACCAAAATTCTCTCCTTATTACAAGGAAAAACTGCGCTAGTAGTCGGATATGCTAAAAGCAATATTGAAAGTTTGCTTTTAGAACTAAAATTGGATCTGGGCGATCTCAGCTACCGATAACGCTTAATCTCTTTTTCCAAACCTCAAACGTTCAAACATGAGCTAATGTTACTCCAGATGAGCAATTACAAATTGGCAAAGTATTATTTAAGCAATTAGCCCCTCACACCAGTGGCTATCAACACATCGATGCGTCTGGATATCAAATATTGCTTAATTACCGTTCTCTACGCTCTCCTGTAGATATTGCCCAGCAAGTCTCTTTAAAAGATATTTTAGAGGATCGGGTCACTCCTGAATTAATAAAATTAGTCAAAGATCGCATTGTGATTATTGGCGTGACTGCTGTTAGTGCTGCTGATGACTGGAAAACTCCTTACAGTACTACAGCACTCCGCGCCCATAAAGAAATACCTGGAATGTTTGTCCAGGCTCAGGCTATCAGCCAGATTCTTAGTGCAGTTCTTGATGGGCGGCCTTTAATTTGGTGGTGGCCTAGTTGGCTAGAAGCAATTTGGATTTGGGGATGGTCATTACTGGGAGGTATTCTTGCTTGGTATATTCGTCGCCCCTTGCATTTGGGGCTGTCAGTTGCGATCGCACTTTTCCTTCTTTTCAGTATTTGCTGTATTATATTTTTCAACGCTGGATGGATACCACTGCTTCCAGCCGCATTAGCACTGTTAACTGTCCAGGTTGCAGTTGTATTATTAGTTCGACAGACTCGCTGATCCTAGTTTAGGAAACGTTAAAAATTTTAGGTTTGAAATTATGACTGAGAAGAGACTACTTCTTAAATTGATCAGCCTGAGATATATTGTGCCTTTAGCGATCGCTAGTCTAGCAAGTTTTTCTTTCCCAATACAGGCGCAAGTTAGCCGTCAGCAAAATCAGTTAGTGTCGCAACTGAAATTACCTGACAACGGAGCGCCCATCGGTCGCCGTAGAGGACGTTTTTCTTTTTTCAAAATGGCTAATTGGGCTTGGCGAAGCGCCTTGGCTCTAGTCGATCCTTTGTTTAGTTCTTGGTACAACTGATTCATGATTTCACTCGTGGAAAAATCGTCTATTGACCACAAGCTTGCTATTGTACTCTCTGCTCCCGCCTTAACAGCAATTCCAGCTAATCCTAAAGATGCTTGGCGATCGCCCACAGCAGTTTCGCACGAACTCAGGACTAGTAACTCGATATAATTAGAACCATTTGAGTTGTTTTGCTTGAGGAGATCAACTAAATCTTCGATATTGAGCAGTTGATCCCAAGTGACAATAAAAGTTTTTTCGAGGTTAGAACTAAATTGACTGTGGGTAGCCAGATGAACTACAGAAAAATCAGCCGATCGCAGTTTATTTTGCAGGTTTTTTTTGGTAAACTTGCTATCCAGAAGTTCTTCACTCTTAGGTATCTCAACCTGGATGCTGGCTAACTCTTTTTTTACATTCTTCAATGGAGCAAATTCTCGACCTTCGATCAGGCGTTTTTCGCTGATTCCAGCAGCTAAAACCTTAATTTGTGAACTGCTGCGTAAAGGTTTTGGTTCCACAAGCTGCAAACCAGGTGCGAGAGCGATCGCATATTTTTCCACTAAATATTTCTTTTGTTGTTCATCATATAAAACTGACATAGGAATGTTCCGTAGGGAACCATCTAGGACAAATACTAAAGTTTCTATGTTACTGTTTAAATCTGCTTCTAAAGGACGAATTAACCAATCGTATACTTGTTGGGATAGATATTTGACTTGAGAAGCCTGGGTAACATTTGGCAGAGATTTTTGTAACTTTAAAATAGTACTTTCTACCTGTTCCTGGGATATAGCAGTTGCATAGTAGTGAAGTTCTTCTTGCCGAGGCAGCTTGAGAATAATGGCTAATTGCTTCTCTAAAAGAATCGGATAGATAACTGCTGCTGTTGAATCATTCCGATCAACAATTTTGTCGATTTCAACTCTCGATTTTAAACAGGGTTCTCGAAGAAAATTTTCTATTTCTGCTAATTGTAAAGATTCAATCGTAGTTCGAGCTTTTTGAAGATTATTGCTTTTTAGATTAGAACTTACCTCAGTTTGTAAAAGCGATTCAACTAGCTGCCGATAGACAGGTTCGACCTTTTCTCGAAAGGAAAACTGCATCTGAGAATTAATTGCAGTCATATCGAGACGCAGAGATTGTAAGCTCACTATAGCTTCATTATAAGCTGCGATCGCAGCTTTGATATTTCCTTGAGCTTTGAGGATATGTCCCAATTGCCATTGCCATTGATAGATCATATCAGTTGCTTGGATCGCTTGAGCCGAAAAAAGCGCTTTTTGGGTAAGGGCTATAGCTTCTGAAAACTGCTGATTCTGTTCATAAAGCCAACCAAGATATCCAAAGGCATAAGATTCAGCCCGCTCATCGCTCAGGCTTTTTGCTTGCTGAAGAACTGCAATCAAATTTTTGGCAACATCTTTCAATTCAGGCGTATTAGTACCAGAATATTGATTGAGACAAACTAGACTTTGAGCAAAATTAATCCGAGCGTAAATTGTTGTTTGAGTGGTAGGCAAATCCTTGAGTTTGGATTCAATTTGAGGTACTAAACTTTGGGCTTGTGTTAGCTGATTAATCTTGATCAGGAGGCTAAGGCGATTGAGTTGTGCTTGTACACCAGTCTCCGCAGAAATGGATTTAGTTGCTGCCTGCTTATACAGTGAAGCCGCCTGCTGATATGATGCAATTTCTGCATCACCGATATCAATATTGCCACCGTTACCTCCAGTCCCTTGTTGTCCGGCGGTGGTAGAAATACTGCTATTGTTGCGTAGTAGTAGTATGTCTCGCACTTGCAGTTGAATATTACCACCTTCACTACTAAATGTATCTGCTAATAAACGCGATCGCCCTTGCAGATTTAAGGAGCCAGTTTTAATTCCCAATTCGCCTGCATTCCCTTCACCTTCGCTATTGACGGAAATTTGAGAGTCATTAGTCAGATTTACAGATTTAAAAGCCTCAATTTGGATATTTCCACCTTTTCCTTGTCCTAATGTATTAGCTGCGATCGCTGCTTCATCGCTAAGTGTTAACCTAGAATTAGGCATTGTTAAACTAATCCCAATATCCCCGCCATTTCCTTGGGCAAAGGTAGCGGTACTGACAAAAGCTTCCTGTGTTATTGTCAGGGATTCTGCCTTGAGATTAATGTCGCCACTATTTCCAATTCCCGACTCTGCTACTTGAGTAGTGATTCTACTAAAATCACTACTTCCCATGCCATCTAAAGTGACAGCACCACTCACATCTACAGAGATATTTCCACTATTTTCTTCTCCAGAGGTAGTGGTACTCAAAAAACCGCCCTGTGTTATTGCCAGGGACTCTGCTTTGATACTAATATCGCCACCATCTCCAACTGCCAACGGGAATACCTGAGTGTCAATTCCACTGCTAAAACCTCTGCTGTCTATCCCATCCAAGCTAACAGCACCCTTCACATCCACAAAGATATTCCCAGCACTTCCTCTTCCTTCAGTACTGGCACTCAAAAGACCCCCTTGTGTTAAAGTCAGAGAACCTGCTTTGATACTAATATCGCCACCATTTCCAATTGCTGACTCTGTTACTATAGTGGCTATGCCACTATTAAAGTCTGTGTTGTTACCGTCCACTATCACAGCACCCTTCACATCCACAGAGATATTCCCAGCATTGCCCCTACCTAAAGTAAAAGTATTCAAAGCACCACTTTGTCTTATTTTCAGCGACTCTGCTTTAATATTAATGTTGCCACCATTTCCAATTGCTGATGATCTCACCACGCTAAAGATGCCACCATCAGCATTTATGATTACAGCACCACTGACATCCACAAAGATATCCCCACCATTGCCTCTTCCCAAGGTACTAGCATTCAAATCATTACCCTGTCCTAAAATCAGCGACTCTGCTTTAATATTAATGTCGCCACTATTTCCAACCCCTAATGATAGGACTTGATTACCGATACCACTGAAGAACTCTGAGCCTTCTCCTTCAAAGATGACACCCCCTTTTACATCAACTAAGATATTCCCACTATTTCCTCTTCCTGATATACTGGCATTCAAAAAACTACCCTGTTTTACAGTCAGAGATTCTGCTTTAATATTAATGTCGCCACTATTTCCAACAGCCGGTGATAGTGCTTGATTGGTGATTCTACTAGACAAGCCAACACTATCCGCATCGTCTAAAATAACAGCACCACTTACATCCGCAGAGATATCACCACTATTTCCTTCTCCAATGTGCAAAACTAAGGCTGTCTGTTGGCGAGCAGTTTCCAGAAATTCTGGACGGGAAAGCTGTTCAGCAGCTACTAGCAACACTTCAATATCAGCAAAATTACCACAGCAGAGGTTATCTAATGCTTTTAAGCTTGGCTGCTGTATTTTTGGTAAGGCGATTTCTATTTCCTGGTGGATTTCTTCTGTATTGAGAATACTTAAGCTTCCCAAACGAGCCAGAACAATACCAGGTAAGCCATAACACCAACTAGCTAGAGGTGATAAATTGTCTGTCGCCATCGAGTAACTTTGCTCGTAAGCGATCGCTTCTTTGGCTGCTGACAGAAAATCTGAGTTTTTAGTTGTTGCATACAACTGTAGCAAGGCGTAGGCAATACCAGCTATACCCTGAGAAAATCCTGTTAAAGATTCTTCCTCAACATTTTTCCAGATTTTAGAATTTGTGTCTGTGGTGACGCGCTGATCTAAAAGGTAATTTCCCCATGCGATCGCTTGCTCTAAAGTCTCAGATTCTTGAGTAACTTTATACAAAGCTAATAAGCTAAGAATCGTTCCCGCCGCACCTTTAATAATACCTGCTTCTTCCACAGCACTTGCATCTACTTTCAACCAAAAAGATATTTTTCGAGCATCATCAATTAGTTTTGGTTCAGATAAAAATCCCGCAATCCGAACAAATGTATAGACAATAGAGGCTAATCCTGTAGCGCCTCCCATACCTATATGCTTAAGAAAAGGTTGTTTAAGTTCGGGATCTTGTTCCTGAAGTCCTTGGCGTAAAGATTGTAAACTTCCTAATGCTAAATCGCCAAATTCTGCTTTGTTTGTAACTGATGCTAATGCTGCCAAAAATAAAGCTACGCCACTAGAACCATTGTAAAGGCTATGACCCATCGGCCGCAGTTGAAAACGTTGCGCCTGAAAATCGTATATCATACCCAGCCAAGCAACGCTATTATTCTTACCAGAAATAGCTTGTTGCTGGAGTTCTCTAATGGTAGTGGCGAAAATCATTGAATTCAAAGGTAACTAACAATATTTCATCAGGAGTAGTCTCATTACTATTCTAAATTTAGATTAGAGATGTTCGAGCGGACATCTCTATTTTTTTGTACAACGTTCAATTAAAACTATTAATTTACAAAAAATAAAACTGTAATCCATACATAACATTATAGGAATAATCAGGCAAAAAATATATCATATAAATAACAGTTTCTTGAGAAAGAAACTATTCAGTAATACCCGTATCAATCGAATATCTAGGAGTAAAATCATGTCTAAACAAGCAGTAATCAAACTAATCGAAGCCGCAGAAAGCAACCCAACTTTGCTCAAGCAACTTCATAGCGCTCAAGGGCCAGAAACAGTGTTAGCGATCGCCACAGCAAGAGGCTTTGAATTTAGCGAAGCAGAACTAATAGCTGTAATGCAAGAAAAGCAACTTTCTTTTGCTTCTGAGGAATTGTCAGAAGAACAGTTAGAAGCTGTAGTTGGTGGTAAGGGTGAGAAGAAAAATTCATATACTTACAGTACGTATAACTAAACTGCCATTGTCATTAGCTCTGATGGTAGCGACAAGAATCACTCAATAAAGGCAAGTAGCAAAACTTTCTAAAGAATAGTCTCGTTACTATTCTAAATTTAGATTAGAGATGTTTACTCAAACATCTCTAATTTTGTTTATATAAGATGGGATAAAACTATTAAACAAAAAAAATAACGCTGTAAGGCATACACAATAGCATAGAAATAATGAGGCAAAGTTTATATTATGTAAATAACAGTTTCTTGATAAAGAAACTATCCAATAATACCCGTTTAAATCGAATATCTAGGAGTAAAATCATGTCTAAACAAGCAGTAATCAAACTAATTGAAGCCGCAGAAAGCAACCCAACTTTGCTCAAGCAACTTCATAGCGCTCAAGGGCCAGAAACAGTGTTAGCGATCGCCGCAGAAAGAAGCTTTAATTTTAACGAAGAAGAACTTTTAACTGTAATGCAAGAGAAACAACTTTCTTTTACCTCTGATGTATTGTCAGATGAACAGTTAGAGGCTGTAGCTGGTGGTAAAGGAAATGTCTCACAAGAAACGTATAATGTTACCACTTACAACGGTAAAGCTAAAGCAAAGTAAAATCTTTGTTCTAAAGTAAAGTTTCAAAAGAGCGGCAGGAAATGGCAAATTCAAGTGTGCATTTTTGCCGCTCTACTATATTAAATAGGATAACAGTATGTATACCATAGCTTTTCTTCAGAATTTTGGCTGTGCATTTTTTTATAGCCCACTGACTTATCCTCTTTATCGTTCTCGGTTGCAAAATTTAACTCTTGAGGGAAATACAATAGCCGTTGGTGCATCTGTTTCGGATAAACCTGTTGGTTTAGCTTTGGCTGAGATATTAACAGATGGTTCGGCAAAGGTGCTTTCTATTTTTGTAGAACCAAACTTTCGATCTTTGGGAATTGGCACAGCTTTACTGCATACCTTAGAAAAAGAGTTAATTTTAAGAGGTTGCACAAATATTGAAATAGTTTATACATTTAGTCAATTGACCACTTTAGCATTAGAACCTCTACTTCAAAAGTGTAATTGGTCATCTCCAAAACCTCGGATGTTAATTTGTAAGACAACAACAGATGATATGATTAATGCGCCTTGGATGAAGTTGTCCAGACTGCCTGCGTCTTATGAAATTTTTCCTTGGATGGAAATTACTCCCCAAGAGCGCGTCGCCCTGAAAAAGCAACAGGAAGAAAAGCAGTGGATGGCATCAGATGCAATTCCTTTTGATTACGAACAGGATTTAGAACCTATCAATAGTATAGGATTACGTTACAAAGGAGAGGTTGTTGGCTGGCTAATTACCCATCGTACTGCTGCCGATACTATCCGCTACACCTGTAGTTATGTGCGACCAGATATTCAAAAAATGGGTCGAATTATTCCTTTGTATATCAGGGCAACTCAACTTCAAATGGAAGCTGGAATTAGTAGAGGAACTTGGACTGTTTCTCTTATACATACCTCTATGATAGCTTTTGTTAAAAAGCACATGGGGCCATATTTAATATCTCTTGAACAGTCTATAGAATCGTCTAAATCACTATAATTTTTATAAACTGAAAATAATCAAATTACTCTAATTAGCAGACTTCTACTTTTTTTGTGGATTTATTATGTCTATTGAATTCATCTTGATAAGGCTTAAAACTCAAAAAAGCAACTTCAATAGTTTATGTTAGATAAATTATTGAAGTTGCCTTTCTATGTGCCTTATATTGCGACAATTAGATAACTATAGCAATCCTAAATACATATTTTTCTCTTCTTGAATCAATGAATATGAAAATTTCTGCCCCTGGCAAGTCAGAAGACCTCAAACGACTCGAAAACCCTTTGGAAGCGATCGCACGAGCTTCACGCTTACGGATGCGGCAAGTTTTACTCCGGGATAAGTGGTGGCAGCAAGATTGCGGCCCTTTAGTAACATATATTCAGAAAGATGAAGAAACTCATCCAGTAGCGTTGCTCCCGATTTCTGCCAATCGCTACGAACTTTACAATCCAATTACCCAAACCCGTATTCCTGTTGATGCTGATATTGCCGCTACAGTAGTTCCAGTTGCATATATGTTTTATCGGTCTTTTCCCGATAAAGCTCTTTCTGTTTTTGACGTAGTTAAATTCGCCCTTGTCGGTCGCAGAAAAGACCTGGTGATTATTCTTTTCGCCGGTGTTGTCGTTACTTTCCTGGGAATGCTGATTCCGCAAGCTACTGCGATTTTGATTGATAACGCAATTCCTGATAGCGATCGCAATTCCTTGATGCAAGTTGGTTTAGGATTAATGGTTGCGGCTTTTGCAACAGCGCTATTTCGCTTGGTTCAAGGATTTTCTCTGCTGCGCTTAGAAACGACTTCTGATGCGTCTACCCAGGCTGCGATGTGGGATAGGTTATTGAATTTACCCGTCTTCTTTTTTCGCCAGTACACAACAGGGGATCTTCTATCTCGCACCAACTCTGTGAGCCAAATACGTCGTCAACTAGGCGGTACAATTTTAATCCAGCTGATTACCAGTCTCTTTGCTTTCCTCAATTTAGGGCTTTTATTTTACTACAGTCCTGAACTATCTCTAATTGCTGTTGCGATCGCTATAGTAACTATTGCCGTCACTACTATTTTGGGAATGATTCTTGTTCGTAAAGTTCATCCCCTCTTAGAAATAGAAGGAAATATCTTTGGGCAAGTCGTAGAGTTAATTAATGGTATATCTAAACTACGAGTTGCTGGTGCCCAAAAGCGCGGCTTTGCCTTCTGGAGTAAAAATTACAGTCGGCAAATAAAACTCGAACTTAGCACTCAAAAAGTTGAAGACGTTGTGGCTGTGTTCAACACGGTGATGCCAACATTTACTTCTGGGATACTTTTTTGGTTTACAGTCCAGCTACTAATGAAGGCTGAAATGACTGGCACCCCCGGATTAACTATTGGGACTTTTCTGGCATTCAATAGTGCTTTTGGCACTTTTGTTGGGGGAGCGACAGGGATGAGCAACACGGTAACTGATATTATCCAAATCATCCCTCAATGGAAACGTGCCCAGCCGATTGTCGAGATGTTACCGGAAGTAGAACAGAACAAGGCAGATCCGGGCAAACTTATGGGGAGAATCGCTGTAGATCGCGTTTGTTTCCGCTACTGAAAAGATGGTGGTCTAATTTTATAAGACGTTAATATTTATGCTGAACCAGGAGAGTTTATCGCATTAGTGGGAGGTTCTGGCAGTGGCAAATCTACCCTGTTGCGATTGCTACTAAGTTTTGAGACACCTGAAGACGGCAGCATTTATTATGATGGACAAGACTTATCGGGGCTAGATGTTAGTGCTGTGCGCCGACAGTTAGGCGTAGTTTTGCAGGATGGCAAAATTATGTCCAGTTCGATTTTTGATAACCTGGCTGGTGGTGCTAGGATTACCTTGGATGAAGCTTGGGAAGCCGCTCGAATGGCTGGGTTTGCCGATGACATATCAGTTTAACAGCAGATCAGAAGGCAACACTGAAAGCTTTAGCGGCGGTGGAAGATGGAGAGCAAAAATAAAAGGTAAAAGAATGAACTTTGCCTTTTTACTTCATCCTTTTACCTTTTTTATGTACCTGATGCTTATTTCATATTAGCCCTTGCGTCCTTCACTGCGGCAAAGAAAAATAATCCTGTGAGTGGAATGCTCAATGCCAGGATAATCGCAGTGGCCGTG
>Ga0335395_10002017_pt1 | contig 12576 bp, 17 predicted proteins | sample MAT02_FD_205744 | JGI IMG/M metagenome (GOLD analysis project Ga0335395, IMG submission 205744) | Freshwater microbial communities from Lake Fryxell liftoff mats and glacier meltwater in Antarctica - MAT-02 (spades assembly) (version 2) ...
ACTGGGGGGAAAATTGCCCTTTCCAAGGGAGGGGATTGGTTCGCTGTTTATTTTCAATGTCTAAGAGTTCTTGAGAAATTTCTTTTCTATTGATGGGGGTTTCGGTGAAAATATTAGATAAAACCATAATTTTGATTGTGAATTGACACGGATTTGTGATGAGGAGGGCGGGTTTATGAGATTGTTGGTTTGAAGCCAGAGATTGTTGGTGAACCCGCCCCTACAAGTTTTGGGGTGGGGCGGGTTTATGAGTTTGTTGGTTTATTCAGAGATTTTTGGTGAACCCGCCCCTACAATTCTTGGAGTTTACTGATTAACTTACTGTTTTAAATTCATCCAATTTGGCTTTGATTGCCTGCATATCTTGCCACATAAACCATTTTGGAGTCTCCGGTTCGCGGGAGGGATTTCGCAACAAGTATGATGGGTGAAAAATTGGCATACACAGCCGTCCTTCCCATTCTATCCATTGACCTCGAATTTTACTAATTGGTCGCTTGTCGCTTAACAATCCTTTCAGGGCTGTTGCACCGGTTAATAAAATGATTTTGGGGTCTAAAATGCGAATTTGTTCGAGCAAGTATGGTTTGCAAGCTTCGATTTCTTTGGCTGTGGGAGGGCGGTTTTTGGGTGGGCGACATTTGATGACGTTGGCTATGAATACGTCGGTTTCTGCACTCAATTCTACGGATTCTAAAATCTTATCTAGTAGTTTGCCCGATCGCCCGACAAAGGGTAATCCGGTTTCATCTTCGTTTTGTCCGGGCGCTTCTCCCACAATCAAGATTGAGGCTTGAGGATTGCCGCGCCCGATGACGGCGTGGGTGCGGCTGTTGCCCAATTCGCAGCGGTGACAGCGGTTGCAGTGCTCGCCGATTTGTTCCATATTTTGATATGTGCCGGCAGGAATGGGAATTTTGACATTTGTAGGTATTGAGTCGGTTACGAAAGAGGTATTTTGACTGTTGTCAAAAAGGGACAGTTGCAAGTCGTTGGACATCTATTTAAAGATAAGAGAGCTTTTTTTGAGGCTAGAGTTTATAGTTTAGATCGGGTTTGCTCGCACACGCAGGAATATGTTGTCTACCCCGTTTTTTGAGAATCGCGCTGATGCTGGCGAAAAACTGGCCGCCGCAGTTCAAGCAGAGCTCGGAAAATTGCATTTAACGGCAAAGGATGCTGTTAAACCGATTGTTTATGCTTTGCCGCGCGGGGGTTTGCCCGTTGCTGTGCCCGTGGCGCGCCGCTTGGGTTGTCCTTTGGATGTGGTTGTGGCGAAGAAAATTACTCGTCCCGATCATCTAGAGTACGCGATTGGCGCTGTAACTGCTGATGGCCATGTCCTCTGGCAAAAGCAAAAGCAGCAGAATTTGCGCTGGCAAAAATTAGCACTCCAGCAGGCTCAAAATAATGCTCACTCTCTACAGGCAGATTTGGCTACTGGACGACCAAATGTGAGCGCGGCGGGGGCTTTGGCGATTTTGGTGGATGATGGCATTGCGACGGGGATGACGATGGCTGTGGCGGCGCAGGCTTTGCGGGCTCTGCAACCGCTGGCTTTGTGGATTTGTGTGCCTGTTGCACCGCAGGATTTGGTAGAATCTTTGGAGGGAATGTCCGATCGGGCGATTATTCTGGAGACTCCTCACCCTTTTTACAGCGTCAGTCGCTTTTACGCGGAGTTTCCCCAGGTTGAGACGGCGGAGGCTTTGGTGTGTTTGCAGCGACAGATTGAATGGCGATCGTAAGTTAAGCTAGAAGGCTAAATCCAAAAGTTCGATCGCTAAAACATGAGACCTTGGCAATATTGGTTGGATACTTTGATTCTATCTACTCAGCACAATCCGCCTCGGTTTGTTGAATTGGTGATGTTGACTTTAGCGATGATTTTGCTCGGGCTGTGGAGTGTAACATTGCAGTGGCAATATTTAACGCTGTCTTTGAGTTATATCATTGGTTCGTCTTTTTCAATTTTGGTACGGGAATCTATGGGCCCGCGGCCTCAATTTCAGTTAACTCATTTGACTGCATTGTTGTTATTAATTATCAGTTTTTATAGTTTTGCTGAACTAATTAGATAGTTGATGTTTTTTGACGAACCGCGAAGACGCAAGCAAATAAATACAGGCGGGACGCCTGTTCCACAATAGAAGAGGAGAGAATATCGGAAGTTAACAAATTATTAGCGATTATTCTAGATTATAATAGGATTGATGCAAAATTAGGCGATTTCCGGCGGGATCGAAGGCATAAATTTCTAAACCATGAGAAGCTTTGATGATTTCTCCGGCGGGCGGATATCCTAATGCCCAAATTCTGGCGATCGCATTTTCGATATCGCTGACTTCCAAACACAAACTCATGCCTGTTTTTGCTCGACTTGCAAATTCCGATTTGTGGGAATCTTTCGGTTTAAATATGCCGAGTCTTAAGCCGGGGAGTTGAAATTCAGCATAAGTATTAGGGATATAGGGGTTCGGTTCTATGTCGAGAAACTTTGTGTAAAATTTAACTAGAACTTCGTTGTCAAGGTCTGCTAAAGTTACTAGGGCGGCGCTGTACTGGAAACTCATATAAATTGGTAATCGGGAATTAGTAATTTTGTTCAATCATTAGTATATGACTAATAACCGTGGTGAAAACTCAAAACTATATTATCATAATTCTAATACAACAAATATTTCTCTATGGAAATCAACAATTTTATTGCTCTGTCTGTGATTGTTGTGGCTGCGCTGGGGATTGGCGTGGGAACAATGACTTGGGCTTACTTCGGCAAGGGCAGCATTTCTGTCCTGTTTAAAGAACCAATTTTGAGTTTACCAGAATTTCCAGCTACGGACGCAGGTAGCAAAGCTGCGGTTTGTTTCCAACAAGGCATTGAGGCTTATCAATCTGGAAATTACCGCAAAGCTCAAGATAATTTTACCAGCGCTTTAGAAGAAATTTCAACTTTGGCAGAAGTATACCACAATCGTGGTTTGGTTTTTGCGAATTTGCGATCGGATGGCGAAGCTGTGGCAGATTTGATCCGTGCAAGCGAATTATACCAACAGCAGGGGAATGTCGATGCGATCGACACGATCAAACAAAACCTTACAGCTTTAAAGCAGCGGAAATTGGAACGAGAAAATAACAAAGCAATACCAGCAGGTTGAAACACTCGGACTATTTAGTATTAGGGTGCGGAGTTCGCACCCTATAAGTAGAGTCTGTGGGTGAGTTCTAAAAAAGTCAAAATTTAACATTCTCCCTTGATTTTAAACTGGTCTGTCATCTTCTATGTTATCAATTTTAGCAATCATTATTTCTCGGCTAGATGCCACAACTCGATAATTAGTAATTGGATCGTAGGCTTCCCACTCTTGAGTCTCTTCGGTGTCTTGCCACAAAAACCATTCCCGGTAAATTTCCCCGTCATCAATATCGCCACACAGGGGAAGCCAATCATCTCCTCCAAACTTACTGTAGTCTCCTCCTACTAAATCAATCCAAGCAGCGGCGATACAATAATCTATGTTACTATGAGAATTAGGTGCATTACTACGATCGTTAACTTGGTTGTGTAGGGAAGTTTCGGGGAAGCAAAGAGTAGATTTCATAAGTGTTTCCTGAATGTCATGTTATTACTTTAGAAAAAATACCTGAGTTACAGTGACAGCAAAATGCCGCTATCCCAACCTTCACAGTCTTGATCTCGATCGACCCTGACAGCCGATCGCACGAATAGTGTATATGGTGTATAACTTGAGAGTGCTTTGGCGTCAACTCCAAGCCAAGGCTGAATTAGAGCCAATTCTGCAACTGGCACAAACAACAGTTTGCAATTTTGAATTAAACAAAATTTTCCCTCTTCCCTCTGCAAATGCTAGAACTTCACTGTCACACAACTTATTCCGACGGTACTCTCACCCCTACCGAACTCGTCGCAGCCGCCGCTGCGTCAGGAGTTCGCGCTTTAGCCATCACGGATCACGATACGATGTCTGGTTGGGATGAAGCCTTCGCCGCCGCTGCTTTGTACGGTATCGAAATAGTCCCCGGACTCGAACTCAGTACAGTGCACAACGATCGATCTTTGCACATTTTAGGTTTTTATCCCGATGCGAATAAATTGCAAATTCCTTTGAACGATCGCATAGAAGGCAGGTTTCGCCGATCGCAAGAAATGGTAGACAAATTAGCAGCGTTGGGATTCGCGATCGAACTGCCAACAACATCGCCAGGAATGGCACCGGGAAGGCCTCACATTGCCTCTGCGCTGGTAAAAGCTGGTCACGCCAAATCATCGCGGGAAGCCTTCGATCGCTGGCTGGGAGACGACGGCCCCGCCTACGTGCATTACGACAAATTCTCGATCGCCGAAGGCATCAATTTATTGCGGAGTTGCGGCGCAGTACCAGTGTGGGCTCACCCTTATTTGTTTCGCGGCGGCGCTGTTGAGGAAGTTTTAAAAGAATTAGTAGATGCAGGTTTAATGGGAGTCGAAGTATACCATCCCAGCCACAGTTCCAGCCAAATAGAAAAGCTCAAAAAAATGTGTCTTGATTATGGTTTGCTAGCAACTGGTGGCAGTGATTATCACGGCCCAGATCCGGAAAGGAAAGCAACAGATAGTACCCAATTGAATATGCTGCATTTGCCATTGGAATTGCTGGAACCTGTGAAAGTTGCGGCGGCGAGTTTGAAGTAGAATTTGAGCGCAATATGAATTAATGTGAATCAAAACATAATTGCCTGCAAGTTAATTGTAGAATAGTGAAAACCTTAAATTGCTTAGCGGAGTGTTTTATGAGTACAGAAGACAGAGCAAAGGCGATCGGCAAAAATGTAGAAGGCAAAGCTCAAGAAATTTTCGGTAATATTACTGGCAACAAAAAAGACCAGGCTGAAGGTAAAGCGAAACAAGCGGAATCGGCCGCCCGCCACGCAGCAGAAGATGTGAAAGATGCTGTAAAAAATCTGAGTGATAAGGCCAAAAGGGCGATCGACAAATTGTAGAAACTGGACATCAAACCGCGATTTGCGGTAGGGGCGGGTTAACCAACAATTTACGGTAAAAATGAATAATATCGTAAACCCGCCCCCACCCAACCGATATGTCCGATATGTCATTGCGAGCTCTTAGCGAAGCAATCGCTGGGCCTCTGGGATTGTTTCGCGAGCTCGTAATGACATTGTTGTTTGGACTCTGGGATGGCGACGCACACCGAACAATGATAGAGCTGTCGCACCCTCCACCCGATATTTCTGCATCAGTCATGCTACAATATCGGGTGATTAAGTTCTAGTCTGACTTGCGCTTGTTATTCTTCAGCAATTCCAAAAGGGTCAGCCCCCCAACCTTGAAAACTTCAGCGGATTTCTGGCACAACTGTTTCTGCTCAGGAGAAAGCGTTGGTTGGAAAGCCAATGACACGGCTGTAATTCCAGAGGAGAAGGTTAAGGCTGAAGCTAAAACGATAGCAAGGATTGGGTTGTTAGAATTACGTTTATTCTTATTCATCTGAATGGCTCCATATGTTTGATATCTATAAGTTTCGCAGGTCTTAAATTGATTGAAAATAGCCAATAGAAACTTACTTTTAAACTGATCATTGACAAATAGGAGCGGATGTAGTAGTGGGTTGGAAAGTGCGATCGGGCAAACTGGCATTAGTCAAGCAAAAGGTAACGGACAAAGGTGGTAGGCAACAGGTTCGCTGGGAAGTTGCCCAATATAAAATCAAACAAGCTTTGGCTGCTAGCGGGAAAGCACTTGAAGGTGGACTAGGTATAGCAGACTTTCAATCCTTAGCTAACCAGGGTATTTTAACTTTGAATGACGAATGCTCAATCATTGAGATAATGCCAGAATTAGGGTTAAAAAAATTTAGCTTAGAAGCAATTAAAAATCATTTTATTTCCAATTATCAATATGACATAAAATCTTTTCTTGATGATGATCTGAAAATAAAAAATAATACTAGCCCAACTTGGCAGAGATTTTTGAAGGGAGAAACAGCAATTGAATATGAGACTTTTAAGACTATTTGTACTGTTTTAGAGCTTGATTGCAACGAAATAGGCATGGAGGACGAACCAGAAATTCCTGACTCTAAACAACTAGAAACTTTGTTGTGGGACTTAAACCACCGTACCCAAGTTGCAGATTTCCAAGCCTTAGCCCAAAAATCACATAATTTAGTCTGTTTAAAATTTCGTTCGGCTCCAGGGAAGAAGATTCCTATGTTTTGGTTACTGAAAACTCTGGTTCAGTCAGTTGATAACAGTATCCAAAAAGCTGAAATCATTTTTTCTACTCAGATTTACTCGGATTCTACAGATAGGCTGAATAATATTATTACAGGACTCAGACTTCCCCAAAAACTTGAGAAAAAGAAAAAGCCTGACGCAATTGCTAAAGAAATTCATAAAAAAATATTGAAAGAAAATAAAACTATAGTTTTACTGTTTTTTACGGATGAGCGGCAACAATCAGCAGATTGTCAGGAATTGTTTAATCTATTGCATGAACCTCTGTTCAACGAATTATCCGTGAAGAAAACTGAGCAAAAACTGTTGATGGTATGGATTGATTCGCAACCATTATCTCAAGGGGAATCAGATGCTTTCGATGAGGATTATGACAATCATCAGAATGATTCCCTCTATACTAAAATCGATGTTAGCCCTAGGTTCAACAATAGTGATATAATGGAATGGATAAATCGTCAAGACGTGAAAACATTTATTAACAAAACTAGAAATTCTTTATTAAATGACAACATCGCCGATATTATTTGGAATGAGAGCCAAGAAGGGCAACCAGAATTTTTATTAGAGTCTGTCTATAATCTTTGTAACTTAAAATGGGAGGAGCATCAACGTTCATGGCAAAAACTGTAGAACCAAATAAGTCTCAACTTCAATTCACCGGGGACATCAAATATCAGCCCAAGGCTGGTGAAATTGCTCCAGCAGATACAGGAGAAACTCTTTATCCCTATTTAGCAGATGTTAGCGAGGGCTTGGTTGAGGCTGTTAACTTGGCGATTAACCTGAAAAGACCATTGCTGCTGGAAGGGGAACCGGGCTGCGGTAAAACACAGTTGGCTAAAGCTGTTGCTTATGAATTTAGTCAACGCTATAACGATAAAGTTAAATGGCCCTATGCAGATTGGTGTGTTAAATCCACAGAACAAGCGCGAGATGGCTTGTATATGTATGATGCTGTGAGGCGGCTATATGATGCACAGCTAGCAGCGACAGATGACGACGCAGCAAAACAACGTTTTAATGACTCCAAACATACAGATTATATCAAATGGGGAGCGCTTGGCAATGCTTTCAAAGACTCCCAAAATAGTCAGCGCACGATTGTCTTAATTGATGAAATTGATAAGGCTGATATTGATTTCCCTAACGATTTACTTTTGGAACTTGAAGAAAAACGATTTGTTGTTCGAGAAACTAGAGAAGAAGTTCGCGCTAAAGAAGGCTTTGAACCAATTATTTTTATTGCTAGCAATGCTCAAAGAAGGTTGCCTGATGCTTTTTTGAGGCGCTGTCTTTATCACTATGTGGAATTTCCTAGCAAGGAAAATTTACAGAGAATTGTTGAAGCACGGATTGGTAAAAAATGGTCTTCAAAATTAACAGACAAAGCTCTGAATAAATTTTTAGAGGTTCGTGATCTAATGGAGGAGGAAAGAGGAGAGTTTGGTAAAAAGATTAGCATTAGTGAATTACTAGATTGGTTTACCGCATTGCATCTACACGCAGACAAATCCGAACTTGAGAAACTTTTAGGACAGAAGAAAATACCCTATGCTAGTACATTACTCAAAAGTCGAGAGGATTTGCAACTAATCGCTGGGGACTCAGGAGGTGAAGATGAAGACGACGACTGAAGTTAATCTGCCTTTCTATGAATTGTTTAGCCAACTCCGACAGGCGGGATTTCCTCTGGGTATTTGTGATTACACTCTACTGATGGAGGCTTTGGACACTGATGTTTATTCATTAGAACCAGAATCTGTTAAGCAATTGCTAAATACTCTATGGGTGAAAAGTCGCTCTCAAAAACAACAGTTTGAGGCTATTTTTGAGCGCGCAGTATCTACACCTACTCAAAAATTTGATGCTGATGATGATTCTTCCCAGACGAAATCAGATACTTTTAATTTGGTGATGGAATCGCCACCACGCCCTCCTAAAAAAGATAGTATTCCCGGAAAGCCGAAGGAAAAATCTTTCTTTTTTCCAGCTACTTCTCAATCACCAGTCACTACTTCTGTACCAGAAAATTGTGAAGTTGTGAAAGCTATCAAAACATATCATCAACAAGATTTGACGAGTTTTAAGCCAACGGTTAAACCGAATGATTATTTGCCTGTCACCGAACCACAAATGGTACAGGGTTGGTACAATCTTAAACGCTCAATTCGCATGGGAACTCGATTAGAATTAGATGTTGATGCTACTATCGAACAAACGAAACGTCAAGGTAAATTAGTTTTGCCTGTGATGAGCCCGCGCCGACTCAAGTATAACTCTCTATTGTTGTTGATTGATCAGAGAGGTTCTATGCAGCCGTTTCATGTTTTATCTCGGCAGTTAGTTGCTACTGCTCAACAAACCGGATGTTTGACTTCTGAGTCTTGTTATTATTTTGATAATTATCCTCACGATGAATTGTATTGTGATTCGCAGTTTAATACTGAAATTCCTTTAGAACAAGTTTTGGCCGGGCTTTCGTCTCAACACACAGTTGTTTTGATTTTTAGTGATGCTGGTGCAGCAAGGCGAGATTATACTCCCAGGCGGATTCGTGAAACTCAATCGTTTTTGGAGCGCTTAAAACGAGAAGTGAAAACAATTGTTTGGTTAAATCCTATTCCAGAATCTGCTTGGCGAAATACAACTGCTGGGGCTCTTGCTAAATCTAAAATTATGCAAATGTTTCCTGCAAATAGTAAAGGCTTTCAAAGGGCAATTGAGGTGCTGCAATGACTGAATCTACAGCGACTGGTAATGATTTAAAAGAACAAAATGCTATTAAGCAAATTGAAGCATTTGAAAAACGTTTTAGTAAAGAGCATCTGGAATTCGCTCGTCGTGCAGCTTTCCCTCTGGCTTTGACACCGGATTTGCTTTATCGCTTGCGGGATTACCTTTTGCAGCATGACGAAAAATTGCAATTGCCTTGGATTGCAGTTGCTGATTTGCTATTGTCTGGTTTGTGCAGCGAAGTTGATGAAGAACTATATGAAATGGATATCACAGTTCGCAAGGTGCTTTTACAAAAGTTGAGTCAAGATGATTTGTGCAAACTATCGACGAATTTTTTTCTGAAATATGTTAAGCGAAATTTTCAATCAAAAATTCCTGGGTTAAAACAAGCGCAGCGCTGGACAGCTTTAGCCTACGTAAACCCGGAGAAAGCAGCAAAAGAATTAACTCTGAAGCTTAGTCAATTATTGCAACAGCCAAATCTTAGTCAATGGTTGCAGAAGTCGTCGTTAGTAGAAACTTTGGCTGAGCCTTTGCGAGCTAATTTTGAACCTTTGTTGACTCTAGCACAGGCAATGAAACAAACGGCTTTAGGCGATTACACAGAAGCAACTCGGTTGTTTGAGAGTTTGCCCAAAACAGCAGAAGGAGAAGTTGCGCTGGTGGCTGGAGTGGAAGTTGATTTGCCATCCCATCCCATCCCCGCTAAAACTTTTACTTTTAAAACTGTGATGGTTAATCCTGAAGGTGAGATTATCCAAGAAGAAACCAAAACAGCTTCGTACTTTACTGAAAAATTAGACGGTGATACCAGCTTAGAAATGGTTTATATCCCTAGGGGTAGATTCTGGATGGGTGCACCTGAAACGGAAGCAGAAAGCTATGACGATGAAAAACCTCAACATCAGGTGACAATCAAACCGTTTCTGATGGGAAAATACCCGATTACTCAAGCGCAGTGGCTAGCAGTGGCTAAATTGCCCAAAATCCACTATGACCTTAATCCCGACCCATCTCGCTTTAAAGGTGAAAACCTGCCTGTAGAAAGCATTTCTTGGTATCACGCTGTGGAATTTTGTGCCAGATTGTCTGTGCACACAGGTAGAAGCTATCGTCTCCCTAGCGAGGCTGAATGGGAATACGCCTGTCGCGCTGGGACAACCACACCGTTTCACTTTGGGGAAACGATAACGACAAAATTAGCTAATTATAGAGGTACAGATGATAAAGATAACAAATGGTCTGGTTCCTATGGTCAAGGGCCTAAAGGAACTTACCGCCAAGAAACAACGCCTGTGGGTAGTTTTGAGGTAGCCAATGCCTTTGGACTCTACGATATGCACGGAAACGTCTGGGAGTGGTGTGCAGACCCTTGGCACGGTAGCTATGACGGTGCGCCTACCGATGGTACGGTTTGGGATGACACTTGTAATGATAATCGTTATCATAACAGTATTGATTTATTAGTCAACTCAGAAGAAAAAGATAACCAAGCTGGGCAGCAGCCCAATAATGAGGTAAAAGATAACCAAGCTCGGCTGCTGCGCGGTGGTTCGTGGAGCAGCGATCCGCGCGATTGCCGTTCTGCTTATCGCAACGGCGATGCGCCGGGCATCGACAGCTTCAACGTCGGTTTTCGGGTTGTGTGTGTGGCTGCGTGGACTTAATAGCTCTTTACACTTTTACCCTCTTGCTCTTTACACTTCTTAATTTTTCACTTTTTAGGTCGCCTTTGGTGACTCGATTTTTTTTTGGGAAAAAACGACACTAAACGTGCTAATATTTTGTCATGAACGAATTGCCAATCATTCAAAGAACCTACGATTTAATCAAATGGTATGTACCAATCTTGAATCGGTTGCCGAGAGACCATAAATTCTTCTTGGGTGATAGAATAATTACTAGATTGTACGATCTGCTAGAAAAGCTAATTCAGGCTAGATATACTAAGGAAAAATTAACAATTTTAGAACCACTCAACAGTAGTTTAGTGGGTGTAGATTGTTGATGGAATTAAAGATTGTTTCCCAACCCGCCCTGACAAGATTTCAATGGTTAAAAATCGGGTGTCTGGGCTAAAAGCCCGATCGCCAAATCCATCTGATCCTTCCCCCGCGCCAGAAAACCTTCGCACTCCTGCAAACACTCCACAGCCACCGCAAACTGCTCAAAAACCTCCTCTAGTGGCAATTCTCCCGATTCCACCCGATCGATAATCGCTTCTATTCGATCGACCGTTTCCTCATAATTCCAGTCAGACTGGCGCAACTTCGACTTAACCATAGCATTTATTCTGCATCCAACACTTCTACAATCTTAACTTTCAGAATGCCCCGACTCAACCTCACAGTCAACTCGTCTCCCAATTCTAAACCGTCAGTTTCGCGGACAATCCTACCGTCAGCTTGCATTACCGCCGCATAACCCCTTTCCAAAACCGCCGCCGGATTTAGGGCTGCTAACTTTTCTTGCAATATTTCCAGTTTACCAGTTGCTTGCCGCAAAGTTCGCGAGGTCGCAGGCAACCGTTTTAGTCGGTTTTGTAACTGTTGCAAATGCTCTGATTCTGTCTGAAATCTGGCTTTTACAACACTTGCTAAATTTAGCATTCTTTGCTGGTGTTCCGAGTAAATCTCTGCTAAAATTGGTACAGCTTGGGCCGCTGCCGCTGTCGGAGTGTGGGCTCGTTTATCTGCTACTAAATCCGCGAGAGATTCGTCTCTTTCGTGCCCGATGCCTGTAATAATTGGAATCGCACAATTCGCGATCGCCCTTACCACTCGTTCATCATTAAAACAAGCCAAATCCTCCGCAGAACCGCCGCCCCGCCCTAAAATGATCACATCAGCCCTACCGTCCAATTCTACCAGGGCGATCGCCCTAGCAATCGCAGCCGGAGCCAAATCTCCCTGTACCAAAGTCGGCGACAGCAACACCCGCAAACCCGGATATCTCTGCGCTAGAGTGCGCTGAATGTCCCCCCACGCAGCGCCAGTATCGGATGTCACCACGGCCACAATTTGCGGGTGTGCGGGAATCGGGCGCTTTCTGGCGGGATCGAAGAAACCCTCGGCTTCCAAGCGCGATCGCAATTGCTGCAACCGCAAAGCCTCCAATCCTTCCCCACCCGGTAGCGATTGCACCACAGTCAACTGGTACTCGCCGCGATTTTTGTACACTCGGATGCTTCCCAAAACCAGCAATTGTTCGCCTTTTACGGGCATTTGCACCAATTTCTGCCGCTGAGAATTCCACACCACGCAGCGAATCGCAGCGCTTTTGTCGGGATCGCACAGAGTGAAAAAGCAGCCGCTGGCGTGCTGCGAAACGTTCGACACCTCGCCGATTAGCCAAACCGATCGCAAGTTGCGATCGCCCTCCAGCAACTCTTGCAGGTATGATGTTAGTCCGCCCACCGACAACGTTGTATCAGGAAAAATTGCATTCATTGATAGTTCTAATTCCAGAAACCTAGGCTACTATATTTCAAGACGCTTGGGATAAAAAGACCGGGCGGTTGAAACCGCGTCTATACAAACCAAACCCGAGCTCAGAGGGGTTGAAGACCGATTGGTTGAAATT
>Ga0335395_10002022_pt1 | contig 12559 bp, 9 predicted proteins | sample MAT02_FD_205744 | JGI IMG/M metagenome (GOLD analysis project Ga0335395, IMG submission 205744) | Freshwater microbial communities from Lake Fryxell liftoff mats and glacier meltwater in Antarctica - MAT-02 (spades assembly) (version 2) ...
CCACGCCACGACGGTGCGCTCAAGCATCGACACCCACATGCTGCCCTCACTGGGCGATAGGCCTGTAGGCGAGATCAGCAAGGGCGAGCTGCTGCAGCTGCGCGCCGAGATCGCCCAGCGAAAGGTCCGCGGCGCCAACGAGACCTTGAGCGCCAAGACCATCAACCGGATCATGCAGACGCTGAGCCAGGCGCTGGCGGAGGCCGCAGAGCAGTACGGGTTCACCAATCCTGCCGAGCGCATCAAGCGCCTCAAGCAGCGCAGGATCGACGTGCAGCCATTCTCGCTCACGGAAGCCAAGCAGATCATCAGCACCGTGCGCGAGGACTACCGGCATTACATGGTCGTGCGGTTCCTCACTGGCATGCGCACCGGCGAACTCCACGGCCTGCAGTGGCGCTACGTCGACTTCGAACGGCGACAAATCCTGGTGCGCGAGACCATCGTCCGTGGCGACATCGAGTACACGAAGACGGACGGCTCCCAGCGCGAAATCGCCATGAGCGAACCCGTCTATGACGCCCTGAAGGCGCAGCGCCAGCGGACTGGCGAGCACACGTATGTCTTCTGCACCGCTGCCGGCACGCCGCTCGACAACGACAACTTCACCAATCGGGTCTGGTATCCCCTGCTCCGCCATCTGGAGCTCACGCCTCGCCGCCCTCATTAAACCCGCCACACCTGCGCCACGCTCTGGCTCGCCGCTGGCGAGAACCCCGAGTGGGTGGCGCGCCAACTTGGACATGTGGATACGACGATGCTCTTCAAGACCTACTCGCGCTTGGTGAATTAAACCGCGAAGTGCAACTCCACTTGCCGGTGAAGCAGCGCAGGCTAAGGCATCTGAGCCGCTTCAGTTCAAGGAAATTGCACTTCGCGATTTAATTCACCGTGTCCACGGAGCCGGCAGCAGACCATGGCGCATGAATTAGCACTTGATGACTTCGTCTGGGAGCGCGATGAGCGTTGAGGACGTTGCGGCCCTCCCGGATTTGACATCGGGCGATCAAAGCGGGAACACAGCAGATACCGTACGCAAGGCGTGGACGTCAGAGTGGTTCCGTTCACGCCGGTGCTCGGGAACGGTCAACGACCCGCACCACGGGGGCGATCTCGTGCGGAGGTGCGGCGCACTTACCGAGCAGCGGCAGAGCATCCAAGTCGAGGTCAAGCGTGCACTCCATATAGACAAGGCCGACTTAAAACGTGGAGCGCGCGTGGGTAAGATAGGTGCCGCGTGCGGCGACTTAGTTGCGGCGCTCGTCGCTCAGTCATCGAGGAAGGACGTATGAACTTGCCCATGGAGCGCCGGTGGCTTCTCCGGACGCTGGACGGGATCGAGCGTGCGGGGAATCTCCTCCCGCACCCTGCGTCACTCTTCGTGATCCTTTCCGCTGTGATCGTGCTCCTGTCGTGGCTGTTTTCTACGCTCGGCGTGGACGTCGCACATCCCGCAACCGGTGAGGCGATCGAGGTCGTGAACCTCCTTTCGGTGGAGGGCTTACAGCGTCTCGTGATGGGGCTGGTCCCCAACTTCGTCAGTTTTGCGCCGTTCGGACCGGTGTTGGTCTGCCTGCTGGGACTCTCGGTGGCCGAGCACAGCGGATTCCTCGGCGCGGTGGTGCGGGTGATCATCGGGGTGACGCCGGCGCGGTTGCTCACGCTGGTGGTCGTCTTCACCGGCGCCACGTCGAGTACGGCGGGGGACGTGGGTTACGTGCTGCTGCTACCGCTGGCCGCCACACTCTTCCACGCGGTGGGCCGGAATCCGTTAGCCGGGCTGGCGGCAGCATTCTCGGGCGTCTCCGGCGGATTCGCCGCGAATCTGCTGCTTTCGCCAACGGACGTGATCCTGGCGGGGCTCACGCAGGAAGCGGCGCGGATCATCGATCCTGGCTACGTCGTGACGCCGATGGCGAGCTACTTCTTCCTCGCGAGCTCGGTGTTCCTGGTGACCATTACAGGCACGCTGGTGACGGAGAAGCTCGTCGAGCCGCGCCTGGGTGCGTACACCGGCGAGGTGACCCCGGAGAAGTCGACGCCCCTGACGCCGGCAGAGTGGCGCGGGCTCCGATGGGCGGTGGTGAGTGTGGCGGCGCTCACGGCCATTGTCCTGTGGGGACTTCTCCCCGAGGACGGGTTCCTGCAGGACCCCGGGCGTCCGGGGTTCATCGGCTCGTTCTTCCTGCGCGGCCTCGTGTTCTGGATCTTCGTGTTCGGGCTGGTGCCCGGCGTGGTGTACGGATTCGTTGCGGGAACCATCCGCAGCGACCGAGACATCTACAAGGGGATGCAGAAGAATATGGAGCTCGTGGCGGGCTACATCGTAGTGGTGTTCTTCATCGCGCAGTTCGTGAACATCTTCAACTGGTCCAACCTTGGTGTGCTCCTCGCGGTGAACGGCGCGGACGTGCTGCGGGCGCTGGACCTGGGACCGACCCCGCTGCTTATTGCCCTCATCGCGGTGACCGGCCTCATCAACCTGCTGCTCGGTTCGTCGTCTGCGAAGTGGGCGATGTTGGCGCCTGTGCTCGTGCCCATGTTCATGCTGTTGGGCTACTCGCCGGAGCTGACGCAGACTGCGTACCGCGTTGGTGACAGTCTGACGAATATCATCACCCCGCTGAGCTCGAACTTTCCGATCGTGCTGATGTTCTTCCAGCGCTACATGCCGACAGCAGGGATCGGGACGCTCACCGCGACGATGCTCCCGTACTCTGTCGTAAATTTCATAGCGTGGAGCGTCATGATCGTGGTGTGGGTCTGGCTCAAGCTGCCCACGGGACCGGGGGCGCCGCTGTTCCTGACCCCTTGAGACAACGCTGATCGACTGACTGCGCATCCGCGCCTCATCGCCCTCGCCTCGCTTGCGCACCCGCTGGTTGGCGAAGTCCTTCGCCTGCGGCGCATGTTCCCGGATCAGGCCTCGCAGGCGGGCATCGGCGCCTCCACTTCTATGGAGAGTCGTTGTCGATATATTTTCGCAGCTGGCGGTGGCTTTTTCAGCGTTGCCTTGGGCTCCCGCAAGTGGGCCTTTTGTTAATGCGATAACCACGCGTCAGCATTCTTCGATCAGCGCTACAGCAAGATCGTGGCGTGACCGTCATGGATCTTGAACTTTGTACCGAATGGCGCACTGATCTGCTGCAAGCGTTCCAGGATCGCCTGCGCTTCCCGGCCACCAGCAATACGCGGACGGCCGCGGGTCTGGTCCTGTTGGCCGGGATCATCGCCGATTTCATTGAGCGCCACAGGGATCAGTTCGATACGAACAATTTTGCGGTCGTGGTAGCTGAGATGAACGATGGCGCTTTGCCAGACTTCATGGCGGTAGAAGCCAGGCGCAGTGCGCGAGTGGAAGATCAGGCTTCCCAATCCGTAGAACAGCGGTGCACCCCGATACAACTCCACGCCGTGCATCAGCGGTGCACCGTGGGCAAAGAAGGCGCTGGCTCCTGCATTCACGGTGGACTTTGCGAAGCGGCGTGTCCACTCCTGGGTAACGCTCTTGTCTTCTCGCCAATCGTGGTTGTGCAGATAGGCCACCACGTAATCTGATCGGGTTGAGGCTAAGCGGATCGATTGCAGGATGCGGTCCAGATCCGCCGCGTCGGGCTCGCCCAGTGAGGTCAGTCGCAGCTCGTTTACACCCGGTAGGGCGTCCTCCGCGGCGCCGCCCTCCCGAATTTTCCCTGTAGCCATGGCCACCAGCGCGATTCGCTGGCCGTTTGCCTCGAAATGCGCCGCGCGCGCTGCTTCGGCCAGGTTCTTGCCAGTTCCTGCCGCGGCGAGGCCCTGTTTGCGCACCTCATCCAGCGTCGCCAGCACGCCTTCGCGTCCGAAGTCGAAGGCGTGGTTGTTGGCCAGGGCCAATGCACCAAAACCCATCTGTTTCACGCAGGCCAGCTCCGGCACCCCAGCTGCGTGCAGGAAGACGCCTTCACGAGTAGCGGCTCCCGATGCGGGCGTGACGATAGCAGTCTCCAGATCGGTCATGGCGATGTCGCCACGGCGTATCTCGGCGACCACTTGATCGAAGCCGGGATAGCCCACCGCGCACAGGTCGTGGGCAATCAATGCCTGCCCGGTAAGCGTGATCACCAGTTCCGGCGTCAACGTCTTCGTAGTTTCATGGGCGTACAAGACCAATGGGCCCGACGCGATAGCGGCTATGAGCGCGCGGCGCGTGTGGTCGCATGGAGGTGGCATGGAAATCTCCTGAGGCGGGTGGGCTCGGTTCTTCAGCACGGCCGCGCGGTGGAGCGGGATGCCTGCACGGCGCCAGAGCCACGTTTAAGCAAATATTTGCGACAAGGCAAGGCCATATCAATTACGAATGGACGCATGAGTTTATTTGATACGATTGCATAACCGGGACCAGCATGAACTACTCGTTTCCCCGGACGCTGCAACTCGCGTCCGCCCGAACGCAACGTCCGAAGGGAGCGAAATATGAGAATTTCCGAAAGCCGCCGCACGTCGCGCGGTCAGACGCTCAACAATCTGATCGCGCTGTCCATTGCAGTCGCGCTGAGTTCCATCGGGCTCGCCCGGGAGGCGCAAGCGCAGGAAGGAAGCGCAGCTGGCCCGACGGATCCCGAAGTGAAGACCTTGCAGGCGGTCAGCGTGGTCGGCACCCGAATCCGTCGCAAGGATGAAGTTGCATCAAGCCCGGTATTCACCATGGAGCGGAACGAGATTGAAGCAACCGCTGCTGTCTCGGTAGGTGAGCTGCTTCAGCAACTCCCCTCGGTAGGTTCCAGTTTCAACTCAACCGGGTCCGGTGGCACCAGTCATGGTTCGAGCACCGTCAACCTGCGCAACCTCGGAGCCAATCGCGCCCTGATCCTGGTCAACGGCCGGCGTTGGGTCAATGGAGCCGGAACGCGTGGATTCCGTGATTTCGTCGATCTCAATACGATTCCCCTAGCAGCGGTCGAGCGCGTCGAGGTGCTCCTGGACGGTGCCACGGCGGTGTACGGCGCCGACGCGATCGCAGGCGTTATCAATCTCATTACCTTTAGCAGTTTCGATGGAGTCAAATTCAGTACGTACGCGGGCAAGACAACGCACGGAGACGGCTTCGTCTACAACCAGGATTTCCTCTGGGGGAAGACCGCAGACTGGGGATCGGCTCTGGTATCGGCGACCATCGTCTCCAGCGACGAGATCCTCGCCGGCGCGCGAGATTTCTCGTTTGCCCCGTTGCAAGGGCTAAGCCGCAACACCCCGGCGGGGCGTTTCCGCAATAGCCTGGCAACCGGCGGATTCGGCGTCCGGGCGTTCGTGCCCGACGGCACCGGAGGCTTCCGATTGGACGTGCCTGCCACCGACTTGAGCAACGACACCCCAGACACCACGCTGGTCGGTCCGCTTGACCGCGCCGGCCTGTATGCACAATTGCGGCGGAATCTAGGAGATCGTGCCACCCTGGTGCTGGAAGGCCTGTACAACACCCGGGAATCAAGTCAGCGATTTTCCGCCGCAACGCCGCGTATCCGCGGCGGGGACGGTATGCGGATTCCGGCCAATCACCCTTTCAACCCGTTCGGCGTCGAGTTCCGGGGGTCCGGGACAAACTTTGAGATCGTCCGCAGGCTCGACTCGGTAGGCCCGCGGATCAATCGCCAAGAAGTGGATACGACCCGTTTTACCGTGGGATTGGAAGGCACGCTGGCCAACGAATGGGCTTGGAACAGCTTCTATACCCATGCCGAGAACAAGGCCACGTGGACTTCCCTGAATCAGATCGATCAGGATCGAGTGGCCCTTGCAATTGGGCCAAATGACCGGTGCCTAGCCAATGCTTGCGTGCCGCTGAACATCTTCGGCGAAGTGACCAGCGCGATGGCGGACTATCTGCGTGCTAACGGCGTGGACCAAAACGGCACCAAGCAACAGAACTTCACCGCTAATATAACCGGCGATCTGTACCGATTGCCGGCCGGAGCCTTGGCATTCGCCACCGGCGTGGAGTACCGCAAGGAGTCGGGCTTTGACAACCCCAGCCCACTTTTCAATCGGACGCCGCAGTTCATCACGTTCAATCGCATCACTACCTCCGCCCCGCGCTTGCCCACTTCAGGTTCCTACGATTTGAAAGAGGCGTACCTAGAGCTCAATGCTCCGCTGCTTAAGGAGAAGCCGTTCGCAAACCTGCTCGAGCTCTCCGCGGCAACGCGCCACTCCGACTACAACACCTTCGGCAGCACGAACAACAGCAAACTCGGCTTGGTCTGGCGGCCTTGGCAGGATCTGATGCTTCGCGCAACGTGGGCGGAGGGTTTCCGCGCACCATCAATCAACGAGCTGTTCGCAGGTCTGCGCCAGACCAATCTGCCGGCAGTTGATCCCTGCAACAATGGTGGCGCGGGCAGGCCGGGCTGCGCCGGGGTCCCCAGTTCTTACAACCAGGCCAACTTCAGCGGCGGCTCGATCCGTTCGACGGTCGGCGGAAACCCGGACCTGCGACCGGAAACCTCCGAGAACCGCAGTATCGGCTTCGTCTACACGCCGGCGTTCGCCCCGCGACTTTCCTGGTCCGCAGACTGGTACGACATCCGCATCGACGAGGCCATCTCCAGCTTTGGTTCGCAGAATCTGCTGAACTTGTGCGCCAATACGGGCCAGCGCTGCAGTCTGATCCAGCGCGATAGCAGCGGCGAAATCGTTGACCTGACCGATGGGCCAATCAACCTCAACAGCCTGCACGCCAAGGGTGTGGATACGACACTGCGCTATTTGTTGCCGCAGACTGCAATCGGCTACTTGGGCCTGACCCTAGCCGCTGCCTACCTCGATAGCTTCGATCGCTTCGATACGCTGCCCAGCGGAGTGATCAATGTATCGCGGCGCGCCGGCAGATCGGATATCGCCCGCGAGAGTTTCCCGCGCTGGAAGGCCAGCACCAGTGTTGACTGGTCACTCGACGACTGGGCGGCGAATTGGTCCCTGCGCTACATCGGCAGCACCTTCGAAGGCCCCGCGCCGGCATTTGGCAACATTCCAGCACAGATAACCCATGACCTGTGGGGCAGCTACACCCTGCTAGAGGGCACAACGACCCTGACTGTGGGCGCGGAGAACTTATTCGACAAGGAACCGCCGCTGTCCTTTGTTAACGGCGGCGATCTTAACTTCGACATGAGTACCTACAATCCGCGCGGCCGCTTCGTCTATTTCAAGGCGGCATTTCGGTTCTGAACGCCTTTCGTTCGGCGACCGGTCGGGCGGCGGAAACGGGCGCCGCCCTGAAGTGATTTGTGCCCGGTAGGGGTTAGATCGAAGGCGAGGAGACGAAGTTGAAAAGTAGCCATGGGTGAGCTTGCGGAGAACGAAACAGGCAGGGCTGCGATCAGCACCCCACCGAGCTTCTGGCCGATCGGGCTGCTGTCGGGAACGCGTCGCAACCTGGCTACTTCGGCGATCGGTCTCTCGTTCGCGGTCATACCATTCCAAGCTACTCCATGATCACGGAAGGGCACAGCGGTGCAAGCGCTCTGAAACGCGGCAAGTACGAGGTGCGAATCCTCGATGACGTCGAAGTGCCGATGCTTGACGGGATTCGCTTGGCCACCGACCTTTACCTTCCCCAATCTCCCGATGGGGAGTCGCGACGTTGGCCATGCATCTTGGAGCGAACGCCCTACGACAAGAGAGCGACTTCGGCCTCGGACGTAACCGCTGCATGTCCCCGACCGATGTCCAAGCCGGAGATCGCAAGCTGGTTCGCCAGCCACGGGTACGCTATGGCGATGCAGGACTGCCGCGGCCGCTACGGTTCCCCAGGGGAGTTCACAAAGTACCTCAATGAAGGCGAAGATGGTCTAGAAACAGTCGCCTGGCTGGCCGCACAGGACTGGTGCGATGGCCGGGTAATGACCCAAGGGTTGTCTTACTGCGCGCATGTCCAAACTGCGCTCGGCTCGTTCGCCCCACCGGCGCTGTTCGCCCAGTTCATCGACTCCGGAGGTTTCTCCAATGCCTACCAGGGAGGCATACGCCAAGGTGGTGCATTCGAACTAAAGCAGGCGACATGGGCTTACAAACACGCCTTGCTCAGCTCAAAAACGCAGGCCCAGCCCGAGCGAAAAGCGGCGCTCGAGGCGCAGGATATCCGCGCCTGGTTCAGGCGCATGCCATGGAATCGAGGCGATTCGCCGGTGAGTTCAGCGCCGGAGTATGAGGACTATCTATTTGACCAATGGGAACGAGGCGACTTCGACGACTATTGGAAGCAGCGCGTACTTTGCGGGGAACTTTACTATGACGGGTACGCGGACGTACCCATGGTTCACATGTCGAGTTGGTACGATCCCTATGTCCGGACTGCCATCGAAAATTATTGTGGACTTTCCAGCCGCAAGCGGGGTCCGGTACACCTGATCATGGGGCCATGGACCCACGGCAAGCGTTCACAGACGTATGCGGGAGACGTCGATTTTGGTGAACAGGCAACGCTGGATGCGGCATTCGGGAACTCCTACTCCGACCTACGCCTGCGCTGGTTCAGACATCTTCTCGGCGAGGAGAAGTCCGATCCCCTGGCCCGGGGCAGGGTTTCTCTGTTCGTCATGGGCGGTGGCAAGGGCGGACGCGATGCCCACGGCAGGTTGCAACATGGCGGCCGCTGGGTCTACGCCGACCAGTGGCCCTTGCCTGGAACTGCGGTGCAGACTTGGCATCTCCACTCCGATGCGCTACTGGCGCCGAATGCGCCGGAAGTCGAGCATGCAGCGTTGACACTGGTCTACGATCCGGCCAACCCGGTGCCGACGCTGGGAGGTGCCGTGACCTCGGCCGACAGCGTGATGCTGCCGGGCGCCTTCGACCAGCGTGAACATTCGCGCTTTTTCGGCGCGGATGGAAGTGACCGAGATCTGTGCGAGAGAGAGGATGTGCTCAGTTTCCGCAGCCATCCGCTAGAGCAGGCTTTAGATGTCGTTGGAGAGATCAGCGCGAAGCTATTCGTATCGTCCGACTGCCCCGATACCGACATAACGATTAAGCTGATCGACGAGTACCCGCCGAGCGCGGATCATCCGCAAGGCTTTTCGATGAACCTGACCGATGGGATCCTGCGACTGCGATACCGCAACTCGTGGGAGCAGCCGGAACCGCTCCTGCCGGGACAGGTAGTGGAGATCCAGATCCACGCTTTCGCCACCGCAAACCGCTTTGCCGTGGGCCACCGAATCCGGCTGGACGTCTCGAGCAGCAACTATCCGCATTTCGACCTGAATCCAAATACCGGCGCGCCCGCAGGCGGCTGGAGCGAGTCGAGGATTGCCCGCAATACCCTACATCTCGACCGGCATCATCCATCGCAGCTTTTGCTCCCGATGGTAGGGCGCGCGCTCGACGACTGACAAACTGCAGAGAGGTTTTCGATGCGCAGGCCCTCCCGTTACGCGCAGGCCAGGCTATGAAGCTGGACAGCATTCGCAACCTTGAGGCATTCCGGAAGATCATCCAGCTGGGCTCTGCCACGGCGGCCGCCCAGAGCTTGAGTCTGAGCCAGCCTGCGGTAAGCCGCATGCTTGGGCAACTCGAGCAACAACTCGGGTTTCGTCTATTCCATCGCAGCAAGGGACGTTTGCTGCCGACATCGCAGGCAATGCTGCTGTTCGACGAAGTGGACCTTGCCTTGCAGGGCATTGAGCGCATCAGCGCGCTAGCCAAGGACATCAACGAAACCAACGCCGGGCAGTTGCGCATCGTCGCCCCGCCCAGTTTTGCCGAAGGGCCGTTGGTGAAGCTGGTGGCGACATTCCTTAAGCTTCATCCGAAGATCCACATCAACATCGATTCGCGCACCCGCCCAGCGACCCTTAACCTCGTGGCGACGCGCACAGCGGATTGCGGCTTCGGCAAGCTGCCCTTGAACCACCCCGGCATCCGAATGCGTCCGCTTGTTACTAGCCCAACGGTCTGTGTCATTCCGCCGACCCATCACTTGGCGTCGCGCAAGCGCGCATTGACAGCCTTGGACCTTGCGGAGGAACCGTTGATCCTGATCGGCGAACAGGGTGGCAACACGCGCCAACGCCTGGATCAAGCGTTCCGCGAAGCTGGCCTCGTTCCCAGGGTGCGGCTGGAGACGCGCAACGTAGGTGCGGCCTGCGCGTTGGCAGCCGAGGGGGTTGGTATTGCCATCGTCAACGAGCTTCTCTCACGGAACTCCTTATGGACTGGCGTTTGCGTGAAACGCTTCTCGCCGTCTATTCCGCACGAGTACGTCTTCATGGCCTCGGCGAACGTGCCAGAAACTCCCTTGACGGAGGCTTTTTACGCACATTGCCTAACCGCGCTGTCCGGTCGACGTGCGACGCCCCCCAATCTTGAGTAGCACGCCGATTTTTCGCGCTGAGACTAACAAGTCAGTAGGCAAAGGGCGGCCTGCTTACCTGTCGCTTGCTCCTGCGGTCAAATCTCTTCAGCACCGCCCTCGCCTTGCTCGCGTTGAAGTCAACACGACTCCTCATCCTTCACCTTGATGTCTTGAACGAGCTGCATAGCGGCTTGCTGAGTCTCGTCACAAATCCCTTCCTCGCGGAGACACTCGTCAAAGCATCATCCGATGTGCTTGTTAACCGACTTACGCATTCGGGCACTCCGTCATGAGCTATCTCGCTACTCGTAAAACTGACCGCTGGCGCGCGCACATCAGCACGCCATCGGCAACGAAGTGTTCGAGGCGCAGACGGTACTCAGAGCGCTAGCTCCAACTCGGGACCGCACCCACCTTCGTTCACGGCCGTCGACGAATGCGCGCCGCCAACCATCGGATCGGGACGGTCACCGGATCGAAGTAGTGCCTGAACGTCCAGCGGGTTCTTTCGATGAAAAGTTCGCGGAGCGATTGATGCATGGGCATGGAGGCGTCCTCTGTTCGGTTGTGAAGACCAAGATGGGCGTAAAGCACTTCGTCCAGCGGCCTTCAGCCTGGAGTGTATGGCGGCTTGACGACACCGCAAAATCACCGGCGTCCTCGAAGTGAATTTAAGCTTCGGCAGCACGTCGAGACCACGCTCCAGCGTTATCGTGCACCGCATCTGTTTCACGGACTGAGAGTCACATCGGGAAACATGTAGCTACGCACTGAATTGCTGCCCGACGGTCGTGAGCCTCTTTCTCGTCAGCGGATTAAGATGTTGCGACACGGACAGAAAGGACTCGGCAAGCGCGGTCAACGGACGCCCATCGCCATTGCCTGGCCCGTCGCCGCGGCGAACTTGGTCGAGCCAAGCTCACGACGCAGCCTCCGCTCATCACGGTCGAGCAGTGCGCTCGAGATGACTAGGTGGAAAAACCTGGCCGAGCAGTTTTGCGAGGCGTCCTTACTGAAAGCGGTGAAGTGGGCGAATTCGAGGTATTAGGCACCGAGCCGGATTTGAGCGCTTTTGAGCATGAGCGCCCAGTGCGTTCGGCAAATCCAGCGCCCAGCCCCCCAGCCCACGCCATCGCCGGAGACCCGCGGCCAACGCCACAAGTGGGCTGGGACCGCCGAGTTCGTCGAACTTGAGACGCTGGGCGAGCCCTACTACGTTTGCGTGATCTGCGAGACACCGTTCCGTAGTCGAGGCGCCTAGAGCGGCGTATCCCGATCAGAAAACGACAGGTGACCGATGCTCGCCGGAACTGGCAGCCTTGTTCAGATCTTTTCCAAGTCGGCCAAGACGCGAGGAATTTGCTGCTTGACCTTGAAGAACCCCGCCGTTGCCGACGGCCAGATTTCGGTGTCCCATTCGCGCCGCCACTCGGCCACGGTGATGCCCTTTGCGGCAAGGAAAGGCGCCGCCTCGCGCAACCAGTCATGGATTGGTCCGCGCGTGACGTAGGGGGTGACGATCTGCGCGACACCGGCCGCATGCGCCCACGCCGCGAGGAGGCTGGGGTGGTCTGCGCGCAAATCGACGGCGGTCACGCCTGCCCGCGCAGCCGTGTCGGCGAGGGCGCCCGCTTCGAATCGAATCACAGCATCAGCGACCGGCAAAGGCGAACGCAGATGGCTCGTTGCAAGCGTCGCGGCGGTGCGAATGTCGAGACTTGACAGTGCGAAGTCCTCGAGCCGGCAGTCTTCGTCGGTGATAAGCAGGGCGGTGGGGACTCCCGCCCTCGGGGTGACGACGTCGCGCAGCGCCAGAAGGGGCGGCAAACCCTCAGGTTCCGTTGCCTCCAACCCATGGAACACATTGGCCAAATCGCTTGTGCGCGGAGCGAAGCGGCCGTGGGTGAAGGTTTTGATGTTGTCGGCCCGAGCGGCGTAAGGCTTACCTCGAGTGTGAAGCCCCGCCACCCAGCGCCAACCGAGCGTATTCGACGCCGCATCGCCATCCAGAAGGTGCCGGTAAAAGAAATCCGCGCCCAAACGCCACGGCAGGCCGAAGGTGAAGATCCAGATCGAGGCGAACCACATCCGTGAGTGGTTGTGCAGATATCCCGTCTCGACCAACTCGGAGGCCCAAGCGTCGAAACACGCCAGCCCGGTCTGCGCGTCCGCTGCGCGCTCCACGCTTCGGCGCAGCTTGCGGTCGCTCTCCATGGCGGCCAAGTCGGC
>Ga0335395_10002023_pt1 | contig 12558 bp, 7 predicted proteins | sample MAT02_FD_205744 | JGI IMG/M metagenome (GOLD analysis project Ga0335395, IMG submission 205744) | Freshwater microbial communities from Lake Fryxell liftoff mats and glacier meltwater in Antarctica - MAT-02 (spades assembly) (version 2) ...
GGCGGCGAGACCACGGGCGGCGAGACCGGAGACACCACCACGGGCAACGCCGAGGCGTGTCTGTTGGCGCAGCAGCACGAGCCCTGCGACGCCGATTCGAACGACGCGCTGCACGCGATGGGCCTCAACTGCACGTCGCTCGGGGATATGTGGATCAACAACAATAACGCGGTCACGGTCACCGACCTCAACTTCCAGGCGCCCCCGCCGATGGGCGCCACCCGCAGTTGGCAGGTCGCCAAGTCGTACGGCACCTTCATCGACCCGAACACCAACAAGCCGTTCTGGAGCCCGCGCGAGGGCGAAAAACTGCTGATGATCAGCACGGGCCTGCTGCCGACCCCCAACGGACAGGGCGCGGTCCTCATCGACGACGGCGACGTCTACGGCGACACCGCCTTCGGGGGCGTGTGGGACAGCGACGTGATGCCGCCGCCGATGTCGGCCGAGAACGGGAGCCCGGATCCGATGGGCTACACCAACTGCGACGGCATCAACGACTGCTCCAACACGATCCTCGAGCAATGGGACCTCGGCTTCGGCAACGCCGAGGACAAGATGTGGTTTAGCTTCAAGCTCAAGGCCCCGGCGATCGCTGACGGCGACGTCGCCGACGCCAACGGCTATACCTTCGACTTCGCGTACTTCTCGGCGGAGTTCCCGGAGTACGTCGACAGCCAGTTCAATGACATCTTTGTGGTCTGGCAAAACTCCGTGGACTACACGGGGAACGTCACCTTCATCAACGGTCAGCCGATGACCGTCACCGCCCTGTGGCCGATCGACTTCCCGGGCGACTCCCCCGAGCTCGCGGGCACCGGCCACGTCGACGACGGCTTCTTCTCCGACGGCGGCGCGACCAGTTGGTACAAGGCGACCGGCGGCATCAAGCCCGGCGAGACCTTCCTGCTCGCGTTCGCGGTGTTCGACATGGGCGACTCCAGCTTCGACACCACCGCGCTGATCGACAATTGGCAGTGGGACTGCGAGGGCTGCGTCCCCAACGAGGTCATGAGCTGCGGCATCGAGCCCATGTGATCGGCGCTTGACGCCCGGCCGGGGTCCTCATCCCGGCGGTCGACTCGCCGGGCCCGGCGGTCCCCAGGGATCGTCCGGGCCCGCGGTCGTATGGTGCGCGCCTGATAGGACCTGATGCCCGCACGCCCGCGGGCTCACTCGCCGCGGGTGTAGGCGATCGCCAGCTCGTTCTCGGGATCGAGGTAGAGCGCGCGATCGAAGCACTCGTCGGCCTCTTCCTGGCGTCCGAGGCCGACGTAGATCGCGCCGCGATACGCGTGGATCATCGGTAGACCGGGGTCGGCCTGCTCGGCCCAGTCGAGCAGCTCGAGCGCGCCGGGGCCGGTCTTGGGGTCGTTGCCGCTGGCCCGGAAGCGGGCGAAGGCCAGGTGCGCGTGCAGGTCGGCGACGTCGTAGCCGTTGGCGTAGGCGTCCTCGAACAGCGCGACCGCCTGATCGAAGTCACCCTCGTGCATGGCCTCCGCGGCCTGCGCGTAGCGGGTGGCGCCGAGCGCCTCGGCGGTCTCGACCGCGTGCAGTTTGTAGCCGCCGTCGGTGTCCTCGTCGCTGCGGCGATAGCTGCCCTCGTCGCCGTCGACCTCGCCGAAGCCATCACCATCCTCGACCAGCTCGTCGGCGGCGTCGAGCTCGAGGTCCTCGAGCTCGAGGTCCTCGTCGAGGTCGCCGAGATCGTCGTCGGGCATCGTGTTGCCGTCGGGGTTGCCGCCGAGATCGACGGCGTCGCTGTCCTCGGTCAGCGAGGAGTCGCCGAGCGGATCCCCGTCGTCGGGGTAGGCGTCGCCGACGGTCGCGGCCGCGAGCCCGTCGTCGTCGTCGTCGTCGTCCTCGAGCGGACCGTCGCCGAGCAGGTCGTCGTCGTCGTCGAGGTCGCCGAGCAGGTCGTCGTCGAGCATCGAGTCCTCGTCGAGGTCGTCGAGGCCGTCGAGGTCGTCGCCGAGGCCGAGGTCGACGTCATCATCGAGCGAGCCGAGCGCGTCGAGGGGATCGGGCTCCGGCTCGGCCACCGGGGTGGGAGCCGGGCCAGGAGCCGGGCCAGGAGCCGGGCCAGGAGCCGGGATGGCAGCCGAACGCGGGGCGCCGAGCGTGGGGGATGTGAGGGATGTGAGGGGTCGCAAGGGACCGGTCTGCGACAGTGGCCCCTTGCCGGTGTCGGGTTTCGGCTGCGGCGCCGACGAGCGGCCCGAGTCGGACTTTTGCGGCTGCGGTGCGATTGAGCGGCCCGAGTCGGCGTTGATCGGTGGCTGCGGCAGCACGCTCTTGCCTGAGTCGTGGATGACCGGACGCGGCTGCGCGGTCGACACCTCGCCGCTGGGCCGGCGGGTATGCATGAGGTCGCTGAAGTCGGTCTCGTCGTCGTCGTCGCCGCCGAGGTCACCGAAGTCGGTCTCCTCGTCGAGCGGGGGCGGCTCGGCGACGCGGGCGGCGGCCGGCCTGAGGCTGTTCTGGCTGTGCTGGCTGCGCTCGCCGACGGCGCGCAGCAGGGCACGCGAGTCGGCGACCACGCTCTCGTCGACATCGAGCCCGCGGAACATCTCCTCGTCCTCGGTCGGGAGGATCGGCACCCGCGGGTTGCGGCTGCTGGAGATCGCGGCGCCGCCGGGCAGCTTGTCGGGCAGCGGCGTGTCCTCGTACTCGGTGATCGCGCTGAGCTGGTCGAACTTCGGCGCCAGGGTGTCGTCGGGGATGCTCGGCGGGGCGAGGTTAGGCCGCTGCGGTGGCAGGCGGCGGGCCTGCTTGGTCTCACCGGCCTCGATCACGCCGGCGCCGATCAGGCCGAACAGCAGCGTCGACACCTGCGGGACATCGGGGTCGTACTTGCGAGCGAGCAGCTCGTCGACCGTGCGGCTGCCGTCGATGCAGCGGACGAAGTACGCCTCCTCGGCGAGGAGGTCGAGCGCCGTGAGGTCGTTGGTCCAGCGCGGGCTGACGACCGCGTAGCGGTCCGCGAGGGTCTTGAGCAAGGCGCGCGCGCGCTCGTCGGTCCAGCGCTCCTGGACCCCGGCGAGGATCAGCGCCTCGACCGGGAGCTCGAGCGAGCCAGCGGTCGCGGGCATGCCGGGCTCGCCGCTCTGTTTGAACTGGAATCGTCCCTCGTCCCAGCCGAAGATCTCGTAGAGCTTGATCCGGACCTGCTCCTCGAGGCCGTAGCGCAGGTTGCCCTCGGAGAGGATCCCCATCTCGACCAGCAGCTCGCCTTGCTTCTTGCCGGTGCGACGGATCGCCTCGAGGGTGTTGTCGCACTGCTCCTGTGTGATGAGGCCGTGATCGGTGAGGATCTGGCCGAGGAACTCGGTCGGCAGGTTCGATCGCACGGCGGTCGGTCGACCGTCGACGAAGAACACGACCTTCTTGGTCTCGCCCGTCAGCAGGTACAGGTTGCCGGTCGTGCGCGTGCGAGCGATGTCGCGGACGAGGAAGGCGAAGGGCACGCGCTTGAGGGATCCCTTGGCCGGAAAGCCGAGTTCACTGTCGGGGGGTGCTGGCGTGGGCATGGTGCGGGCGGCTCGAGCGGAGAACCCCGTGGTGCAAGGCGGGGCGCCGTAGGATACCGCGGTCCGCCGGGTCCGGGGCCCCCGACGCGGCAATGGTGTCGCAAGCTCGCCGCGCTCCGGGCCATCGGGGTCCGTCCAGACGGGGTTCGGGAGCCCTCCAGAGCCCACAAGAGGCCGCTGCGGGCAGATCCGCGGGACTTGCGCGTGACCGCATCGGACCGCGGCGAGACCATGGCGCAGATCTGCTCGCCGAGTGTCGGCAGCGCCGACTTAGGCCGAGGGTCGCGATGTGGCTGGCTTTTGGGTCAGGTGTTAGGTTGCGCGCGATGAACGAACTGGTCGCCGTCGTGCTGGCCGCGGGCAAGGGCACGCGCATGGGCTCCGACCTCCCGAAGGTGCTGCATGCATTCCATGGCGAGCCGCTCGTGGTCCACCCGATCCGCGCGGCGCGGGCCGCCGGGGCGGGACGGGTCGTCGTCGTCGTCGGTCACGGCGCGGCCGAGGTCGAGGCGGCGCTCGCGGATCAGGCGGGGCTGTGCTTCGCGGTCCAGGCCGAGCAACGCGGCACCGGGCACGCGGTCCTGTGCGCCCTGCCAGCGCTCGCCGGGCACGACGGCGACGTCCTGATCCTCAGCGGCGACGTGCCACGCCTGCGGGCCGCGACGCTGCGGCTGCTGGCGGCGGCGTGCGCCGCGAGCCCCGGTGGCCTGGCGCTCGCGACCTTCACGCCGCCCGATCCCACCGGTTACGGTCGGATCATTCGCGACCACCGGATCCTTGGCGACCACGTCACGGCGATCGTCGAGGAGCGCGACGCGAGCGCGGAGCAGCGGGCGATCGGTGAGTGCAACGCGGGTGTCTACTGCGCGACGGCGGAGCTGCTGCGGCGCGAGCTGCCGCGGCTCGGCAGCGCCAACGCTCAGGGGGAGATCTATCTGACTGACCTCGTCGCGGTCGCGGCGAGGCAGGGGGTGACGGCGCTGGTGGTGCCGGCCGACGAGGTGGCCGGGGTCAACACCCGCGAGCAGTTGGCCGCGCTGGCCGCTCTGCCGCGAGGGTGACCTGACCTTCAGGCCAGGCCGGCGACCTCGTCGACCTGGCGCTTGAGGTCGTGGATGTCGAAGGGCTTCTCGATGAAGCGGTCGCAGCCGGCCTCCATCGCCTGGGTCCGCTCGCGCTTCATCACGCTGGCGGTCACCGCGAGCACGGGGATGCGGGCGATCTCCGGGCTGCGACGGATCGCCTGCACGACCTCGATGCCGCTGATGCCGGGCAGATCGAGGTCGAGGAGCACGACGTCGGGCCGGCGCTCGCGGACCATCTGCAGCCCGATGATCCCGTCCCTGGCGTTGATGACCTGATAGTTCCCCGTCCACTCGAGGATCTTGCGCGCCAAGGCGAAGTTGCTCGGGTTGTCCTCGATGTAGACGACGAGCTTGGTGCCAGGCACGGCGCACAGTGTATCGATTCCAGCCGCGCAGCGCAGGTCCCGGCCCGCCGCGGCCTGAAGTACACTCGGGCTCCATGTCTCGCAGCGCTCACGGCGGCCCGCGCAGCCGGCCCCTGCGACGGGCTAAACGACTGGGCTGGCGACTGGGCTGGGGGCTTGGTGCCGCAGTCGCGGCGTCGACCGTGGCGACGATCGCCACCGCTGCTCCGGCGCCGCGTGACGCCGCGAGCGAGCACCGCGACGTCAAGCTGGTCGAGCTGGCGGTCCTCGGCAATGAGCAAGTCGCCGATGCCCGCGTGTTGCAACTGTTGGCCGCCGAGGACCTCGCGGTCGGCGTCGTGCTGCGCTGGCCCGACGACCCGCGGGTCACACGGGCGCGCGCGCGGCTGCTGGCGACCGAGGCCTTCGAGCGCGTCACCTTGCGCCTGCGGCCGGTGGCCGGCGACGAGACCCACGCGCGTCTCGAGGTCGACGTCGAGGAGCGCCCGAGCCTCGAGGTCACCGACCTGTACCTTGGGACATCTCGCATGACGCCGTTTCACGGCGGCTTTCAGGTGCTCGAGCGCAGCTTCCTCGGCCGCGCGATCCGCATCGGCGGCGGCCTGGTGTGGGGCACGCTGCCGCGGCAGATCCCGCAGAGCAGGCGGCAGCAGGCGCTGCGCGTGTTCATCGATGCGCCGCGGCTCCGGGGCAGTCGCTTCGGCGTCGGCGGCACCTTCTACCTGCACTCGGCGAGCGAGCCCTACCGCGTCGCCGGTCGCGCCGACGACCCCGACCCCGGGCTGTTTCGCACCGTCGACTATGGCCGCGTCGGCGGGCTGCTGGGCACCTCGTTCGCGGTCACCAGCAGCCTGATGCTCGGGGTCGACTACCGGGTCGAGCGGGTCAACGCGATGTTGCCGACGGACCCGACGTGGCTGCGCCCCGAGGGCGTGGGCGAGTCGGTCGACCTCGATCTGCAAGGCGGCGTACACCTGCTGACCTCGGCCAACTTCGGGCTCAACTACGACGGTCGCGAGGAGGCGGCGCGGCTCGGCAAGGGGGCGCGCTTCGCCCTCGAGCTGCAGCTCTCGTCGCCGCTGGTGGGCAGCCGTTACGAGTACATGAAGCTGGTCGCGGGCGGGGCCTACACCTTCCGCCTGCCGTGGAAGCACTGGATCACGCCGAGCCTGGTCGCCGGCCAGATCGCCGGACGGGCGCCCCGCTTCGAGCGCTTCTACGCCGGCGACCTCAGCGAGTGGACGCCGGGCCGCGAGCTCGGGCTTATCTACTCGACGCGCGGGCCGATCGACGTGTTCGGCACCGGCATCGACCGACGCCTGTTCGGCTCGCTGTTCGCCCGCCTCGACCTCGAGTACGTGTGGCCGCTGTTCTCGGGCAACCGCGTGCGTGGGATCAAGGGCGGCGCGCTGTTCTGGTCGACCGGCATCTTCACCTTCGCGGGCGACGCGAGCGAGCGCAAGGCCCGGCGCGCGCTCGCCGAGCCGGTCGCGCCGATCGGCTTCAACGCCAACTTTGGTCTGCGCCTCGAGACGGTGATCGGCGCCGTCGATCTCAGCGTCGGCAATGTGCTGCGGAGGACGCCGTTGTGAAGCGCCGCGGGTTCCTGGCGCTCGCGCTCGCTACGCCGGTGATGGCGGCGCCCGGCGGGCTCGAGCTGGTCAAGCCGCGCCGCGCCCGCTTCGAGGAGGTCGGCGACGCGGTGCTGATGACCGTCGACCTGCCCGAGCTGCTGCTGACCCGCGACAGCGACGCGATGGCCTCGCTCGAGTCGGCGTTTCGCACCCGCCTCGACTTCGAGATCACGCTGCACCGGGCCGGTCAAAGCGAGGCGATCGAGCACGGGTGGGTCATCGTGTTCATTCAGTGGGACCCGTGGAAGGAGCGCTACATGGTGGAGACCAAGGAGGCCGATCGCCCGGCGACCCGACGCTACTTCGCGGGGCGTGACGACGCGATCGTCGCCGCCGTCCGCCTCGACCGCGTCCGCATCGCCCGCGCCGGCGCGCTCGAGCGCGGGCCGAAAGCCGTCTACCACGCCACGGTCGTCGGCCAGCGCAATCGCATCGAGAAGGGCCTGCTCTCGCCCGAGGACGGCGACGGCGACGGCCGCGGACAGGGCAGGGACCTGTCAGTGTTCTCGCGCTGGGTCGGCATCTTCATCCGGGCGACCCAGAGCGCCGAAAAGACCGTGGCGATCAAGACCTCCCCGGCCTTCTACCTGGTGGCGCGATGACCGATCCACGCGACCACGACAAGCGGGACAAGCGGGACGGGCGGGACAAGCGGGACGAGCGGGACGGGTCGGAGTCACCTGTCCCCGAGGACAGGCCCGGCGAGGCGCCGCAGGCCGGCAAGCCCGGGCCGGTCACCCGCGGGGCCCGGCGCTCGGCGGTGGCCGGCGCGCGGGAGTCGGTGATCGCCGGCGGCTGGCTCGGCGGCGGCACGCGCTCGACGATGGGCCTTCGGGTCTCGCGGATCCGCCTGACGCGGACCGGCCTGCGCATCGTCGTCGGGCCGCGGGTGCCGTGGTGGGGCCGCCTCGAGTCGCGCGTGATCACGGCCCTGGTCGCGCTCGGGATCCTGTGCGTCGGCGCCTCGGCCTACCTGGTCACGCTGACGGTCCAGTACTTCGACAGCATCGTGCGCGACGCGGCGACCAAGAGCGACAAGGCGGTCGCCGCGGCGCGTCCGCTGTACGACGGCTTCGTCCGCGCGAGCAAGCAGGCCTACCGCGCGCGCGTCGTGGCGACCGCCCGCGAGCTCGAGCTCGGGCTGCGCGGGCCGGGTCCTCGCGCCGAGCCGACCGCGGGGGTCGCCACGCAGGTCCAGGCCCACCTGGCCAGCATCCTCGAGCACGAGGCGGACCTCGTCGAGCTGCGCGTCGACGGCCTGCCGGGCGGACCCGTGAGCGTCGACCGGCGTCAGGCGGTGCCCGAGGACCCGGCGCAGTGGGTGTGGTTCACCGCCGCCCCGGAGCCGCTGGATCTCCGCGCCGGCGCGCCGCTGCAGTTGACCGCCACCTACGCGCAGAGCACCGATATGGACCGCCGCTACCAGGCCCTCGGGACCCTCGGCCGCGAGCTCGACTATGTCGCCGTCAACGGCACCGTCGTCGATCGCGGCGAGCTCGAGGGCGCGGTGTTCCGGGCGATCGGGGCCGCCTCGGCGCTGGTGCTGCTGGTCGCCTTCATCGCTGGTTTTGTGCTCGCGCGGGCGACCACACGCAAGCTGACCGTGCTCTCGGAGGTCATCTTGCGGGTGGCCGGCGGCGATCTTCGGGCCCGGGTCCCCGACCTCGGACAGGACGAGCTCGGCCAGCTCGGCGCGGCCTTCAACGGCATGCTCGACGAGCTCGACTCGGCCCAGCGCAAGCTGAGCTATTTGCAGAAGATCGGCGCGTGGCAGGAGATGGCCCGCCGGATCGCCCACGAGATCAAGAACCCGCTGACGCCGATCCAGCTCGCGGTCCAACAACTGCGAGAGAAGGACCCCAAGACCAACCCGGCCTTCACGCGCATGCTGCAGACCTCGGTCGAGATCGTCGAGGACGAGATCGAGTCGCTGCGCCGCATGGTCACCAGCTTCTCGCGCTTCGCCAAGGTGCCCGAGGTCCAGGTCGTGCCCGTCGAGATCGCCCGCGTCGTCGAGGAGTTCGACCGCGCCTACGGGCACCTGACCGAGCGCGAAACGGACGTGCTCGAGGTCTCGCCGGTGCCCGCCGGCCTGACGATCATGGGCGACCGACAACTGCTCAAGCAGTGCCTGGTCAACCTCGTCGAGAACGCGGTGCTCTCGCAGCGCGAACGCGGGCCGGTGCACGTGCGGGTGTCCGTACGGCCGGTCCCACCCGAGCGGGGCGTCGACCCGGGCTTGCCGGCTACGGCTTGTGAGCTGCGGGTCGACGACAACGGCCCCGGCATCGCCCTCGACCGCCGCGAGCGGGTGTTCGAGCCCTACGAGTCGACCCGCAAGGAGGGCACCGGCCTCGGTCTGGCGATCGTCAAGAAGGTGATCCTCGACCATGGCGGCGAGGTCCGTGTCGATGACAGCGAGCTGGGGGGCGCCGCGATCGTCATCCGTCTGCCGCTGCACGCGCCCGACGCCGAGGCCTGACCCGCCTGCCGGGCTGACCACCCGGCTGACCCGGCTGCCGGGCCCCGTCGGAGGAAAACGCCGCCGCCCGGGCCAGTGGGACAAGGTGAGAGTGCGCCCAAAAACCTCGTGCTTGCGTGCTTTCGCGGCCTGTGCGACGGTTTTGGAGTGGCGGGGCGCCCGAAGGCGTAAGGCCCGGGGCGCTGGCGGCGTGAGGTTCGGGTTCGAAGTGAAGAGGGACGCGGAGGCCATGCGAAGCGGCAGACACAGGGCACACCGGGGGCGTCGAGTTGCGGCATGGTTGGCCGCCGGCTCGCTCGTCTGCGGCCTGCCCGGCTGCGTGCCGGCGAAGCGCACGCGCGCCCCCACGGTCGTCGATGACTCCGGGGACATGTCCTTGGGGACAGACGACGCGCTGGTCGGACGCGGCTCGCCGATCACGCTGACCGCCGCGGACGGCACGGCGCTGACCCTGCGCACGCTGACGATCCGCGCCGTCGTCGACGAGCCGCTGGCCTTCACCGAGCTCGAGATGGTGTTCGACAACCCCGAGGGTCGCCAGCTCGACGGCAAGCTCGCGGTGACCATGCCCAGCGGCGCCCGCGTGACCCGCTTCGCCCGCCACCTCGGCAGCGACGGCTGGCAAGAGGCGCAGGTCGTGCCGCGCCGCGCCGCGTATCAAAACCTCGTCAAGGGCGACCCACGCCAGGAGTCGGCGCTGATCGGAGCGACCGCCGGCGAGCAGTTCACGGCCCGCGTCGAGGCGATCCCCGCCGGTCGCCCGAGCCGCCTGGTGATCGCCTATGTGGAAGAGCTGCGCGGCCGCAGCGAGCCCTACCGGGTCGCGCTCGCCGGGCTGCCGCGGCTCGCCGAGCTGAGCCTGAGCCTGAGCTCGCGCACGCCGGTCAGCCTCAGCGGCGAGCCGGCGCTGCTCAAGGCGTCGACGCAGGGCCTGCCGAGCCGCCACGCCGACATCAAGCCGGGCCGCGACCTGACGCTGCACTTCTCCGGTCCCCGCGAGCTCGGCCTGCGCAAGGACGACATGGTCGTGGCCCGCATCTCGCCGGTCCCGCACGACCACCCGGATCCGATCGACAGCCTGACGATCCTGTTCGACACCAGCGCCTCGCAAGCGCCCGGCTTCGCGGCGCAGCTCGATCGCCTCGCGGCCGTGATCGCGGCGATCGACCGCCGCGTGCCCGCCGACATCCCGCTGCGCGTCATGGCCTTCGACCAGGGCACCGAGGAGATCTTCGCGGGCAAGCTCAGTGGCTTCGGCGCGCCGCAGTTGCGCGCGCTGCGAGAGCGCGGGGCGCTCGGCGCGTCCAACCTCGCGGGCGCGCTGCGGGCCGTCACCAGCCGCGGTGAGCGTCGCTACCAGCGCCTGCTGATCGTCACCGATGGCAGCGTCTCCGCCGGCTCGCCGGGCGTCGAGGCCGTGCGCGCCGAGACCACCCGCCTGCTCGACGCCGGCTACCTCCGCCTCGACGTCATGATCGAGGGCGGCGCGCCGGATCAGGCGGTGCTGCGCGCGCTGACCTCGGTGTCGCCCGATCATCCCGGCCTCGTGCTGCACAGCGGCCACTCGCCCAACGTCGCCGCCACCCGGCTGCTGCGCGGCGTCGTCAACGACGTCGAGGTCGATGTACCGGGCGGCTCGTGGGTCTACCCCCAGCGCTTCGACGCGCTGCAAGCCGGCGACGACGTGCTGATCTACGCGGGTTTCGAGGCCGGTTTCGAGGCAGGTCTCGAGGCCAGTTCCGAGGCCCTCGGGAGCAGCGACGGAGCGGATGGCGTCGACCTCACCTCGTTCGCGGTCCGCCTGCGCGGCGGCGAGGTCGACCGCGAATTCGACGTGCCGCTGGCGAAGAGCGCCTCGCCGCTGTTGACCGACGCGTGGTCCGGCGCGCGCGCGAGCTGGCTGATCGACCAAGGGCGCAGCGAGTGCGCCACCGCGGCCAAGACGAACGCCCCCGCCCGGCCCGGCGCCCTGGCGGCCGACCGCAGCCTGTGCGAGGGCTGGCGCCAGCGCGCCCTCGACTGGTCCGCCGAGCACCGCGTCCTCAACGACCTCACCGCGATGGTCGTACTGCCGACCGCCCCGGACTACCCGCGCTTCGGCGTCCCGGAGGGCAAGCTCGGCGCGCTGCTCGCGATCGGTAGCCGCGGCTTCGAGTGGCGCCCCAATAGCTTGCCCGGCGACCTGCTCGGCGCCGGCACCACCCATCCGTACGCGCTCCGCCCCGAGCGCCTCGCCGACAAGCCGCTGTGGGACGAGACGCCCGCCGTGACCGCCGCGCCTTCACCGACCGCCGCGGTCCGCAACGACAGCCAGCGCCGTCACGCCGCCCGCCGCCGCCCGCAACCTGTCCGCGAGGACATGTCCCTTCCACCCCGCGCGACCGAGATCCCCGACAAGGACGCCGGCGCCCCGCTGGGCCCGCGGCGCACCCCCGACGACGCCTACGAGGGCAACTTCCTGACGGTGATGAACCTGCTCGCCGCGTGGGACGCCAAGCACAACGCGCTCGAGGTCGCGACCCGCTGGCGCGGCGCCCAGCCCGACAACGTGATGGCGCTGGTCGCCCTCGGCGAGGCGCTCGAGGCCAACGACCGCCCGGAGCAGGCCGCGCGCGCCTACGGGTCCATCGTCGATCTTTACCCGGGTCGCGCCGACATGCGTCGCCTCGCCGCCGCGCGGCTCGAGCGTCTCGGCGAGCTCTACACCTGGCTGGTGCTCGACAGCTACGGGCGCGCGCTCGAGCAGCGCAACGACGACCCGGCCGGCCACCGCCTCTACGCCTTCGCGTTGCTGCGCGCCGGGTATTATCAGGAGGCTTTCGATGCGCTGGTCGACGGCATCGCCTGGGCCCGCTCGGAGCCGAAGACCCGCCCGCTCGAGGCGGTGCTGCGCGCCGACCTGGGCCTCATCGCCGCCGCCTGGATCCGCCGCTGGCCCGAGCAGGAGGCGTTCGTACGCGAGGCCCTGCGCGTGCATGAGGCCGAGCTGGCGACCACGCCGTCGCTGCGCTTCGTGCTCAGTTGGGACAGCGAGCTCGCCGACCTCGACCTGCACGTGCGCGACGGCCTCGGCTGGCACGCCTTCTATCGCACCAAGACGCTGGCCTCCGGCGGCATGCTGTCCGATGACATGGACGCCGGCTACGGCCTCGAGGCGTTCGTCATCCACGGCGCCGCGACCGGCTTCCCGTATCGCCTCGAGGTCGGCTACTACGCCCGTGGCGCGACGCAGGGGACCGGCAAGCTCGAGATCGTCGAGCACGACGGCCAGGGCCAACTGTTCTTTGATCAGCGCCCCTTCGTCGTCAACAAACAACGCGCCTACGTCGACCTCGGCATGGTCTCGAAGCCGCCGTCCCAAACGGCCGCGAAACGGCGCTGAACCGAGTCGCCGATCTGGCATGAACATCGTGGATGTTTGGCCGCGGATGTTCGGCCGGAGATGCCTGTGGCGGGGGTGGC
>Ga0335395_10002024_pt1 | contig 12558 bp, 11 predicted proteins | sample MAT02_FD_205744 | JGI IMG/M metagenome (GOLD analysis project Ga0335395, IMG submission 205744) | Freshwater microbial communities from Lake Fryxell liftoff mats and glacier meltwater in Antarctica - MAT-02 (spades assembly) (version 2) ...
AGTTGGCGTGCGGAGTCTCCCATGCGGCATCCGATGATGAGGCGCTCGGCTCCAGACTTTTCCAGCATCTTCCGGAAAAGGTGGTCGTTCAGATCCGCCGGGGTGTCCGCTACGGAGAAACCCGTGTCAGCATATCGGCTGGGATCGATTTTCGAGATCATGTGGTTTGGAGCGGATGTTTTCAGGAGTTCTTAAAATCTGCGTCCATCTGAGTAATCTGTGTTTCCAATCTTCCCACTGATCACTGATCACTCGGCACTTTTTCAACACATTCCAAGCCGGCCGGTTCTGCCGCAAGGTCGCACACGCTTGCCTGTCGTTATCCACATGCGCCAATGCCTCAAACCCCGCCATCTCCAGCCCAAGCGCCTGCCCTCCGGCTCCGGAACAGATTTCGATGCAGGTGGGGGTTCTCTTTTGGTTTGAAATCTTCATCGCCAGTTGTGCCTGTCGTTACTTCCCAAGACTGTCTCAATTTCATCAATAACGTCGGTGCATCGGATCGCATCAATCAGCTCACTATTCAAATCCACAGCATCCGGTGCCTTACGGAGAGTCAGTATCCTGTCATCGTGATCGAGGGAACTGTCGTTAAAATAGGAATACAGAACCGCACCGGCTAGGGTCTGACATCCTTTCGGATTCTTGGCGATCCAGTCTGCGATAAATTGATCAGGATTCATTGGTTTTGTTGGTTTTAGAGTTAGCAGGCAAAGAGCTTTCCGCGGGCAATCTCCACTGTCCGCGTTCCAAATGTTCGACTAGCCCCAAATCGCGCAGAACTTGGAGCTGCTGACGGATCTTTGGTCTGACATTACTGTTTCCAGGAAAGGTCTGCGCCATCATCGATTCCATTTGATAGGCCTCACGTGTGGTAAATTCAAGCCGCCCGAGATTCTGAATTCCATTTAGAACGGCAAGCGCCCAACCGCGTTGTTTGACTCCGATCGATTGAAGAGGCTTCAGCCGGGCGTATTTATCCGCCACACTTTGTCGAGGATGGGCTTTGCCTTCCTCCACGATGCGGACACGAGCATCAGGAGGAATCTTGCCCAGATCAATATTGCAACCCACCCATCCAGCCCGGCGAGCATGCGGAGCTAGTGGCTTCCGGGGAATAATCGCCTGCTCGGTCAGGGCGAACGACGGAATCGCAATCAAATCACGAACCATCCACGCGGACAGATCATACCGCATAAGAAGCAAGGCCGGTGAAGAGTCTCCCCTGACCGCCGACAACATCGTTTCATACGCGCCATCAGGAACCCGCATTCCAATTTTCGATTTCATGCTTTTGAGCTGAAACGGTATTCCGCAGTCATCACAGCCGAAGTCTATGGCTCTCGAATTTACAGCGGTCGGCCTCAGTCGAGAAAGGCAGGCGGGGCAGTAGCCTTCTTGTGCCATCCAACCCTCGGTGATCACACGTGCTTTCTGAGTAGGACCTGAATAGCTACTCCCGAACTGAGATGGCATTACCAAATTCATTTCCGTGGAAATCGATCCTCTTTCAGTGCAAGCCCGTGTGCCAAACCTCCGGCTCCGGAGAAGAGTTCGATGGATTCAAGTTGCTTCATCGGTTCTTTTGAACAGTTTTAGGCTTTCGTGTCAAGTCAGGCTTTGGATTCGAATGAACTGTCAATCCGTAAGGACGGACCACATTCAGGGAAAATGTTAAAATGCGAGGACTGACCCCAAGAGAGGGTTGACTCAAGTGCTAGAATAGTCCAGTGGACAATAAAAAAAAGAAAGCTCTTAAAAAAGAGGAACGAGAAAAGAATGAGAAGTCATTTGTCGCGATTGTGAAGGAAGCGAGCCTGCTTCGCGACCAAGATCGAGAGTTTCATGGTTTAGAAAGGGAATTTATGTACCTCCAGCAGGGACTGTTGGAAGCGTTTAGACAATCAGGCAATTTAAAACATCCTCGGGATATTGGCCATGCCAGAGAGGATCATCTTCGAGGGTTTCTTTCTACATCGGGTTACATTCCGTTCCGGATAGGAGTAACGACTACCAGTGCAAGGGTTGTTTCTCCTTCGGGCCATACCAGCAAGGAATTGGATATTGTCTTTTATGATAAGATCAATTCCTCAATCCTGATGGCCCGTGGAAATTCGTTTGAAGCATACCCTATCGAGTGCACGCATGGTATTATTCAAGTGAAGTCGATGCTGGTTAAAACTGAAATACAGAGCGGATTAGACAATATATCTTCATACAAATCGCTGTATGCCGACCCAAGAACTGGCTATCGTTCTGGATTTGGGATCCTTTTTGCTTACGATAGTGAGATGGAGTGGGTCGATATCGTGAAAGAGGTTGAAATATTTGCAATGGCTAATGAAAAGCATTTGTGGTGCAACGTTGTAGTGATTCTGAATCGTGGACTTATCTTTCACGGGAAGAGCGGGATGATAGCAATCAAGAATGAGGACATAGCGGAGATCGACGATCTCCAAATGCATGGTGATCCAGACAGATGGGGGACATGCCTTTTTTCACTATACACAATAATAATGGACTTTTGCTCGAATACCACAGCTGGCTCGGCGGGTATAAACAGCTATTACCGTCTCCCTTTGATAAGTGGGCCATATTCCTACGAATATATAGCTGGTGCACTCCTGGAAATGGAAGAGTGTCCCACGCACGGGAAATTCCAGAAGAAAATTTCTGAGGATAATTTGAATCGCATTGTAGGCAGCATTAAGAATTCGAAAACAATCGAGTCATCTGATGTGTTCGACCTCGCATTCGGAAAAGAACCACCGCAGCGCGATTATATACAGAATCCCATTAAAGTATATAATCCAGATCTTCTAGATTATGCTTTGGTATTCCGTCCAGAAGGTGGAACCGGGATCAACACCGAAATGATCAGAATCGCAACCACTACGGTATGGCTTCCTAGGTATTACGTAAATAAGGAATCGCTAATCGAACCATGTCCCGCCTGCAAACGTACTGATGCGCAGAAAGAGAAGAGAAAGGCGAAGGCTGAAGTAGCGAAGCTGAAAAAAGCAAAAACTAAAATCTGATTGGGAAAGACCTCTATTTGCAAATATTGATAGTCTAGGCGGCTCCCCCCGACGTGCTAGTCTCTGCTGAATAAATCGTGAATCTGTGTATCGCCACCAGTAGATGTGGGATAGCTTTTCCCATCTCCGTCATATTCCCTATGAGACGAATGGGACTCGAACCACCGCGTCAAAAGGCCGTCGAGTTCAAATTCAGATACAAAACTCTCGAAATGATCCAATGGGACTTCAGTGGAATAGTCAGGAAAATCTGCAAAAAAATTATCGCCGAATTCCTTCATCGAAAATCGGAACTTTGATTCGTCAATCTGAGCGTCAACATCACCGTCTCCATATTGGTAGTAATCAATATATTCATCAAGATGTGTATCTCTTGCCCAATTATTTGCTGCATCTTCGATAAGGTCAATCATTGAAATTTCCATGACCTCCCGTAACCCATCATCGATTTCTTCTTCCGCCCGGTCTTCTATCAGACGAGCTAACAAAAGAGTTTCATCGTAGTCGAGGGAATCGCCGCCAAAAGCGGTAACGAGAAATTCCAGATCGGATCCTCCAAGTAATTCAGGATCGTCTAATAGCCACTGGATAATTTGCTGTCTTTGCTGTATCCTTTCTTGTGAAGATTTGATTTCGGCTAGTATATCTATTTTTCTTCTTTCTTGAATTGTAGGATTCGGATGTATGTCCGCTAGGATAATTTTATAATTAGCAGATTTTTCACTGGTATACTCAGAGTTATCCAGGCATTTTATTACCGCATTAAAACCTACATTTCCTAATAAATCAGGAGATCTAAGCGCGACAAGATTTTGAAGTGAGGTTGTGGTTTCTAGACAGTCGAAAGAACGTGAGGTCTCTTCCAAGTTACGTCGATATTCGCTGAGTATAAAATCGGCGATAGATGGATTAAAGAGCGTGTAACCTGCGTTTCTGCCCCGATCAATGGATCTTATTATGAATGATTCGGACGCCTTCTTAGTTATGGATTCGAATTCAATGTCTCCATGATTAACGTATTTGCTGATAAATTTGGAGCAATAGGTTGCATATGCTTTCTCGAGATCCGACTCTCGGATCCGACCACCATTGAAAACAACTAGTTTAACTATTGTTCTTACATATTCATTACTTTGAACCATAAGCGAATTTCGCCAAATAAGCGCGGGATGGTCAAAATTTCTTTTTATGTAATCTACGTATTCAGAAGCTTCCGCAGGAAATCCAAGTCTGGAAGAATCCGTGATAAATTCAATCAGCCTAGGACTGTAGTTCTGGTGATCGATTATCTGGATATAGTTATTCTCTTCGTATATTTGGTCGATAAAATCTTCTTCAAGATCGCTATGCCATAAGTGATTATAAAATATTTTTGCTTTTTCGAATCTGCTCAGGTCATCTATTTTTAATAAATATTCATCTCTTCGGAGATTCGAGTTGTGGAGATGGTCGCTAATGGCAATGCCGAGATTGAGGATATTTGTGCGAGTCGTTAAGATAAATCGTTTGGAATCATCGCTAATGATCCTTCTCATAAACTTCACTATGTGAGCATCCTCTCTGCCGCTGATTGCGTCTAAATAATTTCCCCCGAGAAAATCATCGAACAGAAAGAGCTGCTTCGCGCCTTCTTCGAAAACCTGTTCTGCGTCTGAAATATTTATTATATCTATTGTCTCGAATCCGTGTGTTGAATAGAGAAGGCACAAATTCTCTGCTAGCGTCGTCTTTCCGATTCCAGGCTCACCTGAAAGGATAATAATGTGAGAAATTTCAAGACGCTTCTTAGCCTCATTGAAATTTTTTGTTTCTACATAAAATTTACGTTTTGCTGCAGCTTGGGTGAGGAGGTCTTCGGCGCGTCCAAGGACTGCGTTATTAATGAACTGCTTCAGAAGGGCTGTGCTAGACATCCACAGTTTTGTATGCGCTCGCTCAATCTTCGGGTTTTCGCGAAGTAGGTCATTTAAGTCCTCGGCACCAAATATGTCGCTTTCATCGACATATGGAGAAAGCGTCAACGCGATGGATTCTTTATTGAAGCGGGAAAGACGGCATGAGGTTACCAAAATATATCGATCTGGGGCGAGCTTTCGAATTTTCGGAAGCTCAACATTTTTTAACGACCGAAGAAGTTGAGTGACACCACTTTTTAGATAATGCTTGCATTGGAATATGACCTCTTTGCCGGGCGAGGAAAAGAATCGTCCATCGACACCTTTATCTTTTCCTTCCTTAAATCGTTCAAATCTATTTCCCAAATGGGCAGATAGAAGATCTGCAGATAGGACTTCCAGTTCTTTGTCGTTCATCTGCGAGAAATCGTAGTCCATATTATTGTATTCGAGGCAAAAAGAAGAGGCAACTGACGTTACCTCTTCCCTTCATTCTGTTTACTGACTTAGCCTTGGCCATTTTACTGACAAGCCTCGCACTCCCCCCCGTTCATCATCGCATCGATGGAGCAGGCGTTTTTCTCGGTTGCCGTAAACTCCTTCTTCGCGGCGTTGGTGGCGGCTGTGGCTGCGGTTTGGGTGGCCATGTGGCCGCGCTGTTCCTTTTTGACGTCGATGCTGGCTTTCTCGACTCCGGAGGCCTGCATGGTGCGGAGGTAGTAGGTGGTCTTGAGGCCTTTGTCCCAGGCGCGGCGATTCATTCTGTTCAAGTTGCTGCGTGCGCTCGCACCTTGCATCTCGGGGGTGGCGAGGAAGAGGTTCACGGACTGGGATTGGTCGATCCACTTCTGGCGGCGGGCGGCGGCGTCGATGATGGTTTCGTGAGCGATGGCGAAGACGTTGGAGTTCCGCATGCCGTGTTTGGCGATTTTCTCGCGGACGACGGACTTCTTTATTTTGCCGCCGCAGGGGACGTCGATCTTGCGCCCGCGCGACTGAAAGCGTTTCTTTGCTCGCAAGGCGGATCTCCGATCCAGGTGCTTGTTCAATTGTGAGGTCGGCGGGAAGTTCATTTTAGGGCGCGAATTTCAACAGGCTATTGGCATGTTCGACATCTAACTCGGGTTGGCAACCAAAAATCACCCCGACAGTGTCGGCGTCAGAAGGTTTTTGGGAGCGGTTGTTTTTTGAGACCGGTGGGCGGGATCAGGTGGTTTCGAGAAGCAAGATGGGAGGGAGACGGGATCAAATTACGAAGGAATATGTGACTCTTACCCTCCACCCTTAATCCATCAGGCACATCAAGGGTGAAAGCTGAAATACTGAAAATCTGAGATGCTGAAATAGGAAGGCGAAGAGGAAGAGGGTTGGTCGTGGAGGCTTTGGAACCGGTGGGTGCGGCCGATGAAGATGCCGTAGGCAGAGTGCTTGCGCGTTGGACGAAATCGAGTCAGGCGATCTCTTTGCCGGCGACGATGAAGTCGATGGGATGGATGGTGCCGGTTGACTCGGAAACCAACGCGTTTTCCGGGCGGACGTCGGTGGCAAGGTATGGGCCTTTTCTCCAAGTGAGATGTTCAAGGGTTTCTCCGAGGCATGGTTCCCGATGGGGAGCCCAGCCGAGCGAGCGCATGTGACCCGCGAGCTCGGACACCGTGGGGTGGCGACCGAGAATGAAGGGCTGGCGGAAGACGAGGAACGCATCCGCTTCACCGATGCAATCAATGGAAATGCCGGACGAAAAGAGGGATTCAAAGAGAGCGAGGCGGTCGAGAATTTCGTCGGTGCCGCCTGGAATGAGAGTGAGCATTCCACTCGGTTCGCGGCTGATCAGCCAGCCGAAGCGGCAGCGCGCGGGAGGGCCACAGAGTTTGATCACTTGCTGGTTTGTAGGATCGCCAAACACCGCAGCTTCTCCACCCGCACCTATCAGGGTAAGTGGGCCAGTTTGTGGGCTCTCCAGAAACGGCAGCAAGCGCTGAGCCAGCGTGCGGCCGAACTCAGGGCTTTCGCGAAAAATCGCGTCTAGCTCACCTTCGACTTGGCGGGTATCGAGACGGGAACAGAAATCCGCGAGGCTGGCGACGGGGATTTGATTTCGTATGGGCGATCCCGGTTTTCCAGAATCCGGGCTTCCTGGCGATTGCTGCGACATTGTTCTAACATTTCTTCCGCAGTGACCTTACGGTTGTTTTTCGGAATCATGCATTGACCTTAAAGTGGTTTTGCAGCGATGTCGAGAGGCTAAACTGGCCATTTCACATGACGACAAGCCAGGCTTTTAATCGAATTCATGAAATCCCTGCTGGAACGCTTTACCAAATGGTTCAACCGCACGCATTCTCGCTCAGGCACGCTGTGGGAAGATCGGTTCAAGAGCGTGATTGTAGAAGGTGGCGTTGCGGCGAGGACAATGGCAGCCTACATCGACCTCAATCCAGTGCGGGCGGGAATGGTGGAGGATCCTGCGGATTATCGTCATGACGACAAGACAGACTTTTAATCAGAAGGAAAATCAAGGCCAGAGTGTGATGAATACGGCGGAAATGTTGGAAGGCGAAGACAGTGGCACCGTGTTAAAAGAATTGGGTATGGCGGAGTTGCTGCGATGTCGGGTGAGATATTTTACAGATGGTGCGGTGATTGGGAGTCGGGGATTTGTGGAGGAGGTGTTCCAGAAGTCGCGGGAACGATTTGGGCCGAAGAGGAAGGATGGTGCACGAAAATGGCGAGGGAAGGGTGAGGCCGCAGCGGGGGTGCTGTGGAGTATGCGGGATTTGAGGAAGGGGGTTTGAGAGGATATAGAAAAGTTATGTTGGTGTGGTAGGGCGAAGCGGCGGGGGGGGCTGAATTATCAGCGGCGGAGGTTATACATTGGCATGGTGCACCATTTGGCTTGGAGCGAGACGCTCCAGCAACGGCCTGGTGCACGGATGCACCAGCCACAACGCTCCAGCAACGGCCTGGTGCAGGGATGCACCAGCCACAACGCTCCGGCAACGGCTTGGTGCAGGGATGCACCAGCCACAACGCTCCAGCAACGGCTTGGTGCAGGGATGCACCAGCCACAAAGCTCCAGCAACGGCCTGGTGCAGGGATGCACCAGTCACGACGTTTACTCGTGGCGGAGGGCGTCGATGGGATCGAGGCGGGCGGCGCGGCGGGCGGGCATGAAACCGAATATGATGCCGATGGCGGCAGAGAAGACGAAGGCGATGATGTTGATTTTGGGGTCAAACATGAAGGGCGCTCCCACTACGTCTGCAAGTGCGACGCAGAGGCCATAGGCGAGCAAGATTCCGGCGACGCCGCCCACGCAGGAGAGGGTGACGGCCTCGACGAGGAACTGCAGCAACACCTCGCGAGCACGTGCGCCGATGGCGAGGCGGATGCCGATTTCCCGGGTGCGCTCGGTGACGGAGACAAGCATGATATTCATGATCCCGATCCCGCCGACGAGCAGACTCACACCGGCCACGGCACCTAGGAGTGAGGTCATTACCTTGGTGCTGGAGCTGATGACATCGGCGAGCTGGAGGGAGTCAAATACATTGAAATTATCCTGCTCGTTCGCGGTGATTTTACGGCGCTCACGCATCAGTGAGCTGACATCTGCAACGATTTGGGCATTGGGGTAGCCGTCTTGGCCAGAGATCATCACTTGGTTAATATTTCGACCATCTTGCCTGCCGCTGAGGCGGCGTATGACGGTGGTGTAGGGGGTGATAATATTGTCATCTAGATCATCGCCGAAGCCCCCTTGACCTTTGACAGCGGTGACACCGATGACCTCGACCGAGACGTTTCTGATGCGAATTTTACTGCCAATGGGGTCCACGCCAGGGCCGAAGAGTTCCTTGCGGATGGTCTCGCCAATGACACAAACGGGGGCAGCTTCTCTGACTTCTTCTTCGGTAAAAATACGGCCGAAGGAAATTTCCCAATTGGCGATGCTGAAGTAGTTCGGGGTGGTGCCTTGGATATCGGTATTACGGTCGTTTTCTTGGAAGACGGCAGGCACGCTGGTGGTGACGAAGGGGGCCATCGCTGCGATGCCGGGGACTTGATCGCGCAAGGCATTGACATCAGCGATCGTAAATTGCGGCGCACCCCAGCCGCCCCAGCCTTGGCCCGGACGCAGGATGAGCAAATTACTGCCCATATTTGAAATCTGGCTCTTGACCGCCTCGGTGGCACCGCGACCTAGCGTGACCATGGTGACAACGGCGGCGACGCCGATGACGACGCCGACGACGGTGAGGAACGAGCGCGTTAAATTACGCCGGATTTCGCGAAGGGCGATGAGGAAGGCGTTTAGGAGCATGGCGGATTTGAGATTTGAGATTCAAGATTCAAGATTTAAGATTTAAGATTTAAGATTTTGGGGTTGGGGGCGTCGGAGGCGATGAGGCCGTCGCGGACATGGATGATGCGCTTGGCGTAGCGGGCGACTTCATCTTCGTGGGTGACCATGATGATGGAGATTCCTTGCTCGGTATTGAGGCGGGTGAGGAGTTCCATGATCTCGAGGGTGGTCTTGGAATCGAGGTTGCCGGTGGGCTCGTCGGCGAAGAGGGTGTCGGGATTTGTGACAATGGCGCGGGCGATGGCGACGCGTTGCTGCTGGCCGCCGGAGAGCTCGGCCGGGGTATTGCGCTCTTTGTCCGGCAGGCCGACGCTGGCGAGAGCCTCGCGGGCGAGGGCGTGGCGTTGCTTGCGGGTGTAGCCACGGTAGAGTAGAGGAAGCTCGACGTTTTCGAGCGCGGAGGTGCGGGCGAGGAGGTTGAAGCCTTGGAAAATAAAGCCGAGGGCGTGGCGGCGGATGAGGGAACGTTGGTCTCTGTTGAGAGTTTCTACGCGGATGCCTTTGAAGAGATAGGAGCCGGAGCTGGGGCTATCGAGGCAGCCTAATAGGTTCATGAGGGTGGATTTACCGGAGCCGCTGGGGCCCATGACGGCGGCAAATTCGCCGCGGTGAATGGAGAGATCCACGCCTCGCAGGGCAGTGAAGGCGGCATCGCCAGAGCCGTAGATCTTGGTGAGGCCGTGGAGCTCGATGAGGGTTTCCGGGGGCATTAGGAGGCGGGCGGTGGCTCGATGCTGACGATGACTTCGGTGTCTGGGGCGAGGGTGGTGCAGGTGATTTCCGTGACCCGGCCATCGGTGATGCCGAGGGTGACTGGGACTTTGAAGGGCTCGCCATCTTTCAGAATCCAGACGCATGGCTCACCGCTGGTGGAACCGGGCTTGGGGGCGGGATTGCCACGCCAGCGTCTGCCGCCGGGAGAGAGGCTTTGGACAATGGTTTGCTTGGTGTCATCCGGCTTGCCGACAGCGAGGGCGGCGACGGGATCGAAGCGGAGGGCGGTATTAGGGACAACGAGGATATTTTTTTTATCGACGATGGCGATATCCACAGTGGCAGTCATGCCGGGGCGGAGTGACAGATCCTCATTGGCCACTTCCAGCTCGGTGCTGTAGTTGACGACGCCGGTGGAGGCTGCACCGGCATTTGCGCTGCCGGGTAGGCCGGCATTCGCGGCACCGAAGGCGACTTTCTTGACAGTGGCGGTGTAGGAGCGGCTAGGCCAGGCATCGACGCTGAAGGTGGCGGTCTGGCCGACCTCGACGCGGCCGATGTCTGCCTCGGGAACGGAGACGAGTAGCTCCATTTTTTTCAAATCCTCGGCGATGGTAAAAAGCGTGGGCGCTGTGAAGGAGGCGGCGACAGTCTGGCCGACATCGATGGAGCGGGAGAGGACGACGCCATCGACAGGGGACCGGATGATGGTGCGCTCGAGATCGTTCTCGAAGGAGCGGACCTCTGCCTGTGCCCCGGCGACTGCGGCGTGGGCGCTCTCGAGGTCCGCCTGGGCGCGGGCGAGGGCGGCACGGGAGGTCTCCATGGTAGCGCGGGAGGGGGTTTTCCCGCCGCTGAGTTCAAGCAGTTCTTCTTGGCGGGCGAGGGCGGCTTTGCTCTCGGCGAGGGTGGCTTGGGAGAGGCTGACGCGGGCCTTGGTGGCAAGTAGGGCGGCGCGGCTGCGCTCGGTTTGTTGATCGAGTTTCGAGGTATCGAGGCGGGCGAGCGGTTGGTTTTTCTTTACGGTGTCGTTGGTATCTACGAGGACTTCTTTGGCGGTGCCTGAGAGCTCGCTGCCGACGATGATTTGATTGGTGGGAGTGAGATTCCCGGCGGCGGTGACGATGAGGGAAATGCGGCCGAGGGTGGCGGGGGCGGTGACGTATTCCGGCTTGGCGGGGCCGGCTTGAGCGCGATAGAAATAATACCAAACGCCGCCGCCGATGAGGAGGACTACCAGTGAGATGATGGCCCACTTGCGGGCGGGGCGGGAGGCACCGCGGGCGACGATTTCTTGAAGATTTTCGTTAGACTGAAGCTTGGACATGGTGGGAAATTTTAACCGCTATGAGCCGCTGGACCAGCCGCCGCCGAGGGCTTTGTAGAGCTGGATGAAGGCGATGGTGCGATCGGCGCGGGTGGTGAGCAGGCTGTCTTCGAGGCTGAGGAGCGAGCGTTGGGCATCGAGGACGGTGAGGAAATCTATCTCGCCGGTATCGTAGCGGAGGCGGGCGAGGGTGTCTGCCTCGCGGGCGGCAGCGGTGGCCTTCTCAAGGGTGGCGAGGCGCTCGGCGGTGCGGCGGCAGGCGATGAGGGCGTCCTCGGTTTCTGAGAGTGCCGTGAGGACGGTGGAGCGGTAGGCGTAGTAGGCTTGCTCTTCTGCGGCATCGGCCGCTTGGATATTGGCGCGGATGCGGCCTGCATCGAAGATGGGGCTGGAGATTCCGGCGATGGCCCCGGCGGTGGCGGTTTCCGGATTGAAGAGCTTGCGGGAACTGAGCGAGCTGAGGCCAAGCGTGCCAGACAAACTCAGGGACGGGTAGCGCAGCGCATCGGCAGCGCGGGTGGAGGCGGCGGCGGCGAGCAGGCTGTAACCGGCGGCGCGGACGTCCGGGCGCTGGCGGAGTGTGTCTGCGGGAATGCCGATGGCGAGGCCGCGTGGGGGAGTGGGGATGGATTTCCCGGAGGGGGTGAGCAGGCTATCGAGCGATCCAGGATTGCGGCCGCAGAGGAGGGCGAGGAGGTTCCGACTGCGGGCGGCGGCTTGCTCCAAGGAGGGGATGGCGGCGCGGGCTTGCTCTAGGCTGCTGAGGGCTTGGCTGGATTCTAGGGAGTCTGATTCACCGGCTTGTTGGCGCCAGTTCGCGAGGTTGTAAGTTTCCTCACGGGTGGCGACGTTGCGGCGGAGAATTTCAAGGCCGGCCTGGGTGGCGCGGAGATTGGTGTAGGCGATGGCGATTTCTGAGGAGAGCGAGGCTTGGGCGGAGTAGAAATTTTCCTGGGTGGTTCCGAGGTTGGCGGAGGCGGCTTGGATGAGGCTGCGCTGTCTGCCGAAGAGATCGATTTCCCATGAGGCATCGAGTCCCGCGGAGTAGTTGGTGTTTTCCGAAGAGAAGCCGGATGAAGGATTGGTGGCGCGGGAGTTGGAGGAGGCGGAGGTGCCGAGGGAGGGGAAGAGCGGGGCGATTTCCGCATCGCGGCGGGCGCGGGATTCCCGGATGCGGGCGGAGGCAGAGGCGAGATCCGGGTTCTGGGCGAGGGATTC
>Ga0335395_10002025_pt1 | contig 12555 bp, 3 predicted proteins | sample MAT02_FD_205744 | JGI IMG/M metagenome (GOLD analysis project Ga0335395, IMG submission 205744) | Freshwater microbial communities from Lake Fryxell liftoff mats and glacier meltwater in Antarctica - MAT-02 (spades assembly) (version 2) ...
GTTCTGAATCCCTTGGGGCCTGAGCGGTGGCCCATTTCATCCCTCCCAAGCCCTGATGGAGACGGGGCGGGGGAAGTGGCGCATGAGGCGAGGAAGGCCGAGAAGGAAAGTAGCAGCGTGGACTTGATTACAAAATTCATCGCGGAGAGGAATCTCAGGAAATCATGCGAATGGGAAGGCCGGTTTTTGCGGTGCGGCCGGGATCAAGCGAGGAGCGCGATGGCGGCTTTGAGCGTATCGATGTCTGCGAGGGTTTTGTCGCGGCGGATGGCTTTGATGCGGGGAAAGCGCAGCGCAAGCCCGGAATCGTGGCGAGGGGAGCGGTTGATCGAATCAAAGGCAATTTCTAAAACAATGTTTGGCTCGACGTGATGCTTGCGGCGTTCTTTGCGGAGTGTGTGTTTTTTAAAATGCTCGGTGAGTTCCTCGATCTCGTCATCGGTGAGGCCGGAGTAGGCTTTGCCGAGGACGCGGAGTTGGCCGCTCACCTCGTCCCGGAGGGCGAAAGTATAGTCTGATAATACATCCGAGCGCTTGCCGTGGCCTTGCTCGGCGATGGTCACGACGCAATCGAGCGTGGGCATCACGCCCTTGAGCTTGATCCAGGATTTTCCACGTCTGCCCGGGCTGTAGAGGCTGGCGGGATCCTTGGCAATGAGACCTTCGTGACCACTTTGGAGTGAGTGTTTGAAAAGCCCCTCGATCTCCAAGGCGTTCTCCGCAGAGTGGACGGTGATGGCCTCGAACGGTGAGGCGAGGGCGATGGATTCGAGAATCTCGCGGCGGTCGAGCAGGCTGTGTTCGAGCAAATCCTGCCCGCGGTGCCAGAGGATATCGAAGGCGATGTAGCGGAGTGGGATGGAGTTTTCCTGAGTTGCATCGGTGAGGAAAAGATCGCCGTCCGCCATTTTGCGGCCGAGGCGTTTTTGCAAATCAGCGAAGCCGAGTTTGCGGCCCTCGGCGTAGGCGATGAGCTCGCCATCGAGGATGAAGTCGTCCTGGATTTTTCTCGCAGAATCCAGCAGCTCTGGAAATTCGTCATCGAGCGGGCGGAGATCGCGGGAGAATAGGGAAACCTCGTCACCGATTTTATGAAGCTGGGCGCGGATGCCATCATACTTCGCTTCGAGCCAGAATGGGGGAGAAAATGACAGTTTTTCGAATAGTGGCTGATCGTCTTCAGGCGCGCGCTCCAGCGGGGCGGCGAGCATGCATTTGATCGGGACGAGTGGGCGAAGTGTCACCTGTTCCAACGTGCCGTGGCGGGCGTAGTGCGCGGTTTCTCCGATGTCTCCGGTGAGCATGTGGGCGTGGCGGACAGCGGCTGGATCTGCGGTGAATGCCTTGGCAATGGCATCTTCCAGCAGACCTTCCTTCAGGCCGATGCGGAGGTCCCCAGTGAGCAATTTCACCACCGTCTCTCCTTCCGCCGGATGGAGCGTGGCGAGGCGGGCGGTGAGCAGGGCGATCTGCTCGAGCAAGCCGGATGCTGCAGCGAGGTTATGGAAAAACGCGGCGAGTCCGGGTAGATCCAGCGGTTCTGGCTTGAGGGAGGTTTCCTGAAGCACCAGCCTGGCAGTGCGGGCGGTGTCGTTCTGAGTGAGAGAAATTTCACGGTAGCGTTCTTCCCGCACATCCGGCAAAGCGAGCAGGGCGCGGCGGATCGTGGCGGAGCCGATGTGCAGTCTGCGGTGCCCGGCTTTGCGCAGCATTGCTTGGCCAGTCAGCCAAATGGCGGCGAGGCGGAGCTGCTCATCGTCCTTGAGGCTGGAGAGATAGTTGGCGAGAAAATCTGTTTTAGAAACCCGGCTATTGGTCTCACCGATGAGCCGGCAGAGATCGCTGAAGTCTGCGAGGGCGCAGATGACTCGGCTATGGCGGGGATTTCCGGAAGAACCGGATTTTTTTGATGCCTGATGGATCGAGAGTTCAAGTTGATCGCCGCCCATCGCGCACCATGCGTCCATGCCCTTGCCGCGCAGCTCGGCGGCGAATTCTTTGGCGAAGCCGTGGACGGTGAGGATGTGCTTCGGCCGGACTCGCTGGATGCATTCCATCAGGCCCGGGTGATCCGCGTGATCCGATAGAGGGATCACTTCATCGACGCGATAGCGGTAGATCGAGCCCGGCTGCATCGCCCAGCCGGTGAGCATGGCGGTGCGTTTGGACTTCATCGCCCGCATCAGTTTCGAGCGGATGGCATTGGGCGGCGCGATCACCACATGACCGGGCAGGGCAAATCCCTCGAACACGAGTGGCTCGGGTAAAGTGGTCACTCCGGCAGCACGGCAGGCCACTGTCATGGCGGCGACGGTGGGGTGGAGCAGCGTGGGAATCCCATGTTCTGTAAGTAGGGCGAGCGCTTCCTGGGCCTTGCCGAGTGAGTAGCCGAGCAGGACGGGAGTGTCACCATCTGCGAAGGCATCGCCGACGAAGCGGAGGATGCTGGCCTCGATTTCCATTTGATTGGGAAAAACGTAGTTGGGCAGCCCGAAGGTGGTCTCGAGAATCAAAGTATCCGCCGCTAGATAGCTTACCGGCTCAGCCGTCCGGCCGCGGCGAGTTTTAAAGTCACCGGTGTAAAGCAGGCTGGCATTATCCTTGATGCGGGTGACATGGAGCATGGCAGAGCCAGAAATGTGGCCAGCCGGAAGTAAGCGCAGCCGGAAGCCATCGCGCACGATCGGTACGTGAAAGGGAATGCCTTCGATGCGATTTTCCGCCAAACGGAAGCGATCGTGCAGCAGCGAGGCGCTCACTTCCGAGCACAGCGCCGAGTCATGGCGGGCGAAGTGGTCCGCGTGGGCATGGGAGATGAAAGCACGCGGTTTCGGGTCCCATGGGTCCAACCATAAGTCCAGCTCCGGCAAATAAAGACCGCGTATAAAGCGCACTTCGATCAATCTAGGCAGAGAGTAATAACGATTTGCCGCGATGGCCAAGGGAAACTGCGAGGCTTTTGATATCATCACCGAAATTAAACGAAGTTTTTTATTTACGCTTTTTCAAATTTTAATTACTTATCTCATGTCGTTGCGAAAGCCCATTCAAAGGACCATTCCTATGATCACCGATAAACCCTCATTCATCCACTCCGTCTCAAGGTCTCAAGGTCTCAAGGTCTCAAGGCCTCAAGGCCTCAAGGCCTCAAGGCCTCAAGGTAAGCGGCTGTTAGAAGAGACCTCTGGGCTCTTCAACATCGCGCTGCGTTATCTTGCAGCCAGTGTAGCGCTCACGGCAGCACCATTGTTTGCCCAAACTCCCGCAAACCTCACCTCCGAGCGCTGGACGGGAATTCCCGGCCTCTATATCAACCTACTTAAGGAACAGGGAATATCTCAGCGCCCTGCTGATATTTCTGAGCTTCTTCCGGGCGCGGCTACCTCCGAGTATCGCGGTGACAGGTATGGGGCGCGCTTGCGCGGCACAATCACGGCTCCCGTTACTGGCAACTACACCTTTTTCATTTCATCGGATAACAGTGGTGAATTGTGGCTTTCCGAAACGTCTTCCGGTATGGGCAAGCAGCGGATCGCTCATCACAACACTTGGACCGGTTTTAACGTTTGGAACAAAGTCGCCACTCAGCGTAGCCGCACGTTTACCCTTCAAGCCGGGCAACAATATTATATCGAGGGATTGATGAAGGAGGATACCGCTGGCGATCATCTTTCGATTGGCTGGTCCTACGAACCCACAATCCCTCTCCAGCAGACAGATCTGGGTGCGCCAGTCACCGCGAATTGGACGGAAACCAACGGAACCTACGCGGCAAACGTCAGGAGTGGAGATATCTGGGGAAATAATGACCATTGCTCAACTCGATTGCGCACATGGAGTGGCGATGGCGAGTTCATCACGCGCATCAGCGGCATGAGCAATCCTAATAATTGGGCCAAAGCAGGTCTTATGATCCGCAGTAGCACCGCTGCAAATGCGCAAAACGTCATGCTCGGACATACCGGCGCCAACGGCATGGCTTTTCAATACCGTGCTATCGCAGGCTCCTCTAGCAGCCACTTTCATGTAAACGTCAACGTAGAATGGGTGAAGTTAGTGAGAAAAGGGAACATCATCACCGGACACGTTTCCCCCGATGGCGTCACATGGTCAACTGCGGGTTCGGTCACTCTCGCAGGTCTGCCGACTGTCATCCACGTCGGTCTTGCCGCCTCCAATCATGGCAGTGTGAATCCACTCACGGTCGATTTCTCTCACTTTTCCGCTGCCCCATTCACCGCGATGGAGGTGATTCCCGCCTCGCAGCTCACTTCCTTCGCTGCCGACCCATTGGATGTAAATGGCGATAATCTTCCTGACGCTTGGCAGAGCCAATACCCAATGAGCGGCAGCGCATTTGCGAAAAGCGAATTCGGCGATCTTGACAATGACCTCCTCACCAACCTTGAAGAATCCCAACTCGGCACCGACCCCAACATTGCGAACGGTAAGCCCGCCCATTGGCTGCATGAGCGATGGGAAGGCACCACCGGCTATGACGTGGCGAACCTCATCTCAGAGGATAAATTTTATCAGACCCCCACATTCACCGGACTGAGCACCGGCTCGGTGATAGGGCAGACATATCATAGCGGCACTCGCTTGCGTGCCATGCTTACCGCGCCAGAGACAGGGAACTATGTATTCTGGGTGGCCAATTGGGGTGCTGCGGAATTCTGGCTATCCACCGATTCTACGAAATATGCGAAACAGCGCATCGCCGTGCTGGGCAGTGATTCCGGGACTGGCCAAGGCGTGCGGGCCTCCAGCGCCTTTCTATGGGATACCTATGCCTCCCAAATGAGTAAACCCGTCCATCTCGTCGCAGGTCAGCAATACTTTGTTGAAATATTGACTCAAAACGCCCACGTCTGGGACCATCTTTCGCTCGCATGGGCGCGGCCCGGCGGGCAGCGCGAAAAACTCGACACCAGTCACCTTGTTTCCTACGCCAAGGAATTAGCCGACGCCGACGATGACTATCTCCCCGATGCCTGGGAAATCCAGCATGGCCTCAATCCTCTGGACAACGGCTTTGCGGACAGGCCAAAACAAGGCGAGCGCGGCGACTTTGATAGCGACGGCCTCACCAACCTTGAAGAATACCTACTCGGCACCAATCCAGCAAACGCGGACAGCGATGAGGACGGCGCAAGTGACTACTCTGAGGTTAAACAGTTCGGAACCTCCCCCACTGTATCTAATGTCTTGCTTGGTGCCGCCGTCGATTCACCTGCTCTCACAAATTACAACTCGTCAAACACCAGCGGCACATGGCAAATGCTCGATGGTGGTTTGCTCGGTAATTCTTTCCGGGGACGCATCGAGTGGTCATTCACCGTGCCGAGCGACGGCTGGTGGGTCATCCGTTTAGACGGTCGTCTCCGTGGCACCCTGCGTCAGACCGAAGAACTGGCGCTTGGTATCAAAATCAATGGCAAATCCTTGAGTGAACAGAATATTCGATTTTTGAATGGACAACCCGCAAGCCTGCACGTTCTTAGTCCATATCTCACTGCCGGGACTCACACATTCGGAGTGGACATCCGCAATGAAATCGGGCGACGGACGTTGCAGGTGCTTGCTCTGAACGTTTCAGGGCCAGGTGGCTTCGACGGCGACAACAACGGGCGGCCCGATTGGGTGGATACCATGTTGACGCTTGGAAATCAGCTTTCCCCTTTTGCGAGTGAATCGCCAGTATCGCCGCTGTTTATCGAGGGCAGTGTGAGGCATTCAGGCGGTGCCGAGGTCGATGCATCTTCTCTACCTGTAAGCGTCCAGCGCGGCTTGAGTGATCTTCACTGGTTTGCCAATATACCTCTGAATGAAGCAGGCACCACCCCACTCGGCGTGAGTTTGGAAAATCAACGACAGTCTCATAGCGTCAACTGGACTCGCTGGAACGCTATGGCCGGGCAAGAACTTACAATTCGAGTTGGCGACTCTGTCAAGATTGGCGGCTGGCTCAACCACACAGATCCAGAAAATGTGACGATAGCGGTGAACGGCCAGACGCAAACCATTCCAGCTGCTGGCTTCTTCGTGACGATGTTCACCCAGGCAGGTAACTATCCGGTTGTAGTCTCCCATAGTGGTGGTAGCCAAATCACCACTATCATCAAAGTAGTAGCTGCCGATTTTGGAACCCCTGCAGCGTTCTATTCGGACACGGTGACTTGGCGCAGTTTTCCCGGCGTGCCAGCGAGTCTTCAAATCGCTGCTTCTCCAACACTTGGCGTGGATACGGCAGTCGCGGAAGGAACCGGTCAGAAGGCACAACTCCGCCCCCTCAGTGGCGGGACGCACACTCTAGCTGCTCGGATCCCCAATGGTGCGATCGTCGCCCTTGGCAGCGTCACCACGATCAGTGTTTCTGATGCCTTGAAAAGCGATGCAACCAGTTATATCGGTTCCACTGCCGATGGATATCGAATTCTGCGGACTCCGGTTGTGATCACCGATTTGCCTGTAGGAGGACGCGTGGTGCTGACGATTTTCCGTGCAGGAGTCACGTTCATCGATGGCACCACCTTGAAGACTCTTACCGCTCCAGATTTTATCGAAGGTGTGGCCTACGTGGACTTCCGTTACCCGCCTGAGATGGGTGGCGGTTATTGTCACTACATTGACGTGTATGATGCGGAGAACCGTCACTTAGGCCGCCGCTAGAATGATGGACGGAAATCGACAGCACAATGCTTATGAAAAACTGGCTAACCATCGTTACGTTCGTGCTACTGCTGACATTTGGCGTTGTATGGGTTGTATCCCATGGTGAGGATCAAAGTTCCAGTGAGGCTGGTCCATCGAAGGCGACTGAGATCAAACGCCCTAGACTCGCGCCCAATGTCAGATTTCTGCCCCAGATCGAAGCGATCTGCGATCCAAGCCTGCATTGGGAGGAACGAGTGCGGGCCGTGCGTGAATTGCCTGACAAGCTGGACAAACCCACCACGGATCGCCTATTTGCTTTTCTTCAGGAGCCCCCGGCCACGGGTCAGGAGAAATGGTATCTGGTCTGCAATGAAATCATGGAAGTCCTGCGCAAAAGGAACCTCGTGCCGGATGTTTACACCAAGAATCTTCTTACGCTCATCCAGTCATCCACCGCCGATCCCACGATCCGGGACTACGCCGCCCAGCATCTCGCCCAATGGGTTTCCGGCATTGATCCCAGCGCTTGTGAAAAAGATCCGAGGCAGGCTGCCGCCGCCTTCGAGGCCATGTGCCGGGAAGCTAGCAATCCCGCTAATGGCCAACTCACCCTTGCTGGAACGACTCTCAATGCTCTGGCGGATGCAGTTACCCATGGCGGCCCCACCGTCCAGCAGGAGCGGGCTGCCGTCGGTCGCCTTGCCTTACGCATGGTTGATTCTCCCGCTGGAGTCTTCTCCAACGTGAATCGTTCCACTGCGTTGCAGGTCGCAGCCCGCTTGCAAATGCCGGAAGTGCCCCAGCGCTCCCGAATGCTCGCACTTGACACAAATACCCCTGCCGACGTGCGCTTGAGCGCAATCGCTGCCTTAGGCTTGGTAGGCGACGCGGAAGACCGCGCTTTGCTGTATTCGTTCGTTTCCGATGAAGCCTTCAAATTCGCCGCCGCAGCTGCTGTCGAGCGAGTCGATCAACGGGCTGCTAGGCCCTGATATCCTTTCAAACCACGTTTAGATTCCCACTCCATGAAACCTACACTTAAACCCTTGAATTTCGCGAAATGGCTCAGAACTGCCAGCTTACTGCTCGTGACCAGTGGCCTGACCACTCCTTTGCTGGCTGTGAATCCCGAGGCGGCGGATCCTCCGGGGAAGAATTATGGTGAATCACAGGAGAACAGCGACGAGGAAGAGAGTCCATCTTCGGAAGACAAAGATTGCGATGGGACCCAGCCAGCGGATGATGAAAGCAGTAGCAGTAGCGAGAACAACGGTGGCGGTGGCAACTGTGATCCTCCAAGCGGTAGTGGTAACTGTCCATCATCCGAAGATCCTTCTGACGGTCCGAGTTGTATCAGGGAGGAGATTGCGTTGGGGCTGGCACCCAATGAACCCGGACTGGGTTCGGGGGTTCTCAAGCTTTACATAGATGCGACAGGCCCCAATCTCGGTTCCAGATCGCACCTCGATTTCTTCGCACTCACGGAAATGGCAATCACAGGAGTTGCCTCCCAAGGTGCAAACACCAGCTACGACATTGTACAGGCCGGTAGCACTCTGATTCCATTCACCATTGGATCGGCATCCGGGTCGATTGGCAAGCCGATGGGAGCCTCCGCCTATGGGCAGGCACGGCTCTCATTCGTGAGTTCGGCCGGTGTCCCTGCTGCAAAAAGCGCAGCAGCGTCGGTCCGGCATTTTCGCTCTTCGTCTGGCTTTGTGGATTATCCGGTGGCAGGTGGAAAGACGACGCGTTATGAAACCAAACAAGGCCGAATTTACACCTTACCCTTGGCGGGAATGGAAGTGATCCGCGAGAAGACGGACGGCACATTCGTGATCAATGGAAACTATGGCAACGGCCTGATCCGACAAGTCAAGACATTGGCGGGCCTATTGGACGTAGTGGTGCTCACACCACGCAGTTATGAGGTGCGCAAGTATTCGCCGCAACAGGTGGGAGCCAAGGTCAACGGCGTGTTCACCGCGACGGGAGCGCCGTTTTTCACGATGCGCGTTGTGGCTCCCGATAACGTCCAGAATGCCCTTGTAGTAACCAAAACCGAAGGCACCTGGCAGACGGTGAATTCCTATTTGGTCACGATGTCCGGTGGAGCAGCAACTTGGACTCAGAACGTCACTTCCGGGGAATTTTCATACTCGCGAGTCCTGAAACGGGAGCCTCTGGCAGGACTTGGACCGGATTTCAACCGCACTTCCCGCTTCAGCTTGTTGCTGAATGTGCCCGCCGGGTTCTCCGGTAGTGGCGGCGCGACACCGAAGTATTCCTCGGTGGCCGATACCTACAAGTACATGCCCACCACTTCCAAACAGACTTCCAGCACGGGCGCGGAGCGCACCCGTAACCTGACGTTCGCCAAGCCCGGCTGGGACATCAATGGAGTCGGCCGGATCACTTCGAAAACTAACAGTCGAGGCGGCAGTTGGGACGCGAAATACACCGCGGATACCGCCCGGATGACGGAGAAAACATCGGTTCCAAAGAGCCCCGCCGGCAGTGGAGGCTCTGTTCCAAGCTCACGGAAGCAGGTCTATTCCTATCAATCTCATGCGGCAGGGGAGGTTCAGACCTTGGGCGATTTTCGTCCTCGCACCACCACCACCAGCCTAGGAGCTGAGCAGATCGGCATGTCCTTTTTCTCTGCTAGAAAAAGCGGCGGAGCCTACATCGAGACCAAGGAGCGCACCCCCGCAGCGACCGGCACCTTCGGCGCTTCCGCAAACCTCAAACAGGAGAAGAAATGGTATGGCGCCGGTCCGAATCTCGGCCGAATCGAACAGGTCATTGAAGAGGACGGCACTCTCACCCGTTATGAATACACAGCCAAGCCCGCCAACGAACTTGAGGTGATTACCTATCGCATGCTTTCTTCCGCAGGCGGCCCGGTCAGCGGGCATTCCACCCGCACGACCGAGTTGCGCGACACACGCGGATGGGCCAAGGACACCGCACGCGCGACATACATCGGCAGTGCATGGGTCGATTACGAAAACATTCGCGACGTTCGTAACACGGCGGGCCGCCTCACCGAAAGGCAGCGCATCGACCTCGTTTCAAATCAAACGCGCATTCTACTCCAGCAGGAATGGGACGGCCCCCGGTTGACCCGCACAGTTGACGCAGAGGGTATTGCCTTTTCCTATCAGTATTTCCCGGGCACGAATATTCTCAAGAACAGCCGCCGCGAGGAGAGCCCTGCCCAAGGCACACTTGCGGCGCAATCTGAGATCCTCACGACCTACTCTGGAGAGTTTACCATCAACCAGAAGCAAGTTCCCGTCTGGAAACAGCGCCTGACCACCATCACCGCGGCCGGCCTGACGCTCACCGAGAACCACATATTTGACGAGAAAAACCGGGTCGTTTCCCATACCGACCGCAGTGGTTACACCACCACCACCACCTACACGGCAGAGGACAAGCTCATCACTGAGACCCTCCCCAGCGGAGCGCAGCGGATCACTACAAAAGATTCGGAAGGCCGCGTGCTCAGCGTCACTGGCTCTGCCGTGGTCGCAAAATACTATCATTACGCGCCCCTTACTATTGGCGGAGGCCAGAAGGTCACGGTTTACACCGGCCAGGATAGCGGCCCCCGTTATGAAACCACCATCAAAGACGGCACCGGGCGAATCATACGCGTTGTTAGACCAGCCTCTGGCAGCGGCAGCCCTGGTCCCGGCCTCACATTCACCAACTACACCTACTCGCCCACCCATCCCGGCAGCATCACCGCAGTGACCCGGGCCGGTCAGGCCAAACAGATTTGCGGCTTGAACACCGTCGGCGTTTGCGAGCGCAAGGGACTGACCGCTGATGACGCCACATTGACTCTCAACTCCGCGACCGACCGGATCGTGGACACCGTCACCACTACTGAGCAGGATGCCGCCGGAGTATGGAAAGTCACCCGCAATAGCGTGTATGCCATAGGAGGCAGTGCCCAGTCCAAGCTCGTCGGAACCTCCCGGCGCAAGCTCGCAGGATTCACCGCCACCGAAATCGCCCGCAGCGAAACCTCGGATGTCGCGGGAAACACCACCGTCGAAACAACTCTGCTTTCCGGCCCGGTCCGTGAAACACGCGTCTCCCGGCCCGGAGTGACAGGTGATGAGATTTCGATCCGCCACGGAGCACGTCTCACCCAGCTCTATCAGCCCGGTGTCACGGGTACCATTGTCATTGGTCGTGATGCCTTTGGCCGGGAGACTTCCCGCAAACAACCACGCTACACCCAACCCTCGTGGACCACCTACCTGCCCGGCTCAGATCTCATCACCTCGGAATCCAACGCGGCGGGCCATGTGACCAGCTACAGCTACTACCCTCAAGGCAGCGCCGGGGCGGGACAGATTAAATCCACCACGCTTCCAGACACCACCGTGCAATACCGGGCCTACACCTTGCGCGGCGAAACCAAAGTGACATGGGGTAGCCAGATCTACCCGACATGGATGGAATACGATATCTACGGCCAGCTCCACAAACTCCACACCTGGCAGACCGCCCCCACCCTCAACGCCGCCGCCATCCCCGCCACCATTCCCGCAGGCTCCGCCGTCACCACTTGGTATTTCGAGCTTTCCACCGGCCTGCTTCAGTCCAAGCGCGATGCCGAAAACAAAGGCGCGGACTACCTCTACGATGTCGCCAACCGCCTCATCGAAAGGAAATGGGCGCGTGCCACAGGAGGAAACCGGATCACCACCACCTACGGCTACAACGGCTTTAACCAACTTACTTCCACCAACTACTCAGACTCCACGCCCGACGCCTTCATGACCTATGATCGTCTGAATCGCACCCTCAGCGTTGGCAACGGCGTGGCGGGTAGCATCTACACCTACGATCCCGCTAACCTCCGGATCGACACCGAAACCGTCAGCTACGATATCAATGGTGACGCAGTGGCTGATCTCTTCCGCGTGCTAGATCGCAGCCAGGACGCTTTACTCCGGCCATCAGGATGGCAACTCAAGGACGGCCCCACCCTCGAAAACCAAGCCGCTTACCGCTACGACAGCGCTGGCCGCTTAGGTGAGGTGGAAGGCTTGCCTGGCATCTTCACCTACGGCTACCAAGCCAATAGCTACGGACTCCTTGAAACCCTCTCCGGCCCGGCCCACACCATCACCAATACTTGGGAACCCAACCGCGACACCCTCGATACCAAGCAAAACAAAGTTGGCACAACCGTCATTTCCAGTTACGATTATGCTGTGAACGCAATCAGTCAGCGCACCAACGTGGAGCAGGCAGGCACTGCCTTCAGCTCCTCGCGAGGCATCGCTTGGGGCCATGACAGCCTCGGCCAAGTCACCAGCGCCGATAGCAGTGTAAACAACAGTGACCGTGCCTTCGAATATGATGCCATCGGGAACCGCCTCAGAACCGCCGATAGCCTCACCCTCCCCGCCGCAAACAACTATGTCGTCAACAATCTCAATCAATACACTTCCATCCAAGGGAGCGTGGGCGTCTCGCCCGCATACGACTTCGACGGCAATGCAACAAGCTACCCACTCCCCGCCGCCCCCGCCAGCAACAGCACCCTCACTTGGGATGCGGAAAACCGTCTCATCTCCACCACCGTCGGCACCACGACCACCACCTATCAATACGACTCCCAATCCCGCCGCGTCGCCAAAACAACCGGCACCACCATCCTCGCGACAATTTATGATTCATGGAATCCCGTAGCCACATATAAACTTCAAAATTCATCCTTCATACTTCATAATTCTCTCCTCTGGGGCACCGACCTAAGCGGAACCCTCCAAGGCGCAGGCGGAGTCGGCGGACTCCTCTCTGAAACTCAAATTTCAAATTCTCAAATCTCAAATTTCTTCCCAACCTACGACGGCAACGGCAACGTCA
>Ga0335395_10002026_pt1 | contig 12553 bp, 5 predicted proteins | sample MAT02_FD_205744 | JGI IMG/M metagenome (GOLD analysis project Ga0335395, IMG submission 205744) | Freshwater microbial communities from Lake Fryxell liftoff mats and glacier meltwater in Antarctica - MAT-02 (spades assembly) (version 2) ...
GCTGAGCAAAGTGTCGGCTGCGATGCTGATCTGCGCATTCTTGCTAAGAGCGGGCACGGCGGAACTAAGGCGCAATTCCATCTCAATCAAATGCTGCGGGTCGCTTTGCCGTTCGGCGCTTGTGAGGATCCGAAGTCCGGTGACACGTCCTGCGGGGGCTCCTGCAAACTTGACCCCGGAACTTGTCTTGATGCCTGTAACGTCGTGAAACCTCACGCGAACAATATCGCCTGAGCCGAAGCTCCATCCACTCAGGCCGAGCGAGAGGGCTGCGAGAAGGACGAGGCTGGAGAATACGACGGAGAGTGCCACCCACACATCGCTCGTTTTACTACTCAATAGAAGCCTCCTTGCATGGGGGAAAAAACTAGGCCCCGGCACTCGGTGCGGCAAGGCAGAACTGGATTCATGCAGCCAAATGAGTATAGGATGCAGAAAATGTCCAAATCCCCGCGCAAGCCCACAAGACGCCCTTTTGTCCAAAAGGTGGTCTTCGTTTCCGCGATTCTCGGCGTGCTTTGGCTCGTGCATCCCATCGTGATGGCATGGGGGTTGCGGCAGGCGATAGCCTCGATGCTTGCCTCGCAGTCTCTCACGCTTCAGACAGATTCCATCGTGGCTCGTATCGGTGCACCAGTGCAGGTGCAGGGCATTCGCATTCGAAAAAAAGTCGGCACGCCGCAGGGCACATGGCTGGACGTCTCGCTCATTGAGTGGAGGTGGGCAAGCTTGCCGGAACTCTTATCTCAACGTGGGAGGGTCTTTTCCTCCTTTAGTGCACGTGGCGTCGTGGGAGTGCTCGACCTGCGCGAGGCCCGACAAGATCCTCGCCGCGACGCGGCTATGGTCACACTCCGCGAGCTGCCTGCGGGCATCGTGCTTGAGGATATGGCTCTTGAAATCATCGGTGCCTCAGCTCGTTGGTCGGCACGAGAGATTTCCCTGCGCTTGCAGGAAAACGAAATTGGGAGGATTCAAGTCGGCGAGGGATTTCTACAAATCGGCAGCTTCGCTCGCTCGCTTCCAGCGTCTCACGGTGCGACTGCGTGGAAGAAGGGCATGCTGGGACTTTACAACCTCGAGATTTTCCCTGGAGTTCGTGTGGACGACTTGGCATTCGACCTCGTGAACCGCGATGGGCCCACGCTTTCGATGAAGGCTCGCGCGTTTGGCGGATCTTTGCGCAGTGACATTGCGTGGCTGGACGACGCATGGGACATCGCGATCTGGGGGAGTCTCCTTGATATAGAGCAGATGTGCGCTTTCGGTGAACTTCGGGGGAGAGCGGTCGGACGTCTGAAAGAAGCGCGGCTCACCTTCCGCGGCGAACCCTCGCGTCCCGCCGAGGCAGAAGCCTCGTTGAGAGTGGTCGCTGAAAACTTTCGCTGGCAAGGACGCGGCTGGGAATCGCTGGAAGTCGGAGCCAGCCTCATCCATCGCAGGCTGGCGCTCGCCACGTTTGAGCTGCGGCAAAAAGACAACCGCGTGAGTGCGGATGGCGAGATGTCGCTGGAGGCTGGCTGGAAAAAATTCGCACACGCGCCGTTTCTCCTCAATGTCAAAGCCGACATCCGCCAGATCGGTGACCTTGCCGGATTGCTGGGGAAACCATGGGATGAGGCTGCGGGACGCATGACGGCGACGGGAACAGTAAAGAGCCAAGGAGGCGAATGGGATGGATTTCTCAGCATGGAAGCATCCGAGGTGGAGTTTCGCTCCATGCAGCTTGATGTCCTGCGAGGTGATGCTGTTTTTCGAAGAGGCGATCTGGAGATTGTTCGGTGCGAGGCGTATTCCGGCAAGGACGAGCTGATTGCCACAGGCAACGTCGCAATCGCGGTCCCACACCATTACTCCGCAGCCCTCACTGCCCGAGTGGCGGACTTGAGTCGCCCGCTTGCGCCCCTGCGTGCCTTGGGAGCGGTAGCTATCACGGCCGGAGCCGCGCAGATTGTTTGGCAGGGCGATGGCACTGCAAAATCTCATTCGGGCGCTTTTGATATTACCCTTCGTGACTTTGTTTCGCGACCGACACCCGCCGGCATAACGGGGCGTTTTACCGGCACGTATTCGCCACAGAATATCTATTTTTCCAAGTTCGAATTGGTGGGTCCGCGCCTGCGCTTCTCGACACGCGCCACAATCGCAGATTCGGGCATTCGAGTTGACGATGCGGAGATTAAGGATAATGCCATTTCGGTGGCCGAGGGGAGTGCCTTTCTGCCAGTCAATTGTTTTGCCATGGGTAAATCTGAAGGTAAACCCGGCAATCCATGGGGTGATCGAGAAGGCTATGTGGCTGTGCGCACGCTGCGAGATGTGAAGCTTGGAGATCTTCTTCGACTCATGGGACAACCCCGCACGGTTGACGGCATCCTTCGCGGCAACGTGGAGGCGGGGGGGATGCCGAGCAAGCCCTGGCTAGTGGCTAAAGGCGAGGTCAGGAGTCTGAACCTTGCTGGCCGCAGTTCCCGACTGGTGTTGGCTCTGGCTGGAGGCAACGCGCTATTAAAGATAGATTCTTCGCTAAAGACAGCGTCAGTTCCGCCCACGACTCTGAAAGCCGGCATTCCCTTCGGCCTTGCGCAGGGCGAAGAAGGGCATTGGTATTGGATCAATCCGACGCAGCCCATCTCAGCGGAGTTGCTATGCCCTTCGGCGCCAGCCGCACTCGTGCAGGGGATTTTTCCTAGCCTCAAGCGGCTCAGTGGAGACGTGTCAGGCCGCGTTGCTCTCGCGGGCACCCTCGCCCAGCCTCGCCTGGACGGGAAGATTTCCTTGCGCGCTGGGCACTTCGGCGGAGTTCCCTACGTGCCAGATTTTCATGCGGTGGATGCAACAGTGCGCTTCGATGGCCGTTCGGCACGCATCGAAGAATGGAATAGCCTCCTCGGTGGGAGAGAGGCGAAGCTGGCTGGTGAAGTGAGTTTCGCCCCCGTGACCGTTGGGCTCCACCTGCAAACACGCGGCACTCTTCTTCATGAGACCCCAGGCATAGCACTGCGGGCCAATCTCGATTTGCATCTCGACGGATCATCAGCCGGAGGTGTTCTCAGCGGGATAGCAGATTTTTCGCCGAGCACCATCGCGCGCGAACTTGTGTTCTCGCTTGGCAAGGCACCAGAGACCCCACTTTTGAGGATCCCCAGCTTCCCCGCTCTCGGAGATTGGAATCTGGACGTGAAGCTCGGCCCCACGCCTCCCATTCTTTGGCAAACGGTCCGAGGCATTGCCGAAGTCCAACCGACGCTTGCCGTGCGCGGAACAATGGCATCACCCGTTCCTCTAGGCCGAGTGACGATTCGAAATCTCAAGGTGCCACTTGCCTCCGCAGTGGCCGATGTGCCCGAAGTGTGGCTCGATTTCCTCCCCGATGAACCGGGCGTTCCCGTTGTCAGTGCCTCGGGTTCCGTGGAGATTGGCGGGAACACGATTGGCCTGCTGGCGTATGGCTCACTTCGAGATCAAAAAATTCTCCTTAATCCGACGTCCCCCACCAGCGACGATTCCGTAATGGCCCTTTTCACAACGAGCAAAGCAACCTTCGATGGCCCCCTACTTCTGCATCCCCCACTCCAACTCTCGCGGCGCGCGGTCGAGCGGTCGCGGGGACGCTTATGGGAAGCCTTTGATACCGCGCCGTGGAGCAGTGAGTCTCCTTTGCAGTCAACAGCCGCTTTCTATCATCTCCAATCTTCACCCTAAAATGACGGGGATAAGCATCGGTGTGCGGATGGTGGCGATGGCTGCTTGGACGCGATGCTTGCCCCCCGACCATGCCATCAGGATTTTTACGTAGGTTTCCATCTGCTTCAAATATCGAGCCGCGATTTGGTCTGGTGGACCTTGATCTGTTTTGAAATCAATCAGAAAAATTTCTCCAAGCTCTTCAGTCGGCGGCGTAATCATCACACGATCCATCTGTGCGGAAACGAAGCTGCCCTCCAAATAACAAGCGACCGCACGTTCGCGCCATACGATGGATGTTGCTGACGGCCTACGAAACGCCACGAGTCCGGCTTCACTTTGCAAAAACGCAATTGCTAGTCGCTCAGCTTCGCTTGCCGGAAACTTCGTAAAATCACTTGAGTGCCATTCAATCGCTTCAAGGAAATCGTGAACATCGGAACCCACACTCAACCCCCCCGTTTGCGAAAAAAGCGAGGCGCCCACGAGTGAGCCATGACCCTGGTCGGATGGACGCAATCGCGCCATGCTTGAAGTGCGCGTGCGCGGCTGAACTACGGAGGAGGGTAGGACATTCGGTGTCTCTTGCCCCGCGGCAGGAAACCACTCTTCGTGCGGTTGTGCGGGCGGCAGAGAGTCAAATGCTCGGGCAAGGAAATCGCGTGATGAACCAGCACTCGCCGTAGATGTTTTAGCTTCTGGCGTGATGATGACGAGGCCCTGCCGCGCACGAGTCTGGCCTACGTAAAATCGGCAAAGCCTATCAAACGCGGCTCCGCGCCGTTGTGCCTCGGAGGCCCGCAGCAACACGTCATCAGCTTGAGCGAGAAATTCCGCAGGAAGCTCCAGAATCCATGGCTGGCGGCCCTCGTGGCAATAAAGAGAAGAACCCTGCAGTGCGTCCATCCGTTGGGATTTCGTGTGGGCAAGAAAGACAAGGTCGTATTCAAGGCCCTTCGCCTTGTGAATAGTCATCACTTGAATCGTGCCAGGTCGCCCATAGACCACATCCTCACACGTAGAAAAAAACTGAACGAAATCGAAGGGATTTCGGGAGCCCGTCTGATCAAACTCTGCCCCCGCACGGCGGAGTGCCGCAGCAAGCAGTGGGGGCGGCCCGGCATCGTGCTCCAGCGGGAGCCAGCGCGCAATCGTGCCTGCCGCACCGAGAAGAGAAAAATCTTTCACCCCCTCTTGAAGAATAGTCGCTTCGGCAGCAGCCAGAGGCCCTGCTCTGAGAGCGCCGAGTGCTAGGCGATCTTCTGGATCCGCTACGAGCCGGGCGGCCATGTGCACAGCGACAGCCCACGGATCGGTGGTGGAAAGGAGCGGCCGTGATTCCGTCGTTGCTGAAAGACCGAGACGTCCGAAAGCCTGCACAGCTTCCCGCGCGACTTTGTTGGTCTCCACCAAGACGGCGCAGGAGAGATTCGTCCTTCCAAGCACACCGGTCGTGCGCACGATATCCGCAATTTTACTCCAATAATCTGGGAGCGGGCAGGAGATGTAGGAAATGTTTCCGCGCTCCTTGATTGTTGGGTGTGCACGATGTGGTGCCCAGGCAGGTCGCCAAGTCGCATGCTCTGGGAGTCCGGCCGCAAGCAGGGATTCGGGCGCAAATGTGGCATTCACAAGATCGAGAATTTGTTCTCCGGAACGGTAAGATTCTTCGAGCGATTCTTCGCCGATATGCCCCGAGGAATGCTCTGTGTATTTCGCAAAGATCTCATCAAAGAGCCTCGGCTCGCCGGCCCGAAATCCATAAATGGACTGTTTGACATCCCCGACATAAAAAAACGAACGTCGCCCGCTGGTATCCTGTATGACCTCATCAACAAGCGGTTCAAGTGCCCGCCATTGGAGGCGATTGGTATCTTGAAACTCGTCAAGCAGCCAATGGTCGAACCATCCATCCAAGCGGTAGGCCAAATCTGCAGAACAAGTCGGGAGGCCTGCCGCAAGGAGGGGAAGATCCTCAAAGCGGAGCCCCTCTCCAGCAGCAAAACGCCTTGCCCGCAGACTATGGATTACCGAGCCGATTTCGTGCCACCGTTTTGATTTGGTGAGCTTCAATTCGATAGTGCGGTGTAGGCAATTGAAGATCGCTGCACGCACCGCAGCGAATTCATCCCCCGAGATTGTCATTTCTTTCTTGTTGAAAGGCACCGTTACTGGCCCAGCTCCGCGAAATTCTGCAGCAGCTTCCAGCCAGCGTTTGGCAAGGGTATTAATTTTCGCAGCCGGCCTTCCGAGGGAATTAATCTCGGCAATGGCCTGCTCCACCTCGGTGCGAAAGGGGCCGGTCGGAACTTCGCACACGGGCCACGGATTTCCACCTTGTCCCCAAATGGTGCGAGGGTCGCCCCATGCCTGCGCGTGAGGATGTAGGGCATAAAAGGCTTCTATTTTGCGAAGCAAATCAAAGTCGCCATCGAAGGGATCAAGCGTAGCCCGTCCAGGCCCCCGTAAGAGTTCTTCTACAAGATTCACGCCCTTCTGCATGAGTTCATGGGCGACTTCCGACATGAGTTCCCGTTCCGATGTGAGTCGTTCCGCCTCGCTCAGAATACGCGGGGTGGTTCGGAGGCCAAGTTGCGGGGCGAAGGTTGCTACGATGCGATAAAAAAATCCGTCTAGCGTTCCAAATTCCAAGCGATCGAGCACGCGGACAAAGTCACGGAGAAGTCCTAAAAACATCTGCGAAGTGAGAGTCTGCGTCTGCTTTGTTCGCTGGCAGAAGACGTCCGCGGCATGTTGGGATTTTGCGAGGGTGGCGAGTTTGAGTAGGGTCTTTTGCAGGAATTCACCAGCTGCTTTGCGGGTGAAAGTGAGTGCGATTAATTTATCGGGTGAAACGCCAAGGATGAGGAGTTCGATCACACGGTCGGTGAGGCGGAATGTTTTACCGGTCCCCGCTGACGCTCGAATACGCAGATGCAGCGTGCTCACGGTGCGACCTCCAATGCCCCAGCTTCAAGGTATCGAGAAAGGGCAAGGCACTCGAAATCGTCATACTTAGGATGAAATGCAAATGCCGAGAAGTCCCCTCCCTCTATGCGGTCCAGCACCCTGTCCTGAGCGACCTCCAGCGCGATGGACCGCGCGCACGTCTCTGCGGAGGCGAGGTCTTCTTCTGTGGCTATCCAGTCGGAGAGGCAGCTTCCTGCGACATCCGAAGGTAGAGAAAAATAGGCAAGGGTGAGGCGATCATTCGAGCCGGCGAGGCCGGCGTGGCGTGCGGCTATGGCGTAGAGAGGAAGCTGGAGATCCACCCAGACGTGTTCGCCATAGTGGGCCAGAGGATGGCTATCATTGCTGCGTCCTTTTGTGTCCGCCTTCGCCAGGTGGTGGGCTTTTGGGTCGTGTGCGGCACTGGTTTTGTAGTCAATCAGCCTAAGCTCGTCTCCCCGGCGATCCACGCGATCTATCTGGCCTGTGAGTGCTAGGTCCCAATCAGGAAGTGACTTTGTGGCATCGGAAAAATTCCATTCTGTTCGTTCGATGACCCAACCTTCCCTGCGGTGCCCGGCTTGGATTCGCGCAAATTCTTCGAGACGCATTCGCCCGGCTTCGCGCTGGAGCTGGAGATCCACATTATTTTCCAGTCCAACAAAACCAGCATCCCAACGCTGCAAGACATCCGTCCGAATTGTCTCCTCATCTTCACTATCCCGAGCCTCGCCACGACCGAAGTCCCGGAAGACTTCATGAATGCGGCGTCCGAAGCTACTGGCATCGAGCCTCGCTGCCGAACGATCTGGGCCGTTCCAACCGAGACGGTGCGAGAGGTAAAATCGCAGTGGGCAAGCAAGGTAGGACGCAAAAGCTGTCACCCGCATTCTCGTCGCAGGGCTCGTGGCCCTCGGGATGCGGAGGGGATGCGTGGAAAATCCGCAGGTCACCGTCTCAGCACTCTGCGATCTTACTGGCTTGCAAAGCAACTCCACGCGCTCCGCCAGCGAGGCATCTGTCACCTGTAAGAGGAGTCTCGATGGTTTGAGCGGGCTCCCATCGTAGGCGGCTTGACATGAGAATATCCTGACATCTTGCGGAGCGCGGGAAGCCACAGCAAATGTGAGCATGGCCTTATCGCGAAGCTGTCTGGACGCCGCTGTGTCGAGCCCGAGAACCTCACGAGCAGCGTCGGGCAGAAGCGAGTCGGTTCGTCGTGTGCTGGGCAACATGCCCTCGTTGAGACCCGCTATAAGAATGGTCGTCGCATTTTCGCCTGCAAGTTCCAGCCAGCCACAGACCTCAATCGGGGCGCTCGGACGTTCGACATTCCATGTTCCCGAAAGGTCGCTCAGCAAAGCGCCGATCTGCCCTGCAGGCAGTTGGCCCAGCGATCCGCAGGCAAGGATTTCATCCAGCATCGCTACCACATTTTTTGCCGCATCCTTGTCACCTGGCCTGCGTGCGAGATCGCGATTGTTGTAGATTTCTGCGAGAATTTCCCGGAGTGCAAGGCCGGCGTTCTCGCTTCGTAACCTGAGAGTGAGTCGCTGAAATTCCTCCACTAGCACGGCACACGGCGAGCGGCTTGTGCACTCGTGCTGGAAGAGTCGTTGCAGGGTTGACTGGAAGGTTTCCGTGCCTAGTGATTGCCATGATGCCGCAGCACGCCGGTCAAAAATGTTTCGCTGTTCAAGGTGGTCGAGAAAATCTGGGTGCTGGAGCAGAACCTCCATATCCAACCATGTGCCCCCAGCTGCCAGCGCGCAGAGCAATCGTGCAAGGCGCGGGATAGGATGTTCGTTGAGCGGACGTCCTTCCGGCAAAAAAGCCGCCAGATCGTGCCCCGCGAGCGCGGCGGCGATTTCTTGGGAGAGGCCCGCATCACCAGAAAAAATCGCAACTCGCCCCGCGCAAGAACTGGCGCAGCGCGCCACGGCTTCTGAAAGGTTTCCCGCCTCGCTCACGACCTCGAGGCAGGAATCCGGAATTTCCAGTAAGTGATTCTGCCAAAACGTTGGCAGTGGATGCCCGTCCTCCGCAAAGGCATCATCCGCAAGCGGAAGAGCCGGGGCATAGTGAAGAAAAGTTATCGGGTGATTTTGCAGGGCCATTTGGGCCAAGGGTGGGAGGTCAAGGACACCTGCGATGAGGATGCGACGAATGCCCGGCGGTAGGGCAAAGTCGCGGGCAGCCTCGCACTGGGAACGCGCCGGACAGCGCAGGCCGACGGCACCAAGTTCCTTCTGGTATCGGCTCCAAAGCGTGATCCACTCGCTCCATCGTGCGTCCCGCGATTGCAAAAGCTTCGCCGCATCGGGAATCTCAAAGCCTGCCGTGGCCAGGCTGCGTGTCAGATCCACAAAATCCCCGCCAAACGACCTCCGCAACGCGGGATCTGCAGTGTGAGGAAACGATTCACAGCAATCGGTGGAGTTTTCCAGCACCTTGCGCCACGCCAAACAAGCCTGTGTGGTCGTGGCGACGCCCTCACCTTTTCCAAAGGGAATGAGGCCCAGCGGCGTGCTGAACTTCGGAGGGAAGACCAATCCTGTGCTCGTCACGAGCTCCTCCAAAACGCGACGCCCACTCTCGATCGTTGGAAGAATGATGAGCCAATCGTCCAAGGAATGAGAGTTTTCCTCTGCGAGAATCCCACAGATCGCGGTCGGGAGGGAGACCCGTCTGACTTCCATGATGCGGCGCAAAATCGTCACGCTGGAACCTGTCGCAATCTTTGCGTTTTGTCCCGCCGATTTGCACGCGCCGGGGTTGGCGGGCCCAAGATTCTTTCGTAGAGTTGCAATCTATGGATTCATTTTGGGAAACGTGGCGACCCCGCGAATACGCCACACTTTGCTTTGTTATTCGAGGGACTGACGTCCTCCTCATTCGAAAGAAACGTGGCCTAGGAGCTGGAAAAATCAACGGACCTGGAGGTCGGATCGAGCTTGGCGAATCCGCCATGGAAGCGGCCATTCGGGAAACTCAGGAAGAACTGGGAGTGACACCCCTAGACCTCGCCGAGTGTGGCGACCTGCACTTTCAATTCGCCGATGGCTACAGCCTGCATTGCACGGTCTTCACCGCAAGAGATTGCGAAGGCGAACCCATCGAAACGGACGAGGCAATTCCGCACTGGACGCCAATGGCCAAGATTCCGTTTCAGGAAATGTGGCCAGACGACATCTTGTGGCTGCCAGGAGCCCTCGAAGGACGACAATTCCGAGGGTATTTTCACTTCGACGTGGAGAAAATGATGTCCAATAGCGTAGAATGGAAATAAATATCGCTTTAGAAGTCCTTATTTAAGAGACACTTAGGAATGTGATAGAAAGTTTCTACAAAAAAGTTCTTGCCGCTTCAGAAATCCCTACTACTTTTCACTCCATAGAACACTGTTCTGGGGGGAACAACAGCCCGTCGTAGCATTCGCTGCGGCGGGCTGTATCCTTTTATGGGTTAGCTGATTGACTTCATCAACCGCGCTTGAATTTCCTCCGCACGATGCCGACGGCTTCCTGCACTTCTTCAACGCGAAGGACCCATGCCGTGGCAAGATACAGTACGGATGCCAGCGAGATCGTCCCGAAGAGCATAAGCGCCTTCTGCCAAAAGACGGGTTGAGGAAACAAAAGTTGCTCGGCAGGCGATGATCCCCAGCACACGATCCCGAGCGGTATTGCCGCCAGTACGCAACGACTAGCAGATCCAAAAAAGCGCGCGCTGCTTAGCGGAATTTTCGGAGACGACATGAGAAAATACAAGACGCCAAAATTCAACACTGCACAGATTGACGTCGAAAGCGCCAAGCCGCGGTGTCCCAGATTTCCGTGAAACATGAAGAGGTAGTTGAGCAGGAGGTTCAACCCCACTGACCCGAAGCTCACAACCATAGGCGTCCACTTACGATCAATGGCATAGAAGGCCGGAGACAGAACCTTGATACACGCATAGGCCACGAGGCCGAGCGAGTAAAACTGCAGAGCATACGCGGTTTGCAGCGTGTCTTCGGCGCGAAACTCGCCGTGTTGATAGATGAGTCCAATAATGGATGGCGAAAGAAACCACAGACCCACGGAAGCAGGAAGCGTGAGGAAAACAGCCAATCGCAGGGCACGTCCTAGAGTAGGTCCGAAGCGGCTCGTATCGGCATCCACCGCGATGCGCGAAATGACAGGGAGTGTGATCGTGGCGACCGCGACACCGAAGACGCCGATCGGCAGCTGCATGAGGCGGAAGGCACTGTTCAACCAAGTGACGGCCTCTTTGCCCACGAATGATGCAAAGCTCGAATTCACGAGGACATTGATCTGCACGGCACTCGCGGCAATCACGGAAGGAACCATGAGGACGAGGATTTTTTTGATGCCGGGATCTGTCCAACGAAAATCCGGTCGGTAGCGAAATCCCGCACGCCTGAGACTCGGCAACTGGACAGCAAATTGCAAAAAGCCGCCAATGAGAGTGCCCATGGCGAGCCCAATGAGGGCCTTCTCCCCAAACTCGCGATCAATCATCCAGCCAAGGGTTGCGCCGCCCACAATGGAACCGATGTTGAAAAAACTCGAAGCCATGGCAGGTGCCGCAAAGATATTTTTCGAGTTCAGCATGCCCATGACCAATGCCGCCAGGGAGACAAGGAGGATGAAGGGATACATGATCTGCGTGAGAAGGACTGTCATCTCCATATCTTCCGCTGCGAAGCCAGGAGCAAGGAGGCCGATGAGTGGGCGTGCGAAGACGACGCCGAGTAGGCTCACGAAGCTCATGAAGAGAGCCGCGAGCGTGAGCATTTTCGAAGCAAGAGCCCACGCCGACGCCTCGCCCTCCTTTTCGATCCTTTGCGAGAAGACGGTAACGAATGCGGTCGAGAGGGCACCCTCCGCAAAGAGATCTCGAAGGAGATTCGGCGCCCGAAAAGCGATGAGAAAAAGCCCCATGGACGCCGTGCCAAAGAGAGCGTTAAACACGACCTCGCGCACCAGCCCCAGCATACGGCTGCACATGACAAAGAATGCAATGACCGCACTTGCCCTGGTGTTGAGTTGTTTCCCCTCGCTCATCGTGCTGCAGCCTTGCGAAGGCGATCCATGATTGCGAAGCCAAGGCCGACTTCCGGTATGGATTCGACGGTGATGCGTTCAAGCCCCGCCTCATCAAGACGTCGGAGTGCCCCATAGAGTCTGGCTGCGGCCTCAAGCGGGTCGCCGCTCTCGCTGAGAATCTCGACTTGCGCGAAGCCCTCGCTAGGAGATTTCCATGCCAATAGGCCGCCTTGTGGATAACGCGATTTTCCATCCCAAAATTCCAACGGCGTCGAAGGCGCGTAGTGGCTTTTGAGCATCCCGGGCGCCACGACGCTGGAGTCCTCCATAACAACCGGCGCATAGCTAGCAAGTTCCTCCCTCAAGATCGGGCCCGGACGTAAGATCTGGAGCGTGCCCGAGACCACGCGAACAATCGTGGACTCGATTCCATGGAGGCACGGCCCTCCATCCACAATCAAGGGAATCCGACCCTCTAGTTCCTCTCTCACATGAGCAGCAGTCGTCGGGCTGATACGCCCGAAGCGATTTGCGCTCGGTGCGGCCACGGGACCTCCGAATTCTTCAAGCACTGCACGAAAGATGCTGTGGGCACTGACACGCAGCGCCACGGTAGATTGCCCACTCGTAACAATGTCGGGAACGCCGCTCCGCCGCTCAAGCACGAGCGTGAGTGGGCCTGGCCAAAAAGCCGCTGCAAGAGCGTGGGCGACTGGGCAGGCGTGCGCCATGCGCGGCAGCCAATCGGCAGCCGGCAAATGCACAATAAGTGGGTCGTGGAGCGGGCGATCTTTTGCTTGAAAAATCTTCGCGCAGGCCTCGGCTGAAATAGCATCCGCAGCGAGCCCATAGACCGTTTCCGTCGG
>Ga0335395_10002029_pt1 | contig 12548 bp, 9 predicted proteins | sample MAT02_FD_205744 | JGI IMG/M metagenome (GOLD analysis project Ga0335395, IMG submission 205744) | Freshwater microbial communities from Lake Fryxell liftoff mats and glacier meltwater in Antarctica - MAT-02 (spades assembly) (version 2) ...
TCTTCCTCACACGACCCAATACTTACCCAACTACTAGAACCATCCGCCCAGTGTTCTTTTTTCCAGATGGGGGCATTATGTTTCAGGGTATCGATCGCATACTGACACGCCGCAAAGGCCTCTCCTCGATGGGGACAACCCACAGCTACTAAAACACTAATTTCCCCAATTCTTAAATGCCCAGTCCGGTGATGAATCACCACTCTATTTACCTCTGGATATGTACAACGCAGGTCTTGGGTAATCTGGCGAAATACATTAATTGCCATTGGTTCATAAGCCTGATATTCCAGAGAAATCACCGGTTTGCCATCGGTTTGGTTACGGACTGTGCCACTCATTACCACCACAGCCCCATTTGCCGGGTCATCTGCTAGTTGGTAAACTTCCCCTAAATCTAAGGGTGCAAAGGTAATTACAAAGCTATCTTTACTATCTAAAAGAGTGTCTGGCTTGGAGAGTTGAGTAGAAGTCATTAAGCTTAATTCTTGTTAGCGAATATGTTCTAGAGTTTAGACTAATGTAGTGTGTCAGTCCTTCCTATTTTACTTCTTTTATTATTCCACTTGGTTATGCAAAATAATTACAGGTAATTGATATCCTTCTCAATCGAAATGCCAGAGACCTTAGTATATTTTTGATGGCAAGAGTCACACTTATTGCCCGCGCTGGAGCTTAAGCATCGGTGGGGCGATTTATCATCTCTAAATTTGTCTCAATTTCTTTCCCTAAATTAGATTCTACAATTGTCAATTCAGATTCTCCTAAAATTGGGGCAGCCTCTAGGTTTGGCCTAAAGATTTGCCAGAAGCTTCCACCAATTTTCTCCCGTTGATTAATTAGATAAATACTCACGATAGTTAAACTTACCCCTGTCCATTGCAGAGGACTAAGAACTTCTTCCAAAAGAAAACTACTAAATAAAAGGGCAAATACTGGAGTCAGAAAAGTCAAAGAACTTAAGCTGGTTAAATTACCCTTAGAGGCAAAATAAAAGAATAAACCGTAGGCGATCGCACTCCCGAAAATTGTAGAATAACCCAAGGCAAAGCTATCAGACCATTGCAGATTAGTCCATTGGTGAGTTTCATAGATCCCCGACAGGGCAAACAAAGGCAAACCCCCCAAAATCATGTGCCAGCCCGTTGCCACCACTGCATCTGTCGTCTTACTAACATAGGGCATGAGGATAGTTCCCACTGCCATAGATAAGGAGGCAAGGAGCATTAATAGTTCCCCATTATTAAACAATCCTGCCCAGCTAAAAGTTAATCCTACATTCCCGCCATGAAAAATGCTCGACCATAGTTCTGGTGGCAACCCAATTAGGCTAATACCCATAACTCCTACGGATAAACCCAGCCAGCCCCAAACTCCGATCACTTCCTTAAATAGCCATGCCGACATCAGAGCGATCGCAATGGGCTGAGAATCAATCATCACGCTGCCTAAGCCTGCTCCTGTGCGCTGCAAACCCTCAGCCAAAAAGCCCTGAAACATTGTCCCATCTACCAGGGCAAATAAACTAATCCATAACCATGCTTTCCAACCTTGGGGTTGCTTTAGTACAGTCTCTCCTTGGGAGAATCGCCCCCATAACATCGCTGCTATTAAGATCAAAATTCCTGCTGGCACAAGGCGGGTTCCGGCCATAAATAGAGGAGTCGTGTGGTCGATCGTCCCTTTCATGGCCACCATCGCTGTTCCCCAGAAAAAAAATGGAGCGATCAAGAGGAGCGGGGTAAAGCGTGATTCAAAGTTCAACCCAGGGAATTTTAACGACATGGCGCAGGAATTATTTCTTAATATTTATTTACATTAACCTAAAATCTAGAAGCTGGCAAAAAAAAGGGCAGAATCAGCTAGTAGATTACCAGTTGATGCCGCCCTTCGATCGCTAAATTAAGAGAAGAACACTAAAAATAACTATAGAGCTTACTGCTATAAATTGTCAAGTGTATTGAGAATAATTTGCAATAAATTCAAAATAGTTGAGGAACCGGAGCCCCTAGACTCCCTTAGGCTACTGCCTAGGTAAGAAATCTCGATCATTTATTGTTATCATTATTTCCTCCGCAACCGCTTTGATGACTGGAACAGCGACACTATTGCCGGTCAATTTTCGCATAGCCGTGTAGGATGTCACAATTTTGAAATCTTCAGGAAATCCCTGTAAACGTAACATTTCCCTTGAGGATAATCTTCGAGTTCCATTCACTAACAAATAATTATAGGAACCACCCGCCCGTAAAGCACAAGAAAAAGGTAGGACTGAAATATTACCCCCCTTATTTTCATGCCATACGGAAGGATAAAAAGGCTTGATTTTTAATCGACTTTGGCGCTTATCAATAATGCGTTGAGATGCAAAGAGTTTCTTATCTATTTCTTGCTCAGGCTCTAATATTTCTGCAAGTGATTTATGTAATTCCTTCGATTTAGGAAACTTAAATTGAATGTTTTCCTTGAAACCGACAATCAGAATCCGTTCTCTTTTTTGAGGTAAATTAAAATCTAAAGCATTCAAAGTAGCATGATGTACGAAATAACCTAATTTTTCTAACTTTTCTAGGATTGTCTGAAACGTTGTACCCCGATCGTGAGTTTTTAACTGCTTAACATTTTCTAACAAAAAAGCATAGGGTTGTTTTATTCTGAGAATTTCCTCAATATCAAAAAATAACGTCCCTCTAGTATCAGCAAAGCCTTGCATACTCCCAATAATAGAAAAAGGTTGGCAAGGAAACCCAGCTAGGAGAATATCATGATCAGGAATATCTACTGGTTTTATTTGAGTTATATCCCCAAAGGGTTTTTCGCCAAAGTTAGCAGCATACATTTTTTGAGCATCTTGATCCCACTCAGAAGTAAAAACATTCTTGCAACCAAATGCCTCAAAACCTAAACGAATTCCTCCAATTCCCGCAAATAAATCTATGGTTTGTAGGGTCATTTCTTTTATTGGCAGTGAAATACTACAGTTGTTTTTTCTACTCCCTTGAGAGTGCCAGTATGTTGAGTGATATCATAGCCTTTTTCTTCTAGCAGGGTAACTGTTTGTCCAGTGGAAGCAGTGCCAAGGACTAGCATTTCAGCTTGGGCTGGTTGCCCAAAAAAGGGAGTTAACAGAGCGATCGCTAAACCAAATAATCTAGATTTGTTCATAAGTTCTTCTTGGGTAATATTATATATATCTTAGAAGATTATGTACGGATTAAACTAGATAATTAGGAATATAAAATCTCTCTAAACTCCCAAAAAAAGAATGAACCAAGTATCTACAATATACTCAAGATGACTCCTGACTAATCCAAAAGGGCAGAAGGTTCAGTTACTGCCACAGTTGTATCAAGAGACGGGGTGTTACTAGCAGCCAGAGAGGATTGGAGAATGGCAGTTTTGACCACCGCTTGATCCGCAAGATTAAATAAGGGATTAGACAAAATCCCAGCGATCGAAGTCGCAATCACCGCCACTATCAAACTTACTTGGAGAGGGCGCAGACCCGGCAGAGTCCAAGTAATAGGGGGATAGTTCTTTACTGCATCAGACATTTCTTGGGGTTCCTTCACCACCATCATCTTGACAACTCGGATGTAGTAATAGATAGAAATTACACTGGTGATTAAGCCAATTAGCACGAGAGTGTACAAACCTGCTTGCCAACCAGCCCAGAACAGGTAAATCTTCCCAAAAAATCCGGCTAGGGGAGGAATACCCCCAAGGGAAAGCAAACAGAGGCTCAAGCCTAAGGTTAACAATGGATCTTTTTGGTATAACCCAGCGTAGTCACTAATTTTATCAGTCCCAGTTCTGATGCTAAAGAGAATGATGCAGGTAAAAGCGCCGAGGTTCATAAATAGATAAACCAACAGGTAGAAAATCATACTGGCGTAGCCCGCTTCTGTCCCGGCGATTAAACCAATCATCACAAACCCGGCTTGAGCGATCGAAGAATAAGCTAACAGCCGCTTCATACTGGTTTGGGTCAGTGCCACCACATTTCCCAACACCATACTGAGGATAGCAAGAGTAGTAAAAACCAAATGCCATTGGGTTGTCACACTAGGGAAAGCAGTCACCAACAAGCGAATAGCTAGGGCAAAACCTGCTGCCTTAGAACCCACGGAAAGGAATGCTACTACAGGAGTCGGCGAACCCTCATACACATCAGGAGTCCACTGGTGGAAAGGTACAGCCGAAATCTTAAAGGCAATCCCGGCAATAATAAATACGAGAGAGACTAATAAACCCAAATCAGAGCCATCACTATTAGCAGCTAGACCCGTGGCTATTTCTCCTAGATTAGTTTTCCCGCCGGATAGGCCGTAGAGGAGGGACAAGCCGTAGAGAAAAATTGCCGAGCTAGAAGCTCCAATCAATAAATATTTCAAGGCTGCTTCGTTAGAACGGGAATCCCGCTTCATGTAGCCAGTTAGGAGATAAGAAGAAATACTCAAGGTTTCTAGGGAGATGAAAATAGTCACCAACTCATCTGCCCCAGAGAGGAACATGCCGCCGATCGTCGCTGTGAGGAGAATAGCAATAAATTCTACTAAGGAAGAACCAGTTTGCTCTACATAGCGGATAGACATCAAGATCGTCGTGACGGCAGAGAGGACAACGATCGCCCGAAAAGCTACACTCAGGGCATCGCTGTTGAAGGCTCCTAAGAAACCGATCGGATTTGTAATATCCCACTCAGCATAGAGAACTCCTAGGGCAGTAAGTAAGCCCCCGATCGCCACGTAGGGAATCCCCCGGGTTGCCGATCGTCCAGAAATCAAATCAATACACAAAATCAAGAGCAGGGTAATGATCACAATGCCTTCTGGCAAGATCGTTCCCGAATTTAGCTGGGCAACAAGAGTAGCGAAGTCCATAAGATTTATAGCTATTGCCTATACAAAAAGTGATCATAATAAACTTTGTCAATTTTATCTTTATGTTGCCACTTTTTATCCCCAAACCCTTATAACTGTCTCCTATGGTTAGGCTTAGGTTTATTCTAGGTTTAAGCTATCCTGGGGAGTAATAAATTTTTGGGTTGCTTGCTGAATTAAGCCTTGGAGAACAGGTAGTTGATTTTGTTGATAAATTTTTTGGATAATTTTTTGGAGTTGATGAATATTGAATTGAGAAACTTCTTGATTTAGTTGGTCAGAATTTTCTTGGAAGTAGGTAATCAAACTTAAGCCGGAAACCCTTGTCAGGTAAGCAGCACTAGCTCCTTGAATTAAGCCTCCAGCTATGTAGGTCAGGGCGTTACTTTTGAGGAGATGGCCGATCGTTTGAGTCGAAAACTCCACCACTCCCAATTTAATCAATAGCTCTGCTAATACTCTCACCACATTTTCTGCTTGAGCAAGGGAGATTTTCTGGTGATGAATTTGGCCTAGATCCATAATTAGCTGGGCATTAATGGCACCTGTAGCTAGGAGGTCTAACATTGGTACAGGATTAGCAAAAGCAGTGGCAGCGGCAATCCATTGGTATTGTTCAATAATTGGTTGACTGCGATCGTATCTTCCTTGATGAAGCTTAGTAACCACCAGTTTTTGGAGAGACTGCACCCGCCTTAAAGTAGTTGCTAAAATTAATTGCTGTCCTTCTTGGTTAATAACTTGTTGTAATTGTTGAGTTAAGGCTGCCACATTTGGTTCTGGAGTTTCTTGCCACTTCTGAGCCTCCCCGCCTGCCTGCTCTTGAATAACCTTGATCTGGCGGGGGGCGGCACTAATACCCACTATGCTTACGGTCAGTAATAATTCAGCTACTCTTTGGTGGAGTTGGGCTGATATCTTGGCTGAGGCGATCGGCTCGTACTGGTCTTGTTTATTAAAAATTAAGCTGGTGTATTGTTGTTTAGACAAAGGTACAAGGGTTTGAAATTCTGAGTTTGTTAAATCTCCATTAGTGAGAAATAATATCAGGTCATAGTTGAGGGTAGTTTCTAAATCTAGACTGGCAGCATTTGGGGTAAATAGAGCAGGAGTTTCGGTAAATACAAGGGTGCGGGAAGTCAATCCTGGTTGATTTTCCAGAAGATTTATTAAAGTAGTTTTGCCTACTCCCTTACCGCCGGTAATCAGCAGATTAAGGGTCGAGCGATCGAGAGATGGGGCTAGTTGGCTTAGTTGAGCTTCTAAGTCAGGAATTTCTGCCAACTTAGGAAGATTAGTAGTTTCTGTTTGGAGTTGCTGAATCAAAGTCTGGGTGGTGGCGATCGCCTGTAAGACTTTTTCTGAATTCACAGGAGTTGGTGTAACTACAGGTGCTACTTTCGGCTGTTGCCGTTTGAACCAGCGATAGCCAGTATAAACAACCACCATACTCCACAAAGTCATGCCGCCCACTTCGCCTAGGGTTTGCTGCCAACTCTGCCACATCCACAGAGCTAAAGATAGGCTAATCCCTCCTACCAACACTGGTTTTTGCCATCTAGTTGCCATTTTTCTTACCTTCCCCAAACACAATTCTTCCTATTTCCAGAATAACACTTGGGATTATGAATCTGCGATCTAGAAATCGATCGCCAGCCACCCCTCAGAAAAACCATTATCCTAGATTTTTCCAATTGTCCTAGGTAGGGGCGCAAGGCTTTGCGCCCTCTGAATCCATCTTAGTTTTGATTCCGAAATTTACTAGCCAAGGAAAGAATATTCGTCCAACGTTTTTGGAGTTGTTTGGTAGTGTAGCCCAAGAGCTTGCAAATTTGGTCATCAGAGTATTGAGATTGTTTGAGTTCTAAGAGTTGTTGCTGTTCTAGGGTAAGAGTGGTGAAAAATATCTGCCACTGCTGCGAGACCATACCTAGTTTTTGGTCTAGGTCTGCCCCTAGCCATTGGTGGACTAGCTCCCAGTTGGATGTGTGGGCAAATTTTTCCACATGATACTTAAAGCGTTGTTGGAGGTAATCCCGTTGTCTGGGGGTTAGGCGAAGAACCTCATCAATTTCTGCGGCAGATAGATCCGAGAGTTTGAGAGTTAGGTAATCCACACACTCAGATTGCCCTTGGTCTTCTAGGTATTTAATCAGTTCTGAGATCACCCGATCGCGCAACACCGATTCAGCCGGATCCACAGACTCCGAGACCAAATGCGATCGCAATTGTTGCATCACCGCCGATCGAGAATGGCTCAAACCTTCTTCAGTTTTTTGGGTTTCTACTGCCGCTTCAATATCTACTGAGGTTTCCGCAGGCTGACGCTTAGCAAAACTTTGGGCGCGGAGAATAATTAGCTGCTGACTAAAGCCATTAAAAAGATTAATCCGCCGCTTGGCATACTGCTCCGTGAAAGCCATATACTCAGAAAGTTCTAGTTGAGTCCGGGGTTGATAATTGCTAGGTAATTCGTTTTCTCGACGGAAGGCTTTAATAGATTCCACATAAAAATCTTGAAGAAAGTCTTCAATCAAATTGTAACGAGCCGAAAAATTCAACTGAGCTTGAGCGGGCGCAATATGCCGATAAACTATCACACTTAGGTTGCTGTGGAGTTCTTTGCGTCCTTGTCTAGAACCTAACTGATAGTATTGCAGACATTTTTCAAGACGATGCCGACCAAGACTAATTTGCCAAGTATGCACATCTCCTGTAGCTTGGATGCGATCGCTCTTGCGACAAATCCGCTCTACTTCTGCGGCCATTCGTTGAGCCACGTCTAAGACTCGACTAGACTTGATGCTTACTTGGGAAAGCAGTTCTGCTAAAAGAAAATCAACTAAGGCTGTTTGCTCCGGGTTAGTTTCAAAATCAGAGGTAGATAAATAAGTGGTGACGGTTTCTTGGGTAGAATCAGCGGTTTGAGTTTGTGCGTTCATGGTATTGCCCCTTAAAAAATCTGGAAAATTCATTCACAATGACTTTGGCAGTAACTGTGATCCGGTTGGTAGATGGTCAGTTGGTAAATGCTCGCTGACCACACTATGAATGTATCCTCCCCAGATTGGAGGCAGGGGTACAGTTGTGGCACTCTTTATAGTTTCCTAATTTAGTCAACTGGCACAGTTCATTTTTCTTAGATATAAATCCAGTCATAGTCTTTATGTAGTAAGGCATCCAGTAGATTAATTCCCTAGGGAATTCTATAAATCTATTAGCTCTTTTTAATAGACAGTTAACCAACTGGATTAGTTTCTGGGTTAGTTAAGGGGATCTAGAGATCAAGATCACTTTTTGACATCACAATTCATATTAGGATGGGAGACAAGCCTACTATGGATGAATAGGCTGCAAATTGAAACCGTAAATTAGCAATGACACAACGCCGAATTGTCATAGGAGATGTTCATGGTCATTACGATAGTCTCAGAACTTTATTAGATACGATCGCTCCCAACTCTGAAGATGAAGTTTATCTATTAGGGGATTTAATCGATCGTGGTTCCCAAAGTCGGCAAGTGGTAGAGTTTGTCAAAAATAGTAACTATAAATGTTTGCGGGGAAATCATGAACAAATGTTATTAGATATTCTCCTCGGCGATGAAGTCTACCCCCCAGCCTTAGAAGCATGGATGTATAGTGGGGGTAAAAATACTTTAGAAAGTTATGGTAGCGAAGGGATACTTGGAGAACACATCCACTGGATGCAGCAGCTTCCTGATTATCTAGATTTGGGTGATCTATGGCTAGTTCATGCCGGAGTCCATCCTACTATTCCTTTACAAGCCCAAGGTATTTCGCAGTTTTGCTGGATTAGAAATGAATTTCACTCCCATCCTCTTCCCTACTTTACTGATAAATTAATTATTACTGGGCATACTATTACCTTCACCCTCCCCGGCGTTGCTCCCGGACAAATTGCCCAAGGTCCCGGTTGGTTAGGAATTGATACCGGAGCTTATCATCCTCGTAGTGGCTGGCTCACGGGATTAGATACTACTAATTGGCTTGTATATCAAGTAAATACTTGGACAAAATTAATTCGCAAAATTCCCTTAAGTGGACTAGTAGCTCCAGTTAATTATAGGTTAAAAAATATCAGCTAATAATAGGGAGAGCTATACTAGCCTGGGAGCTTAGGGAGTGGGACTAGGAGTGGGACTAGGAGTGGGTATAGCTATGCCCGATCGCTGTAACTTTAACTGATGATAAGTTTTAAACAGTTGGGCAACTAGAGGCCCCATTACACTTCCCCCACCACCACCAGAGTGTTCAGCAAAGGCAACTATCACAATTTCTGGATTCTCGGCGGGCCCATAGGCTCCAAACCAAGTATGAGATTCTCCGGGGGGAGCCTCCGCAGTCCCACTTTTACCCGCAATAGTTAAGGGAGCATCATTGAGTACTTGGCCTGTCCCTATGGTGACAACTGCCCTTAAACCTTTTTGCAGAACGGCGATCGTCTCTGGTTTCATGTTCATGGATTCCCGCCAATTCTTAGGTACTTCATTATCCTTCAAGAGGTGGGGTTTAATCCGATAGCCCCCGTTGGCCGGTACTGCAAACATCACTGCTACTTGCAGAGGAGTCGCTTGGGTAAAACCTTGACCGATCGACATATTAATCGTATCTCCCTCAGTCCATTCCCAATTCTGGTTTTGCATTTTCCAAGCATTATCAGCTACCAAGCCCGGAGATTCTTCATCCGCCAGTTCAATGCCCGTTTTTTTGCCAAACCCAAATTTCCGAGCCCAGCTAATTAAATCTGGCCCGCCTACGCCCTTAGCAATTTGCCCAAAAAAGGTGTTGCTACTATAGGCGATCGCCCCCACAAAATCTAGTATCCCGTAGCCTGCCTTGTTAGACTCTCCAAGTTCTGCACCACCCCCCAAGCTCAAAGATGCGTAGGTAGGCAAGACTGTATCAGGACTGAATTTTCCAGTTTCCATTCCCGCCGCTGCTGTGACAATTTTGAAAGTACTGGCAGGAGGAAATCCTCGTAAGGCACGATTGACAAAGGGATTACCCTTGCTTTGGAGTTGTTGCCAAGTTTCTTCACTGATCCGACTAGAAAAAATATTTGGGTCAAAGGTGGGGCGGCTGACCATGGCCAAAACTTCCCCATTTCTGGGGTCAAGGGCAATAATTGCTCCTTGTCGATCGCCCAAAATCTTCTCGGCCTCTTTTTGTAAGTCTAAATCAATGGTGAGTTGAATATTATTTCCCGGTTTTGCCTGCTTTTGACCAAGGATTTGCAAAACTTGATTTGACCCATCCACCTCCACCTGCTGGCCACCCCATTCCCCCCGCAGGAGAGACTCAAAGGAAGATTCCACCCCCATCTGCCCCGTAATATCTCCCATTCGGTAGCCTTGGGGTTTCATTTTGGCTAATTCTTCTTCACTAATTTCCCCTGTATAACCCAGAATATGGGCTGCTAAATCTCCATTAGGATAATTACGCACTGCTTCGACATCTACTTCTACCCCTTCCATTTGGGTTCCATATTCTGCTAAAGCTGTAATTTGGGTAGGACTAATCCCCCTAGCAATTCTCAACAGAGAAGGGGAACTATAGCCCTCGTTTTCTAAGCGTTTTTGAATTTCTGCTTCGGGAATATTGAGGATTTGGGAAATACGTTTTCTGGTTTCTGCCCATTGGGCTTTTTTGAGAGCCACAGGCCATAGGTACACGGCATGGGAGAGGCGACTGCTGGCGAGGATTTTGCCGTTGCGATCGAAGATATTACCCCGAATAGGAGCTTTAGGAATTAAGCGGATCCGATTGTTATCTGCTAACTGCTTATGGCGATCGCCTTGGACTACCTGTAGATAAAATAAGCGAGGAATAATACCCGCCCCCAGCAATAAAGTCACAATCAACATCACCAACAAAGACTGAAAATTGCGCCCTACAGTGCGGTTGTCCTTACTATTATTTCTGCCATTCCTAGAAGGGGAATAATTGCTCTTATTAGGTTTTTGGATTGCAGTCATAAAGTTATTGGTTGCTGTTGGCCAATGGTTTCACCTACCAAAGACAGATGAAACCATTGAGAATTGCTGTATATTATGCTTAGAACTAGTTGATTAATTACTAATCTAACTATCTTTATTACCTAGAACCTCACCCTTAAGAGTATTAAAATCTTGAGAAAGTTCTTGGCGCGTAGCAGCATTTAAAAGATAGCGGTATACAAACCAGCCGGAGTAGATGACCCCAACTAGTTCAAATACTGGAGAGAGTAAAGGAATGTCATTGATAGCATCCAAAACAGCCAAGACTACCTTGACGGTGACAACTCCAGATAAAAGTAGCAAGATCGTGATTAGAGGTTTTTGATAATCAGAGACAAAATTGCCTACTTGATCTGGTAGTGAGGAGAGAAAGGATGCTACGGGTTCTAGCCACTCTTGCACCTGCTCACTAGTGCCATTTTGGGCAGGAATTTTAATCATAGTTCCCGCCTGATCCATATTGACTTTCATGGCCGTAGGAGCCACTTTGACCTCTGAGGTAGTAGGCTGAGAAGTTTCATATTGTTTGGATTCCATATTTTCCTCAATTTTGCTTTCAGTAGTTCTAGGGTAATAATTTTTTAAGTATGTCCTCCACGCTGTAGAAAACATACTTAATTTCCTTATAGCACTATCCGACTGAAATATTTAGCAAGCCAATTAACTTTGACTTTTGCCCATCATATCAAAGGAAGTTATTTTGAGTAGTAAATTTCCTTGCCCCTTAATAGGAGATTTATGAGAGACTTACTAGAGATTTATGAGAGATTTGGCTCAGAATAAACTACCAAAACCTAAGCCTAGTAGCTTAGATAACTCCTGCCGTAACTTTTTCTTGGAAGGCTAGATGAGAGGGGATCACGTTACCATAGACTTCACAGGAATTGTTAGGACTTTCGATGAGCTTAATTTTGTGGAGGGTAGCTCCTAGATCAGCGATCGCATCTTGAAGGATATCCCGGATATGTACTGCAATATTCTCTGCTGTGGGGACTACTTCCGCAAAATAAAGAATATCTTTGTTAAGAAAAGTATGATCGAAAGGCTCAACTACCAGATCATCAATTACTTTCTGAAAAGCTACTAAATCTACAATCATCCCAGTGCGGGGATCAATCTCGCCTTTGATAGTCACTTCTAAATGGTAGTTGTGACCATGACCATTGGGGCGGGCGCACTTGCCATAGATTTCACAGTTTTCTTCATAGCTGAGATCAGGACGTGCCAAACGGTGGGCAGCACTAAAGTGGGTACTAACAGTTAAAAATGCTTCCATACTATTTCCTTGGTATTCAGCCCAGAGTTCTGGATGTTCATAAAGTTCTATTTTCACGAGGGGCAGGTAAGGAGCTAGGCGCTGCCAAATTACCCGTGCAATATTTTCTGTAGTGGGTAGAGTCTGCTGAAAATCAGCCCAGATATCATTAAGATAGCTAAAATCAAGTGGGCTAGTGACTTGTTGTTTAATGACTTGCTTCACTTCAGATAAGTTTTTTACCATCCCATACTGGTCAATATCCCCAAGCAGAGAGACATACAATACATAATTATGACCATGACCGGGAAAGTTAGTGCATAGTCCAAATTTTTCCTGATTTTCCGCCTCACTCATTTCTGGTAGCCAATAGCGATGACTAGCAGAGAA
>Ga0335395_10002031_pt1 | contig 12534 bp, 7 predicted proteins | sample MAT02_FD_205744 | JGI IMG/M metagenome (GOLD analysis project Ga0335395, IMG submission 205744) | Freshwater microbial communities from Lake Fryxell liftoff mats and glacier meltwater in Antarctica - MAT-02 (spades assembly) (version 2) ...
CCCCTACCAGTATTGTGGTTAATTTACCGGACATCAAATGACTACTGACTAATGACTAAGGACTAATGACTAAGGACTAATCGCAGCGCCAAATCTTAATTGTCTGATCCGCACTGCCGCTGGCGAGCAAATTGCCCGAAGGTGCGATCGCCACCGAGTATACAGTACCCGAATGTCCCTTAAGAGTGCTCAACATTTCCCCCGTCTGCAAATTCCAAATATTAACCGTATTATCATCGCAGCCGCTAGCCAGAGTCAAACCGTCCCGACTGATAGCCACCGAATCGCCCCGACTCACATAATTCCGCAAAATATGCACAGCCTCATTCATGCCTAAATTCGCTACACCCTTTCCCCTCGCAGAATTAGAATTTAAAATCCGCAACAAACTGCCCGTGTGCAAATTCCGCAGCTTAATCGTATAATCATTGCTGACGCTAGCGAGAATCTGACCGTCAGGCGCGATCGCCACAGAATTCACCCCAACATTCAACCCCGAAAGAGTCCGCAGCAACTTACCGCTTTCCACATCCCAAACCTTGCTCGTCGCATCCGAACTCCCACTCGCCAATATTTTACCATCCGGGCTAAAAACCACCGCATTCACATTGTCAGAATGACCCCTCAAAGTCCGCAGCAACTCACCAGTCCGCAAATTCCAAAGCTTAATCGTATTATCAGCCCCGCCGCAGCTAGCAATTATCTGCCCCTTCGGGTTAATAGCCACCGAATTTACCTCCATAGAATGTCCCGGAAAAGTACACAATAAATCACCGTTATACAAATTCCAAAACTTAATTGTTTCGTCCGAACTGCCGCTGACCAACAATTTGCCGTCATAGCTAATAGCAACCGAATTTACGCGATCGGAATGTCCCGTCAGAGTGCCAATTAATTCCCCTGTTTCTAACTTCCAAATCTTAATAGTTTTATCCCAACTGCCGCTAGCCATAATTTTGCCGTCAGGACTAATCGCCAGAGAATTCACAAACGATGAATGTCCCGGCAGCGTATATACGCACCGCCATTTCAGATGTTTCAATTTGTGAGCTAACTCCTTCGCCCGCTTAGATGCCGCCTCAGCTTCCTCTCTGTGCTTGAGTTCCTGATCCTCCAAACGCTTGCGTTCCGCCCTAGCTTTTGCCTCTCGCAGCGCCAACCGCCGCATCTCTCCTTTATAGACTATTCGCTGCTGTTCCTGGATTTCTTTAAGAGTTTCCATATACGGTAGAGCCCAATCTTTAGAAAACCATTCCTGAGCAAATTCCGCCTCTAATTTAAATAGCTGAGGTTCGTGGGTAAAATCAATATTTAAATAATACAAATCCGCTAAAAAAGCCGCCAATAACTTATGAATTGTCACAATTATTTGCCGAATAATCCGCAGGCTCACCTTTTGATCTTTCCCCTCCGCCTCCAACTGGTGATAAACCTCTTCCCAATTCCAAGGCTGCATCGCCACTAGAGAAACGCTCTGATTGATGATTCCCCAAAAACCGACATGAAAATTAACTTCATAATCGCTGATATCGCTGTACAATATAGCTGTCGGCACGGGAGACAAAACAGTCTGCAACCGCTCCACATCAATATCAGAAATCGGCTTTTTGAAATAATCTCCGTAAAACTGAACCGGACAAGATTCTCCGTGCTGGGGGTAATACTGGTTCAAAAAAGTTCTCAACTTAGCCGGGAGTTCGATATTCAGATTGTGGCGAAACGAATCCGGGCAATCTTGGCTAATTTTTGCCGGAGCAACTAACAACAGCAATCGGTGCTGCTGCTGCTGCAAAATCTGTTCAGTTTCCTGTCTGCTCAAATTAGAAAACCAGTTGTCCCTGTCCCAAATAATTTGAATTTCGTTGAGCTTAACTCGAATTGCTTCTGATTGAATCTCCCGCATTAACTCGCGACCAAGCCGGCTAATAGCCCGCTGATCTCTCAATTCTTCTGCCTTAATTCGATTAGCGCGTTCTTCCTTTAGCCTTTCTTCTTCTATGCTGGCGATCGCGATTAATTCTTGTTCTCGGCTGTGTTGTCGCTGCAAATATTTCACTTGTGCTTTAATCCAGCGGGGGTCTTTTTTGATTTGCTGGTTCAAAGCCGAAGCAGCAGCCGAAGGCTCAATTTCTGCATAGCGTTCGCTAACAGCGCTTGCTCCCAATCTTTCTCCCAATTCGCAGGCTACAGGCTTCAACAGTTCAATTAGGGTGTCTGAGACGGGGCGGGGTAAGGACATATCAGTTAAAACTTTTTTTAACTCAAGGGCTAGCGCTTAGTCTGACATATCCCGCTGGGGCGGGGACTCTTGGTATGCCCCTACATTTGGGCGATCGTCGGCTAGCGTATCCGTAATCTGTATCCTGCAGCCGCGCCAGCTTAGCACCTTGACTCAATAATAGTATTTATACGGTTTACATTTTACCGCGAATCTGATTCAAAACCACCGAGGGTAAGACTTGAGGATAGTCGATCGACCCCGATTTCCCCCAATTCATTTTTTTTGTTGCTATTTTTACTTGCGCCTGTTTATAATCGTACTTCACAAACATAATTACGGTATTCCGACCTAATAACCGTAGTTTCTGTAGAGGAACAAATATAATGAGCCAGCGGCAACACCTAACTCAACAATTTCAGCGATCGCAACAGCCACCAGCCGGCAAAAATCGATCGTGGACTTCACTCAAAAGATTCCTGTCCCTATTTTTAGTAGGAATAACTTTAAGTCTGGCCATTGTATCCTGCCAGCAGGGAACCCCCAGCAACCCCGCAGCCACTCCCGGCGGTGCTAGCCCAGCAGCCAACAAAGGCAAAGTAGAATTAACCCTAGTTTCCTTCGCAGTCACCAAAGCCGCCCACGAAGCGATAATTCCCAAATTTGTTGAACAGTGGCAAAAAGAAAAAGGGCAAACCGTCAGCTTCAACCAAAGCTACGGCGCTTCCGGTTCCCAAACCCGAGCCGTAATTGACGGATTAGAAGCCGACATCGTACACCTAGCCCTCGCCCTCGACACCGCCAAAATCGAGAAAGCCGGACTCATTGCGCCTGGGTGGGAAAAAGAAGCGCCCAACGAAGGCATCGTCAGCAAATCCGTAGCCGGAATCGTCACCCGCGAAGGCAATCCCAAAAACATCAAAAATTGGGAAGACTTAGCCAAAGACGGAGTGAAATTGATTACCGCCGATCCCAAAACATCAGGCGTGGCTCGCTGGAATTTCCTAGCACTTTGGGGCTCAGTTGTCAAAACCGGAGGAGACGAAACCAAAGCATTAGATTTTACCAGCAAAGTATACAAAAACGTTCCCATTTTAACTAGAGATGCCCGCGAAGCCAGCGACGTATTTTTCAAACAAGGTCAAGGCGATGCTTTAATTAACTACGAAAACGAGATTATTCTGGCATCTCAAAAAGGCGAAAAACCGAGTTATATTATTCCCGACGTGAATGTGTCGATCGACAATCCGATCGCCGTCGTCGATAAAAACGTGGACAAACACGGCACCCGCGAAGTCGCCGAAGCATTCGTCAAATTTCTGTACACCCCAGAAGCCCAGCGAGAATTTGCCAAAGCAGGATTTCGGCCAGTAGATGAGACTGTCGCCAAAGAAGCAGAATTTGTCCAAAAATATCCCGCCGTCAAAACCCTATTTACAGCTAAAGACTTAGGAGGTTGGGGAGAAATTCAAAAGCAATTCTTTGATGACGGAGCCGCTTTTGACAAAATCCAAGGTTCAATTAAACGCTAATTCCCGAATTACCCCTTCGCAGTCATTACTTACTCGTTACTCGTTCCCAGGATCTACCTGGGAACGAATAAATCGGAGTTTATCGGCGTTCATCTGCGGTTAAAAATCACCCTATGACAGTACCATCTCCAGCAACTAACGCTCAATCTCCGATCGCCAACATCAAAAGAGCGATCGGCAAAATCACCCTACCTTGGGGAATCACCATAGGCTACCTCAGCCTAATGCTATTTTTGCCAGTCACAGCACTGCTGCTAAAAGCCAGCACAGCAAGCCCCAGTGAATTTTGGAAAATTGCCACAAGCCCGATCGCCCTTTCCGCCTACGATGTCACATTCTTTACCGCATTAATTGCCGCATTAATTAACGGAGTATTCGGCACATTAATTGCCTGGGTATTAGTCCGCTACGACTTTCCCTTAAAACGGATTGTCGATGCAGCAGTCGATTTACCCTTTGCACTCCCGACATCAGTTGCAGGTTTAACCCTCGCCACAGTTTACAGCAATAACGGCTGGATCGGCGGATTGTTTGCACCCTTCGGAATCAAGATATCATTCACTCGCTTAGGCGTAGGCGTAGCAATGATCTTTATTTCCCTACCCTTCATCGTGCGGACTGTACAGCCAGTTTTAAACGAAATGGAAAAAGAAATCGAAGAAGCAGCTTGGTGCTTGGGTGCTTCTCAATTTCAAACATTCTGGCGAGTAGTTTTACCAGCGCTGTTTCCGTCAATTTTAACCGGAGTTGCCCTCGGATTTTCACGAGCTGTGGGCGAGTACGGTTCTACTGTAATAGTAGCTTCTAATATACCGTTTCAAGATTTAATCGCACCGGTCTTAATTTTCCAGCGATTAGAGCAGTACGACTATGCAGGAGCCACAGTAATCGGCACTGTCATGTTAGGTATTTCCCTGACAATGTTATTCGCTATAAATTTCTTACAATCATGGAGAAGACGCTATGACGGCTAATCTGAATTTATCGAAAGAGTACAATTTCCCTCCTAGTGGTTCAGCTCAAAAAAACGAAAAAGCTTGGGTAAAACCAACTTTGATCGGAATTGCGATCGCCTATCTTGGCCTCATCTTATTTATTCCGGCTCTCAACGTTTTTTACCAAGCTTTCAAAAAGGGAGTAGATCCATTTTTGAGTAACTTAACCTCGCCAGATTTTCTGTCAGCAGCACAACTTACCCTGCTGATTACACTGATAGTTGTACCTGTAAATACGGTATTCGGTTTGTGTGCAGCTTGGGTTATCGGCCGCAACAAATTTCCGGGACGCACACTCTTAATCAGCATTTTAGACGTGCCATTTGCCGTATCTCCCGTAGTAGCAGGTTTAATGATTGTACTGCTTTACGGTCGGCTGGGATGGTTCGGCCCGTGGCTGGAGAGTGCCGGGATTAAGGTTATTTTTGCCTTTCCAGGAATGGTACTAGCAACTGCTTTTGTCACTCTCCCTTTTGTCGCCCGCGAAGTAATTCCTGTTTTGGAAGAAGTGGGAACAGATCAAGAAGAAGCGGCGAAAACTTTAGGAGCAAATGATTGGCAAATCTTCTGGAATGTCACGCTACCGAATATTCGTTGGGGCTTGCTTTACGGAGTAATTTTGACCAATGCTAGAGCAATGGGAGAATTTGGAGCCGTCTCTGTGGTGTCGGGAAACATTGCTAAAAAAACTCAAACTTTGCCTTTATTTGTAGAGGAGGCTTACAAGCAGTATGCGACGCAATCGGCTTTTTCTGCTGCGGTAGTTCTCGGTTTGTTAGCAGTTGTCACTCTCGTGCTTAAGGAGATTTTGGAAAGGAAAACTAGCATTAAGGAGGTTGACAGTTGACTGTTGACAGTTGACAGTTGACTGTTGACTGTTCACTGTTGGGTGTTGGGTGTTGTTCCTCAACCCAACCTACATTTAAGTAAATATTAGGAGGCCCAAATGTTACATCAGAATAGTAGCGAATCTGAATTTGAGGCGATCGCCAATTTTCACCAGACTCAACAATCAGACATCCCGCAAACTGAGCCAGGAGACAGCAGACCAACTCAAACCCGCATTCGCATTCGCGTTCCTAAAGAATACCATCAGGAACCTGTCATTTCTAACCTGATTTCGCAATACGGTTTGACGGTGAATTTTAATGCGGCTTTATTGGGTGGGAAAACTTCGGATGATGGTTGGTTTGATTTGGAACTTAACGGTACAAGTCAACAGATTGAAAGTGCTCTGATTTATCTTAACGATTTAGATGTGGAAATCTGGAGCAATTCCAATCATCCCGATGAAGAAACTTGGTAAAGGTTTGTAGTGAGGACTTTAGTCCTCCTAAAACTAGGACTGTGGGTGCTCACTACAAACCTATTTTATTGCGGTTGTGCGATCGCCCAAACAATCATTCAGCCGCTAAAAAATACCAAGTAACATCAGCTTACAGCCGATCGCCGCGACTGATGACTCTTGACTAAAATATCTCGATCGCCCTCAGTTAATTATTAGATTGACAATTTTTATCGAATCTGGTATATTTTCCATCTTTGGAAAATCAAAAAATAGCACGCCACTCTTTTCAAAGATTTTTGTAATAGCCGGAACAATATCCCCCTTTAAAACTTCTAAACAATCAAACTAAGTGATTTATGCTAGGGGAGCATAAAAAAAAGTTTTTGTCAATATTCAATTTAGGTGAATGTTAGGGGCGATCGAATCTCATCCGCACGGGAGCATCTGAAATTTGTAAAGGTATCATCGCAGTGCGAGCAAGCTGCTCGAAGCAAGAGTTTATGCAAGGGAGTAAGCTGTTCGCACTACGAAGGGTATAGTAACAAAAATGAGATGCACCCATCCGCAACGGAAACAGCTCGAAAAATGCTGCGACAGTTGCTTTGTGCGATCGCTTAGATGTGTGTGTGTTTACCAGGAGAATTTAACCATGAAACTAGAAAAAGAACCGAAACAACAGATAATTTTTGCAGATTCACAAGTTACAGATTGGGAAAGTTTAACGGAAACTGTAAATCCAGATACAGAAGTTATTGTACTCAAGGGCGATCGGGACGGCATCGAGCAAATCGCTGAAACACTCAAACAGCGAAAAAACATTGCAGCCGTCCACATTTTGTCTCACGGCGCAGCAGCCAGCTTGCAACTGGGAACCACTGAACTCAATCTCAGCAATATTGAAAGCTACCGCAATTATTTAGAAACATGGTTTGCTTTACCAGCAGCCGAGACAAACTCAAACTCTTCAATTACAGCTAAACCAGAAATTCTACTTTACGGTTGCAACGTCGCCGCTACAGAAGCGGGTGTGGCTTTCGTGGAAAGGCTGAGCCAGCTCACGGGGGCAAATATTGCCGCATCCGATAATTTGACCGGCAGTGCAGCCCTCGGTGGAGACTGGGTGTTGGAAGTGACTACAGGCAAGATAGAGACTCCTGTGGCATTTTCCCAAGAGGCGAGGGAAGCTTATAGCGGTGTTTTAGTCGCCACATTTGGCGAACTGCTCACTAAGATCAATGAAGCTAACGCCGATCCAAATCCAGATACGATTACCCTCACCGGCAACATCGCCCTCACGGGGCTGTTGCCAAAAATTAATTTCCCCACCACTATTGTTGGCGGAGGTTTTACCATCAGTGGCGCTAATAATTTCCGCGGCTTGGTAGTTGATAGCGGTGCAAACCCAGTCAACATCTCCAACCTCACCATTGATTCTACAAGAGCATTAGGTGGCAATGCACCAGTTGGTGGTGGTGGCGGCGCAGGCGGTTTAGGCGGCGCACTTTTTATCAATACTGGCAGTGTAATTGTTGACAGAGTTACTTTCTCGAAGAACCAGGCGATCGGCGGTGCAGGTGCTGCTGGAATCGGTGGGAAAGGTGGCACTGCTGATTTCGGTGGTGTTCCCTTTGGAGGCAGCCCAGGCACGGCTGTCCCAGGAGTGGCCGCAGCAGGTGGTAGTTTTACTCCCAATGGCAACCCCGGCAACAACGGTTCTGCTGGCTTCTCTGCTGGTGCCCCTGCTGGTAGTGGTGGTGCTGCGGGCGTAGGCGGTAATGGGGTTGGGCCTGCTGGCGTAGGCGGGGCTGGCGGCACTGGCGGGGCTGGTGTGACCGGCTCGATTGGTGGTGGCGGTGGTGCTGGCGGTGCTGGCGGAAATGGAGGTACTGGTGCTACGACCAACGGCAGCGGTGGCACAGGCGGCACAGGTGGCAACGGTGGGTTGGGTGGCGGTGGCGGCGCTGGCGGTACTGGTGGTACGGCTACTGCCCCTGCGACTGCTGGTGCTAACGGCGCCGGCGGTGTTGGGGGCTTCGGGGGCGGCGGCGGCGCGGGAGCTACTCCCGGTGGCAGCACTCCTCTCAATGCCTTTACCCCGGGTGGGACTGGTGTCCCTACCGCAGGTGGCGGTGGTGCTGGTTTGGGCGGTGCGATTTTTGTCGCCGGCGGCAGCTTGACCTTGACAAACAGCACCTTATATAGCAACGCAGTTACGGGTGGTAATGCTGGTGGTGGTGCCGCAGTTGCAGGTCAAGCAGCAGGTGGTGCAATTTTTGTCAACACTGGTGCTACAGCCACCCTGACTAACAACACGATCGCCTACAACACTGCCACAGCGGGAAATACAGGTGGCATTTACAACAACGGCGGTACTGTCACCGTCAAAAACACGATCGTGGCTGGCAATACTGCCACCACTAACCCCGACCTTACTGGAGCATTCGTCGGCAACAACAACCTGATAGGGGCTCTCGGCACTAGCACTGGTTTGACAGTAGCTCAACAACTAACCGCTCCTCTGACCATCACAAATGTATTAGCACCAGTCGCGTCTGCCGGATTGAATGGCGCAACTGCTCCCGCTCCTTTCACTCTCGCCCTAGTTGACAATAGCCCTGTAACTACCAGCAGCAACCCTGCCATTGGTGGAGGCGACCCAACCATAACGGCAGTGGGCGCTACTGCTTTCGACCAACGCGGCACTGGTTTCCCTCGCAAAATTGACAATACTCTCGTTGGTAAACCCAATATTGACATCGGTGCTTACGAGTATGGGCCCGTTGTTCAGGGTCAGAAATTCAACGATATCAACGGCGACGGCGTTAAAGCTGCGACAGATCCAGGTCTAGGTGGATGGACTATTACCGCAGGAACTAAGACTGCTGTTAGCTCTGCGGTTGCTGCAACTTTGGGTCAATACACCCTCACGGATACTAAGGCAAACACTGCGATCGCCGAAACGCCACAAATCGGTTGGGTGCAAACTCTCCCTACAGGCGCAACTCCCTACAGCACAGGTGTTGCTGACGCTGCTACGGGCAAAGATTTCGGCAACTTCCGGTTGATGACCATTAATGGTCTAGTATTCGATGATAAAAACGCCAACGGCACCCAAGACGCAGCAGAGACGACGGGATTACCCAGCATCCCAATCAACTTGATCAACTCCGTCACCGGAGCAACTATCAGCACCCAAAATACAACTGCCACTGGTACTTACAGTTTCCCCAACCTACCGCCGCTCACAGGCGGTGCTACCTACCGCGTCCGGGAAGTCGTACCGACAGGCTCCACAAAAACCACAACCGATCCCGCCGACATCCCCCTCCAAAGCGGTGCAACTGTCGCCGGCGGAAACTTCGGCAACTTCAAAAACATCACGATTAGCGGCATCAAATTCGAGGATAAAGACGGCAACAGTGCCCTAAATGGGGCCGACGGAGCACCGGCAACTCTGTTTGATATTCAGTTACTCAACGCCGCCGGTGCACTGGTAAAAACCCAAACTACAACTACCACCGGCAACTACACCTTTACCGACATTGGGCCCGGCACGTACACCCTAAAGGAAGTGCCAAAGACTGGTTGGCTGCCAACTCTTGCCCCCACTGGCAGCATTACTGCTTTCAGTGGCACAAACATCACCAACAGCACTGCCACTCCCACCAACTTCGGGAACTTCCTGTTGGGCAAAATCGGCGGGATCAAATTTAATGACCTCAACAAAAATAACGCCCAAGATCCAGCAGAACCAGCCCTAGGAGGCTGGACAATCTACCTGGATGCCAACAACAACAGCGTTCAAGAACCAGGAGAAACTGCCACCGTCACCGATGCCACCGGTAAGTACCAGTTCACCAACCTGACAGCCGGCAGCTACAACGTCCGGGAAGTGCTGCAACCAGGTTGGACGCAAACAGTCCCCGCAGCCCCAGGTACAATTTCCGTAGCTGTCCAAAGCGGTACAGACTCCCAAAACAACAACTTCGGCAACTTCAAGCCGAACTCGATTAGCGGGCTGAAATTCAACGACGCCAACAACAGTGGCTTTAAAGATCCCGAAGAAACAGGACTGCCCAACTGGCGATTCTTCCTTGATACCAACGACAACGGCATCCTCGACACCGGGGAACCCAACACCCTCACCGATGCCGGCAACTACAAATTCCTCGATTTGCCAGCAGGAACCTACAAGGTGCGGGAAGTCTCGCAGCCTACTTGGACGCAAACTACTCCCAACCCGGCCGACATCACTGTCAGCAGCGGTCAAGACATCGCTAACATCAACTTCGGTAACTTCAAGTCGAGTACGATTAGCGGCCAAAAATTCAGCGACCTCAACCAAAACAAAATCAAGGATCCCGGGGAACCGGGGCTGCAAAACTGGCAAATCTTCCTCGATATCAATAACAGTAAAAAGTTTGAGCAGGGGGAACCGACAACCATTACCGACCCCAACGGCAACTACATTCTCACCAGCATACCCGCAGGTACTTTCCAGGTAAAGGAAGTCCCGCAAACCGGCTGGATACAGACGACCACCGACCCCGCCCCCGTTACGGTTGCCGGTGGAGATGTCATCACGGGCATTGACTTCGGCAACTTCCTGCCCCAACCGGGCACGATCCGTGGTCTGAAATTCCGAGACAGCAACAACAATAAGATTCAGGATGCTGGAGAACCGGGTTTAGCCGATTTCCAAATTGAGTTAACCAAGGTCGTACCTCCAACCCCAGGAGTTCCTGCTATTGTTCCTGTTACTACCACCACAGACGGCAGTGGCAACTATCTGTTCACGAACCTAACGCCGGGAACCTACCGCGTCCGGGAAGTCCAGAAATCTGGGTTTACCCAAAGCACCGACGACCCCACCGACATCCCGCTGACTTCGGGTCAGATTGTCACCGGCATCAACTTCGGGAACTCCCCGACGCCGACACCGCTGCCGCCGACACCGACACCGACACCGACACCGACACCTATAACGCCGCTGCCGACACCTGTAACGACACCTGTAACGACGCCGACACCAGCACCGACACCGGCACCTGTACCGACTCCTGCACCGACGCCGGCACCTGCACCGACACCTGCACCGACACCGGCGCCGACACCAACGCCGACACCAGCACCTGTACCGACACCGACGCCTTCACCTGTACCGACAGATTTGATTTGCCCTGAAGACTTCCCCAGGAACCCTATTACTAATCTGTCCGGCAGTCCTTCTGGGGGTAATGTCATCAACGGCCCTAACGGCGACGATACGATCGTGGGCAGTGCCGGCAGTGACTCGATCTTCGGATTGGGTGGCAACGATTTGATTTTTGGCCTACAGGGGGGCGACTACATCAATGGCAATACGGGCAACGATACCGTCTACGGAGGCATCGATAGCGATACTCTCTTCGGCGGTAAAGGCTTTGACCTGATTTTTGGCGATCGCTCGAATGATACGATTTACGGCAATCGCGGCAACGACTCGCTCAGCGGCGACGAAGGCAATGACGTATTGTACGGCGGCAAAGACGACGATGTAATGTTGGGAGGCGCTGGCGACGACGTGCTGTTTGGCGATCAAGGCAATGACACTCTCTGCGGAGGTGACGGTAACAATACCTTACTGGGCGGTAGTGGCGATGATGTGCTCTTTGGTGGCAGCGGCGATGACTTGCTCTTTGGCGGCATTGGCAATGATACCCTGATCGGTGGTGGCAACCGACAAGACTTTGTATTGGCAGCGATTCAGGGAACTGACACGATTATCAACTTTGCGCCAGAATTGGATTCGATCCAGTTGGTGGGAGGCTTGGACTTCAATCAACTGTTGTTAACCGAAACTAACGGCTCAACTGCGATCGCGATCGCCAGCACTAACCAGACTTTGGCTATATTGGGGGGCATACTGCCGGGCCAGTTATCGGCGAGCAGTTTTAGCTTGCTGGTTTAGTCCGCACTCCTCCTCCGGGTGCGCATTGCGCACCTTACTCTTACCTGGACAAATCGGAAGCAGGGGAACGAAATTTCGTTCCCCTTCTTTGGTTACATTTGTTCGAGATATTTCAGCAAGTCGGCCATTTCTTGCGGACTCGGCTGAAACTGTGGCATTGGTGGGGTTCGCCCGCTGGTGACTTGGCGGATCAGCTCGAATTCGGATTTGCGATCGGATACTCGCTGCAAGTTGGGCCCGACTTGAGTATCTCCAGCGGATATGTGACACCCCGCACAGTTCATTTGAAAGATGGCGGAACCCTGAAACTGGTCGCCTGTAAGGGATAGTACGCTTCTGATGTAGGGATCGGCGACTTGAAACTGACGAATTGTCAGACTCGCCAATATGATGGCAAGCAACACCGCGATCGCAAATATGGCAATTCGCTCGATCGGGTTTTTAAGTTCATTCGTGGCAAGTTGGTGATTCAAAGGATTTCAATTTTAAAAATAGTATCTACAAGAAAGTTTATTTCTCATAACATAGCTTAATCCTTCCCAGCGGGGAGA
>Ga0335395_10002037_pt1 | contig 12497 bp, 10 predicted proteins | sample MAT02_FD_205744 | JGI IMG/M metagenome (GOLD analysis project Ga0335395, IMG submission 205744) | Freshwater microbial communities from Lake Fryxell liftoff mats and glacier meltwater in Antarctica - MAT-02 (spades assembly) (version 2) ...
CGAGGGTCTCCAAAGGCGGTTTTTTCGATTTGTTCGGCGTGAATCAGTATGGGATTGTCCACGGTTTATACCTCTGTCAAGTTCTGAGTCTAGTTTACTTTGACTTGTGTGTACACGGTAGCCTTACTAAGGGGGGTTGGGGGGGTAATATCTAGCGCTACTTTATGAAATTGGTATAACATCCCGCCCTAAGCCATTTAACGAAACACCATTCGGTATTTTTGTCAACCTCAAAAGTCCTTTAAATATTTCAATTTTGCCCACACCAAACACCCCAACCAGTAAGGCAAAACGAGAAAAATAGATTAGTTCAAAACGCCACTCTCATACATTCTGCCAAAAATCTACTTTATTAATGCTCATCTCCCCTCCAATCCATTAATCATCAGCGTCCATCAGCGTACATCAGCCAACATCTGCGGTTAAAAACTAACATAATTTTGCCGCCACCAAGCCCGCACAAACTTAATCTCATCAAACGTATAAACTTCTTGCAAAAACTCATAAATTGCTCTCAACTTCTCATCCCCAATAACTTCAATCGCGTGTACGATAGCCTGCTGGCGTTCCGATTCCACCAACAAATTTATATCAACTTCCCGGCCCATCTCCATCAATTCTACCAGATGCCCAGAAATAGTATTAGGACTCATCCCCCGCGCATTCGCTATGGCTTGAACTGTCAAACCTTGTCGGTATAATTCCCAGGTTTGCATCTGCGAATAAGACGGAACATTAGCAAGATTGGGAAGATTAACGACATCAGAAGGTGCAGCACCTGTGGACAATCCTTGTTCTTTGCAAAAAGTGTGAATTGCCTCTAAAAAAACCTTGCCGTATTTATTTCGTTTGTTACTACCAACTCCGTAAACATCCTCAAATTCGGTGAGATTTTGCGGGCGTTTTTCGGCCATATCTCGCAAGCTTCTATCGGCAAAAACTACGTAAGGCGGCACAAATTGTTCGTCGGCAATTTGTTTGCGTAGCGTGCGAAGTATGGCAAATAAACCTTCGACTTCTACAGCCAAAGACCGCACTTTTCCCTGTACTTCCCGCGGCGCTTCTATGGCGATTTCAACGGTGCGCTGACGTTTCATGATTTCCCAACTTTTTTCGTTGAGTTTCAAGATGGGAAAACCGTCTGTTTTTTCGTCTAATAAACCTTGATTGATCAGCGAACGGCTCAATCTTTTCCAATCCTCTGCACTTTTATCTTTGCCAATGCCGTAAGTAGAAAGTTGCTGGTGCTGATATTGCAATATTTTTTGATTTTTTGAGCCTCGCAGTACGTCGATAATATGATTCATGCCGAATTTCTCTTGGCATCTCGCGATGCAGGAAAGAAATTTCATTGCTTCTATTGTCCAATCTTCTACTGGTTTTTTGTTGCAACAGTTGTCGCAATTGCCGCAATTGCCGGGAAATGAATCGCCGAAATAATTTAATTGGACTGTGCGGCGGCACTCGCTGGATTCTGCATAGTTAATTACTCGCCGTAACTGTTGGCGGGCTATTCTTTGTTCTTGTTCGTCTGGTTTTTGCTCGATGATGTATTCGATGGTTTTGACATCGCCGAAGCCAAAAAATAAGGTGCAATGGGATGGTTCGTTGTCTCGGCCTGCGCGGCCTGATTCTTGATAGTATCCTTCGAGATTCTTGGGTAAGTCGTGGTGAATTACAAACCTGACGTCGGGTTTGTTGATTCCCATACCGAAGGCGACTGTTGCTACCATTACTTGTACGTCGTCGCGAATGAAGCGGGTTTGGTTGGTTGTGCGATCGCTATCGCTCATGCCGGCGTGATAGGGTAGGGCTTGGATGCCGCTTTGTTGCAATTTGTAGGCAACTTCGTCAACTTTTTTGCGGCTGAGACAGTAGATGATTCCTGAACCGCCTTTTTTTTGGATGATTTGCAAAACTTGGGCAAAACTGTGTTTGGTTTTGGGGCGAACTTCGTAGTATAAATTGGGGCGGTTGAAGCTGGCGACGTGGATGTAGGGATTTCGCAGATTTAGCTGCTGGATGATGTCTTGACGGACGCGCTCGGTGGCGGTGGCGGTGAGTCCCATAATGGGGATGTTTGGGTAGCGATCGCGCACTCGCTGCATTTGCCTGTATTCTGGTCGAAAGTCGTGTCCCCATTCTGAAACGCAGTGGGCTTCGTCGATCGCAAATGCCGAAATTCCCAACTTTTCTGCTACTATATCCAAAAAAGGCAAAAATCTTTCACCCAACAATCTTTCGGGCGCAACGTAGAGCAATTTAATTTTACCTTCGAGAATTGCTGTTTGGCGCGATCGAGTTTCTATCGCGCTCAAAGTGCTGTTGAGAAAAGTCGCCCCAATGCCATTATCCTGCAAAGCTTCCACCTGGTCTTGCATCAGAGCAATCAACGGCGAAACAACCACCGTCAATCCCGGTTTCAACAAAGCCGGTAATTGAAAACACAAAGACTTGCCACCGCCAGTCGGCATGACAATCATCATATCGCGTTTTTGTAAAGCAGCTTCGACAATTTCCCGCTGCCCGGTGCGGAAAGAGTCATAGCCAAAAAAATGTTTGAGGGATTGTTCGAGGGATGAGGGCGCGAGAGATGTTGGCGGATTCGACCCTGACATTTGCAGTAATTGGTTGTTGACTTCTACCCTATTCTAGGTCTTTTGAGCACAAATACAGTTACAATATTTGAGAATCTAAATTTAACCAGAGAAACCGATGCCGAAAGCAATTTGGAATGGTGCCGTTTTGGCAGAGAGCGACAAGTGCGAAGTTGTAGACAACAACTATTATTTCCCGGCGGAGGCAATCAACCGCGAGTATTTCAAGGATAGCAGCACTCACACTACTTGCGGTTGGAAAGGTGTTGCTAGTTACTACAGTGTGGAAGTCGGCGGGGAAGTGAATAAGGATGCTGCTTGGTACTATCCTACTCCAAAAGATGCTGCTAAAAATATTGCAGGATATATTGCTTTTTGGAAAGGGGTTAAGGTAGAGGCTTAAGTTAGTTTTGTTCGCAGGTTTGTTGGTTGGGATTCCGACAGGCCGCCAGGGAATTAATTCCCTGGCTCATAGCTGAAATCGTCTGAAGACGACTGTGGAAATTAGGGATGAATAACATAAGTTGCGATAAATTCAAGTCGAAATAATATCTAATATTTACTGATAACGATTGCTCCTAGGATAATTGTCAATCGGGAGCATCTCATACCAATTTCATAAAGTAGCGCTAGATATCACCCCCCCAACCCCCCCGCGAGTTCGGGGTGGCTCAGACTTCATCCATAGCAAATCTTTAGAAAAATGGTATCAGTTTGGCAAAAAGCATCTTTTGATTATAGTGCGAGCGTCCCCGCTCGCGTATTGTACTCGCGAGCGGGGACGCTCGCACTATAAATGCAAAACTGAGATGCTCCCTGTCAATTCTTTAAAATATAGGACAGAGCTTAATTAAATTCAATACCATAACCGCTATATTTATCAGTCCTCTTTGAGAGGACTTTCGCTGTGAGTCGGGGGTTTTGAACCCCCGGCGGACTGGCGAACAAGCGAAAGAAACGTCAAATTTTAATCTTTTTCCCAAGCGGCGGCTGCTTCCCATCCCAAGCCGCGGCGAACAACAATTGGTTCGCTTTCTGTCAAATCAAGAATAGTAGAAACTTGATAACCAGGATCGGAATCATCATCGACAATGATATCTACTAACTTTAAAAAACAATCAAAAAGTTCAGCTTTGCCAAAGCTTTCTCCTTTTCCAGACGGCACTGGTGCTGCTCCTTCATCGTCAGTGGTAATGTGAGCGGATGTGGAAATAATCGGATTTCCCAAGGCTTCCACAAGTGTAAAACAAAGCGGGTGGTCGGGAACGCGAATACCGGTGGTTTTGCGTTTTGGACTCATTACCAATTTGGGCACTAACTTAGTAGCTGGTAGCACAAATGTGTAGGGCCCGGGGATTAACCGCTTGATAATTCGATATGCTTCATCGGTGACACTTGCATACTCGGTGATATTTGACAATGAGGAACACAGAAACGTTAAAGGCTTATCATTGGATAGTTGCTTGATCCGCCTGACTCGTTCTACCGCTGATTTGGAGTTGAGATCGCAGCCGATCGCGTAAACTGTATCTGTGGGATAAAGCATCACTGCCCCATCTTTGAGAGCTTTTGCAATCTTCTCGATCCTGTCTTTTTGGGGTGCAACTGGATGGAGTCCGTAAATAATTGCCATGTTAAGATTTTGTAGGCTAAGTGGGCGATCGACAAATGTGCTAAAACAATCAATGTTGAAAATTAATTGCTAATAATGAATAAAATAGCTTATTTTGACTGTCCCACCGGCATTGCTGGCGATATGTGTATCGGAGCCCTACTCCACGCGGGCGTTCCCTTAGACTACCTAATCGAAAAACTCAACTTACTCGGCATTTCGACAGAGTACCAATTGCGGGCGGAATTAGTCCACCGAAATACTCAACAAGCAACTAAATTTTATGTCGATTTAGCTGCCGATTTGCCCTTAAAATCAGACAATCCGGCTGCTGACTCCGCCCTCGATCCCTCGGAAACTGAATCGCCGACTTTCGACAATTGGCCCCGCCACCACCATCACGGGGAAGAACATTCTCACAGTCACGGCGAAGCAGATGCCGAAATTAGCCACAGTCATCACCGCCATTTGCCAGAAATTGAGCAAATCATCGTCTCTGCAAAATTGCCTGGGCGCGTGGAAGCTTGGAGTTTGGCCGTATTTGGCAAATTGGCCGATGCAGAGGCTGCAGTACACGGTATCCCCCCAAGCGAGGTTCACTTTCACGAGGTGGGGGCTACGGATGCAATTATTGATATTGTCGGTACTTGTTTGGGTTTGGATTGGTTGGATATTGACGAGTTTTACTTTTCGCCGATGCCGACTGGTGGGGGTACGGTGAAGGCCGCCCACGGTAGGTTGGCTGTGCCCACGCCTGCTGTGATGCGGTTGTGGGAAACGCACCGAGTGCCGGTTTATAGCAACGGGATCGATCGCGAATTGTGCACTCCTACGGGAACTGCGATCGCCTGTACTTTCGCTGCTGCTTTTGGCCCGCCGCCGCCGATGCAGCTTCAGGCGATCGGATTGGGTGCGGGTTCTCGCAATCTGACAATTCCTAATATTTTGCGCCTCTGGATTGGGAGGAAGGAAGAAGGAAGAGGGAAGAAGGAAGAAGGAAGAGGGAAGAAGGAAGAAGGTTCGGCAGCGGATTTTGTAACGGATGTAACGGATGTAAGAAAGAGGGGAGAAGGAAGATTAGCCACGGGTTTTTTAGTGGATTTAACGGATGTAAGAAAGAGGGAAGATTTAACTAATTACTCGTTACCGATTACCAATTTGCAAGAAACAATCTGTGTTTTGGAAACGCAAATTGATGATTTGAGTCCGCAGGCGATCGGCTATGTTTTTGATGCTTTGTTTTCCGCCGGAGCTCTGGATGTTTTTACTGCGCCAATTGTGATGAAAAAGTCGCGGCTGGGGGTTTTGTTAACTGCGATTTGTCATCCAAAATTTCAGGATGCTTGCGAAGCTGTGATGTTTCGCGAGACTACTACTTTGGGTATTAGGAAATCGACTCAACAGAGAACGATTTTGGATAGAGAAATCCAGAAAGTTACAACAGAATATGGCGAAGTGCAAATAAAAGTTGCTAAGTCTGGACAAACGATTGTTAACGTGCAACCAGAATACGAAGATTGCGCGGAAATTGCCAGAGTGAAAAATGTTAGTTGGCGCGAAGTTCACCGATTGGCGCTGCAAAGTTGGTACGATCGCACTTAGGGTAGAAACCGGGTTTTTTGCGAAATTATTCGCCGCAGTTCGCAAATTTGGTAAAAACCCGGTTTCTTGGATTCGAGTGGGTGCGTCGAAACCGGGTTTGTTCGCGAAATTATCGATCGCAGCCGGCAAATTCGGTAAAAACCCGGTTTCTGGAGTCGGAGTGCGTAAATCATCAGCTTATTAAAGCCGTCGGCGCGTGTCTAAAATTTGTTGTTGCAATTCCTCGAAAGCGGGCATTTTTGAGTTATCATTTTTCTCAAATATCGCCTTTATGTGGTCGATTAGCTCGATCGCCAGCGGTACGCCAAGCTGCAATTGTTCCAAGACATCTCGCTGAGCAAAAACGGCTTCCGGTGTTCCTTCTATAATCAATTTTCCGCGATCCATCACAAAAACCCAATCAGCCCAGCGGTAGATGAAATCGAGGTCGTGACTTGCTAAAAGGATAGTGGTTCCGGCTGCATGAATTTGTTGCAGCAAACCGATGAGTTGGTTAGTGTGACGCGGATCGAGATAAGCCGTAGGTTCATCTAACAGCAGCAGTTTCGGTTTGAGTACCATGATATCGGCGATGGAAACCCGCTTTTTCTGGCCCAAGCTGAGATTGTGAATTGGTTCGCGGGCGAGTTCGCTGAGATCGAATTGCTCGATCGCCTGCTGCACCTGTTGAGCAATTTCGGATTCTGGCAATCCTAGATTGTACAATCCGTAGGAGATATCTTCTTCTACCGTCGAAGCTACTAATTGATGTTCGGGATTTTGAAAGACAAGTCCGATTTGTTGGCGCAGTTGCGTGAGATATTTGCGATCGTAGCGGAAGGGTTCACCTTCCCAGCGAATAATTCCCTGTTGCGGTTGGTACAAGCCATTTGCTAGCAGGAAAAAGGTGGTTTTGCCGCAGCCGTTTTGACCGATGAGTCCGCAGCGCTTCCCGGCGGGGACTTTGAGGCTTAAATTCTGAATTGCTACTCGCGAACCGCAGGGATAGGAGTAGAAAGCGCGATCGAATTCGAGAATTGATTGAGACATATGTTTATAATTAGATAAAATTGGTTTGTAGTGAGGACTTTAGTCCGCTCATAAGAAGGAATGAAGGGGAGCATCTCAGTTTTGCTATAGTGCGAGCGTCCCCGCTCGCGAGTTGTACAATACGCGAGCGGGGACGCTCGCACTATAAAAAAAAATGCTTTTGGAATTGGTTTGTAGTGCGGACTTTAGTCCGCTCAGAAGAAGGACTGAAGTCCTGACTACGAACCTGTGGAATTGGTTTGTAGTGAGGACTTTAGTCCGTTCACAAGAAGGAATGAAGGGGAGCATCTCAGTTTTGCTATAGTGCGAGCGTCCCCGCTCGCGAGTTGTACAATACGCGAGCGGGGACGCTCGCACTATAAAAAAAAATGCTTTTGGAATTGGTTTGTAGTGAGGACTTTAGTCCGCTCAGAAGAAGGACTGAAGTCCTGACTACGAACCTGTGGAATTGGTTTGTAGTGAGGACTTTAGTCCGCTCATAAGAAGGACTGAAGTCCTGACTACGAACCAGTAAGTTTATTAACCACGTCCATCTTTTTCTGTCAACTGCCAAAGTTGAATTTCATAACAAAGATTATCCTCAAAAAGTTTACTCGCTTCCAATCCTTCAACCACCAATTTCTTAAACCAGCGGCGAAATATCCAGCGCAGGAATTTGTGAATCGGCGGAACTGCGATCGAAATCAAGTCCGCAACATAGATCATTGTGTTGAGTCCATACCTGCGAAAACTATCGACATACAAATCAATAGTCGGTAAAATATGAGTCGAAATATCCTCAGTTTTTACTAACGTAAACCCAGCTTCTAACAAGGCAGCATTAAGTTCTTTGACAACATGACAATTAGAAAACATTCCCTCTGTATAATTAGGATTAGATCGCATCATATCCGCCAGCAGCAGATAGCCTCCGGGATTAAGCACAGCCGCCGCACCTTTGGCTATATCGACAGCAGACATATATTGGCTACTTTCGCTCAAGAGAACCAAATCGTAGGAATGGGTGGCTTTAAAATCTTCAAATTTAGTGAGGTGAAAAACTGCCCGATCGCCCGTACACTTAAGAAAGCGCTGTTGTTGGAACGGATCTGGTGCTAGCCCTTCCACTGCAAAAGCGCGATCGAGCAAATAAGCCGCATTTCCGCCAATCCCGCACCCAACATCCAACACAGTCTTAATTTCTTTGGGGATAAAATCCAAAAGTTTATCTGTGTAAGCTTGCTGAGCAAAACGCAGCCGCCCGATAGTGAGATCCTCAGCCGGCACAGGTAGAGATTTCCAATAACCGTAATGAAGATACGGCGAATCCGTCAACCCCAAATAGTAATTCAGCGCCGCATTTTGGTAGCGAGTCACTTTAGAAATAGAGATTGATTTTTGCTTCGACATTGAGAAAATTAGATTAATTTAAGGATTTCCGGGAGGGTGAAAATTCTTCCCAGCCCTTGCATACCTGTTCATAACACTGAACTGCAAAAAAAGCAAATTTTTGCAACAAATTGACATCAAAATCTCAAAATTCCATCAGCGTTCATCTGTGTTTATCTGCTGATATCTGCGGTCAAAAAAATCTCAATCTAACTAACCTACGATCATCCCATTACAGTTGCCCGACAGCGCCGGATTTTCACCTAACTTTCCCCCTGACGTTCGATCGCCCTTCCCCATCAGACCCGATCGATCTGGCGAGATACTAGCACTATTAGAGCTCTTTGACAAAAGACTGATGCTGCACGGGCCCGCATTCACCCATATTTCATAATCCTTTCATTCTTTGCGATTTTTGTGATAAAGTTGAAAAATGAAACGATTATGAAATGTGGCTGCGGTCGATCGTACCGTCTGCAGCAAACTGTAGCGAATTTCACTTGGAATTTTTGAAGATATGCGGAAAAACCGTCAAATTACCCCAAATCCCCCTCTCCTCCTCCCGGACTCTCCCCCTAGGAAAAAATATCATCTCCTAGGATTCGGGCTGTTGCTGGCAGTTTGTCTCAGCGGCTGCAACACTCAGACAACCCAGCCTCAAACCAACCAAAATCCAGCTTCAGGCACAACCGCCACCGACTTGACCCGAAAAGATAAAAAAGTCATTCTCACCACCTTCACGGTGCTGGCAGACATGGCGCAGAACGTCGCCGGTGACAAGGCAACTGTTAAATCCATTACCAAGCCAGGGGCGGAAATTCACGGCTATGAAGTCACTCCCAGCGACTTAACACGAGGACAAAAAGCCGATTTAATTTTAGATAATGGGTTGAACTTAGAACGCTGGGCAACTCGATTTTATAACAGTTTTCCCAAGGTTCCTCACATTACTTTGAGCGAGGGAGTCCAACCCGTTAATATTTCTGAAGATGCCTATCAAGGTCAACCAAATCCCCATGCTTGGATGTCGCCCAAAAATGCTTTAATTTATGTTGATAATATTCGCAAGGCTTTAAGAAATGTCGATCCGGCTAATGCTGCAGCCTATGACGCAAATGCGGCAAAATACAGTGAACAAATTCGGGCGATCGACGAAAAACTCAAACAAGCTATTTCAGCCATTCCCCCGGACAAACGCTACATAGTAAGTTGTGAAGGCGCTTTTTCTTACCTTGCCAACGATTACGGTTTGAAAGAAGTTTATATTTGGCCTGTCAACGCCGAACAGCAATCCACACCGAGACAAGTCGAACGGGTGATTAATACAGTCAAAGCAAACCAAATACCTGCTGTATTCTGTGAGAGTACCATCAGCAACGAAGGACAGCTTCAGGTAGCCAAGGAAACAGGCGCCAAATTTGCCGGGGTGTTTTATGTCGATTCCCTCTCTCCAGCGGAAGGCCCTGCATCAACCTATCTTAAGTTACTTGAATACAATGTCAATACTTTGATAAAAGGGTTACAGGGAAAATAAAGGAGAACACTGAGCCCAAAAACCCGGTTTCTCCAAAAATCTTGGCTTTAGCAACGAGGTATCTCTTTGCTCGTTACCAGGCTCTGCCTGGTTGCAGGTGCGGAGGCTCTGCCTCTCTTTACCTCGCGACTTCTGAAGAGAGAAAAGCGTGACAGATGTTTAAGTTATTAAATTTTCGTTCCTTAGCCCAAAAACCCGGTTTCTCCAAAAATCCTGGCTTTGGCAACGAGGTATCTCGCAAGGGGGAGCATCTCAGTTTTGCAAAAAGCATTTTTTTATTATAGTGCGAGCTGTCGCGAGCTCGCGTATTGTACTCGCGAGATATTACAGCACTATAAATGCAAAACACCAGATGCTCCCTCTCTTAATAAAGACGGTTTTTAGCCCCCTGCGTAAGTTCTGTAGGTAATTGATAATAGGGAGAAAATGAGATGGATGGAATCAGTATCGATATTGAAAATGTCACTGTTGCCTATCACGGCAAAGTTGCCTTGCACAGCGCCTCTCTGCAACTCAAAGCAGGGACGATTTGCGGTTTGGTGGGGATGAATGGTGCGGGAAAATCTACGTTGTTTAAAGCCATCATGGGGTTTGTGAAGCCAAACACCGGACGAGTTTTAATTAATGGGTTGCCGATTCGTCAAGTGCAAAAACGCAATTTGGTTGCCTATGTGCCTCAGTCGGAAGAGGTAGATTGGAATTTTCCGGTGAATGTTCGCGATGTGGTGATGATGGGGCGCTATGGGTACATGAATCTGTTGCGGATTCCTGGATCGATCGACAAACAAGTGGTGCGAGAAAGCTTGGAAAGGGTGGAAATGTGGCCGATGGGCGATCGGCAAATCGGAGAGTTATCCGGCGGACAAAAGAAACGCACCTTTTTTGCGCGGGCGCTGGCGCAACAGGCAACGGTTTTGCTGCTGGATGAACCCTTTGCTGGAGTCGATATCAAAACTGAAAAAATGATGATTGATTTGCTGATGGAACTGCGTCAAACAGGACATACAATTCTCGTTTCTACCCATGATTTAGACTCTATTACTACTTTTTGCGACCAAGTAGTCTTAATTAATCGCAGCATTCTAGCCTATGGGAATACCTCTGATGTGTTTACAGAGGAAAATCTTTCGCGAACTTTTGGCGGTTCCGTTGGTGATTTTTCGTCTGCCAAAAGTCGGTCAACCTGAGATATTGCAGCAATGTCAACAAAGGTTTATTTGGTGGGTTTGCACGTTTAATGCCCGATCGCGAACCCGCCTCTATAGGATTATTGATTGTGGTGTCCGATCTCAGTTAACTCAAGTCGATTTGGAGAAAAAATAATGGATTTAATTCAGTGGTTTGCCGCACCGTTGCAGCATGAATTTATGCTAAAAGCGATTTTAATCAGCGCTTTAGTCGGGCTTGTTTGTTCGGCGCTTTCGTGCTATATGACTTTGAAAGGATGGGCATTGATGGGTGACGCGGTTTCCCATGCGGTGATGCCGGGGGTTGTGATTGCTTATGTGCTGAATATTCCTTTGGCGGTGGGGGCGTTTGTGTTTGGTGTGGGCTCCGTAATTGCGATCGGCTTTATCAAAGCGAAAACTCGCATCAAAGAAGATACGGTAATCGGTTTAGTGTTTACTGGATTTTTTGCCTTTGGTTTGGTGTTAATTTCTAAAGTCAGAAGTTCGATCGACTTGACGCATATCTTATTTGGCAATGTCTTAGGCATTTCCGATTCGGATATTGTTCAAACTGTAATTATTAGTGTCATCACATTAATGACACTGGCAGTTTTACGCAAAGATTTAATGTTGTTTTGTTTTGATTCGACTCACGCGCGATCGATCGGTTTAAATATCACATTTCTCTATTACGTGCTGCTATCTTTGCTATCGCTCACCGCAGTGGCTGGACTTCAGACTGTCGGGATTATTTTAGTAGTAGCAATGTTGGTGACTCCGGGAGCAACCGCCTATTTATTGAGCGATAATTTTGACCACATGATGCTAATTGCGATGGCGACTGGGGTATTTTCTAGCGTCATGGGAACTTATATCAGCTATCACATAGATGGGGCGACGGGTGGATGTATTGTGGTGTTGCAAACGTTGCTGTTTGTGTTGGCGATGATTTTTGCTCCGAAACACGGTTTGTTGGTTAGAGCTAGGAATTCACGGGCGATCGATTAATAAACAGTTATGGACGCATTTAAACTTGTAGGGTGCGTCAGACGAAGTTATAGGGCGATTATTAAGGGTTTTATATCTGACGCACCTTACTAATTGTGACACTTGCGTCCAGGACTGTGGTTTTAATTGCCTATTCACTAAACTCAATATTTTCATACAAATCTGCCACCGCAAATTCCACAGGAATAGAAGTTAAGGAAACTCGATCGCCCGCACAGCTATATTCCGAAAAAATCCACTTATTCGCTTCAGTTTTCGAGTATTGCTGCACCTGTAGGCGATATTGGTCGATTAATAAATACTCCTGAAAACTCGGAATACTACGGTAGGCTGCAAACTTTTCATCACGATCGTAAGCTTTGGTACTTTTAGAAAGCACTTCCGCAATCAACAGAGGATTGGTAATTGTATCCCTCCGTCCAGATTGCAACTCGACTGGTTTCGCCACAAGGATCACATCTGGATAAGTATAATTATTAAGTTGCGGAACCCAAAGCCGCTGATCGGAACTAAAAGTCCGATATGGTTTGCCTTTTAACGCCAGTTTCAGCGCAAAAACTAAATTAGTAATAATTTCG
>Ga0335395_10002039_pt1 | contig 12494 bp, 10 predicted proteins | sample MAT02_FD_205744 | JGI IMG/M metagenome (GOLD analysis project Ga0335395, IMG submission 205744) | Freshwater microbial communities from Lake Fryxell liftoff mats and glacier meltwater in Antarctica - MAT-02 (spades assembly) (version 2) ...
TACTTTTTTGGTGCCATATTTCTCGATCACTTTGCCTACTGCTTTCAGAATCCGGCCTTTGGTGCGCTCACGGTCTCGCTTTTTTACTTTTGCCTTCGCCTTGGTCTCGGCGACTTTTGCCTGTTTTTCGGTTGCCATTTTACGGACGTTTTAGAGTGTATAATAGTATAAACACCAATTGGTTGTGCCCAATTGAGCCAACAAGGTACGGAAAAAGTTTACTTACACAACTTTCTTTTTTGAAAGTTACTACAAGGCATGATGATGTCAGCTCATGAAAATATGCCATTTAACTTGGTAATTCTTCTAGAAACCTGTTGTATTCACAGCAATCATGAAGATTTATCAAAATAAAAATGCATAATCTCAATGTGTTTTCCGGCGAACGTTAGGGATGTCTCATGTTACTTCTTCCGATCCAAAATCACCAGCCCGATGCCCGCGATAAGGACGATGGCACCGGCGTAAGTGGGCCAGCCGACCGACTTTTGTTTGTCGGCGTTGATTTCGATCGGGCCGATGTCCACCACTTTCTCTTTTTTTGTGTAATTGAATCCGTTAAAAATCAGCATACCGATGCCAATGATAGCAAGGATGATTCCGAGTGCTTTCATACCGAATGATTAGGTTAAGTGGAACAAAAAGTGAAGCTAAAAGTAAGTCTATTTTTGTAAAAACCGCTACGCTAAAACAAGTGACCCCCATTGGCGCTTTTGTGGACTTGATAAAATTTTGTCCCGCTCCGCCGGCCCTTGCTGCCCGGCCTGATCGACGACCAAGTGCATTTCCGGGAGCCGGGCCTTACGCACAAAGCCACCATCGCCACCGAGGCCCGCGCTGCCGTGGCGGGCGGCACGACGTCGTTCATGGAGATGCCCAACACGGTGCCCAACGCCCTCACGCAGGAGCTTCTGGAAGACAAATATCGGATTGCGGCCGACACCTCGCTGGCCAACTACTCCTTCTTCATGGGCGTGTCGAACAACAATTACGACGAAGTGATGCGCACTGATCCGCAGCGCGTGGAATTTTTCCGGGAAAAATACGGTGACGATGTCCGATACGACATCCACGCCATCGTGCGCAATGAGGAGGCTTGCCTGAAATCGTCGGGTTTCGCGGTAGAGTTGGCTACCCAGAAAGCAACCCGACGACACCCCCAAGCGCATCACCGCCGAAGCCTGCGTGCATCACCTCTGGTTCGACGCCGAGGACTACCGCCGCTGGGGGACGAAAATAAAATGCAACCCGGCCATCAAAGCCGACCCCAACAAGCAGCAAATCCTGCAAGCCCTGCTCGACGACCGCATCGACGTCGTGGCCACCGACCACGCCCCGCACACCATCGCCGAAAAAGGCCAGCCCTACTGGCAGGCACCAGCGGGCCTGCCGCTGGTGCAGCACTCCTTGAAGGTGATGCTGGAATTTGTCCGGCAAGACAAAATACCGCTGGAAAGGGTAGTCGAGAAAACCAGCCATGCCGTGGCCGACTGCTTCGAGATTAAGGAGCGGGGCTATATTCGCGAAGGCTACTACGCCGACTTGGTGCTGGTGGACTTAAACCAAACCACAACCGTGCGACCCGACACCCTCTACGCCAAAGGCGGCTGGTCGCCTTTTGAGGGGACCACGTTTCATTCGCGCGTCACGCACACCTTTGTGTCGGGGCATCTGGCCTACGCTCAGGGCGTTTTTGATGAGTCGGTGCGGGGGAAGCGGCTGGTATTTTCGCGGTAAATCAGCGCGGGGAGATTCTCGTTTTGTCGTTGTTTTAGGGCGGTTCGTCTACACCAAACTCGTGTTGGTCGAAATTTTTTTGTCGGCTGCAACCTTTTTGCTGATCTTTCCATCTCTTAGTTCATAACCCACTTCGGGCCACCTGAATTTGCGTCCAAAAGCGCGGCACCAACGTGCCAAAACAAATCTTTAGAAAATATTTTTTAACAAACAAGGTACTATGCATTGCACAATACCAAAATATAATCCCTATATTTGCCTGAGTATTGAAAGGCTACTCCGCTTCAACACGCTAAACCAAAACAGCCATGAAAACCCTTAAACTTTTAACCGTCTTTTTTCTAGTGAGTTGGCAGGCCAACGCCACCGGATTTTCTCACAATATGCTGGTGGCCCACAAAATGCTTAATACTAAGCAAAAAAGCGTTTCTGCAAAAAACCAAAAGCAAAGCTCGGCTCTGGTTTTGGTTTCCCACCCTACGGTGGTAAAGCCCGGCACCCACCCGGCCACTGAATCGACCGACGAGGAAGCCACTTTGAAACCCGAAGTCTTGGCCGTATCGCTCTCGCAACACATTGCCCGCTGGGTGGTGCGCCTGGTGACCCTCAGCGGCGAAATCTTGGCCGAAACCCTAATTGCGATATTCTCGGCGGGAACCGAAAGTGAGAGACGCGAAGCGTTGCGTCTTTACTAACAGAACGCGTCCTCGATATGCCGGATGTCCAGGTTGCCGTTTGGCAAAATTAGGATAGAAATGATGTCGAAGCGGACGTCGAACATCCAGTCGTGGTCGAAAATGTAGTTTTCGGCGGCTTTCATGATCAGGCGCGACTTGGCGTAGTTCACAAACTCTTCGGGCATTCCGAAACCCGTACCGCTGCGGGTTTTTACCTCGGCAAAAACCAAGAGCTTGCCCTGCTTGGCAATCAGGTCTATTTCGGCGTGGCGATGCCGGTAATTCTTGACCACAATCTGGTAGCCTTTGCCTTGCAGGTATTCAGCTGCCTTGGCTTCGCCCCAGTGTCCGGTGTCGTTGTGTGCTGCCATTGGTGAACATTTTTGCTCCAAAGTACTGTTATTGCTGACGGAAACAAAGCCGGATTTTCTGGCTGGTTTTTTTGCACAAAACTCGGCATGAACTCCAATCTCAACAAACGGGCGCAGTTCCGGCAGCTCGGCCTTATCGACTACCCGCAAGCCTGGGATTTGCAGGAAAAACTTTTCGCTGAAGTCGTCGCCGTCAAAATTGCTAACCGGGGCGTTGCGCCCGAAAGCCAGACGCCCACGCCCAACCACCTGCTCTTCTGCGAACACCCGCACGTGTACACCCTCGGCAAGAGCGGCAAGCCGGAAAACCTGCTGCTAGATGAAGAAGGCTTGCGCGAAGTCGGGGCCAGTTTTTACAAAATCAACCGCGGCGGCGACATCACCTACCACGGCCTCGGCCAGTTGGTGGGCTACCCGATTCTGGATCTCGACAATTTTTTCACCGACATTCACCGCTACATGCGGACGCTCGAAGAAGCCGTCATCCGCACCTTAGCCGCCTACGGCCTGGATGCCGGACGCATTGAGGGCCTAACGGGCGTTTGGCTCGACCACGAGACCCAGCGGAACGCCGCCCGGCAAAATCCGCGCAAAATATGCGCCTTGGGCGTCAAGGCCAGCCGCTGGGTCACGATGCACGGCTTTGCGCTGAACGTGAACACCGATCTCGATTATTTCAACCACATCGTACCCTGCGGCATCGACGACAAAGCCGTTACCTCCATGCAGCGAGAATTGGGGGGAGTGATTGACATGAAACAGGTTGAGGAGAAGTTAATAAACAATCTGGCGGAGTTGTTTGGCCTAGAGTTTGTTTGAGGGCGATTCTTATTCTTCCGCATCCGGTGGCTAAAGCAACCGGCAATTGAATTTTTTGCCCTGCGATCTCGGCAAGCAGGTTTAGGATAAAAAAGTTTATCTTCGTGCCAGACTACTTACTTATAATTTTGAATGATAGAATGATAGAATAGCCTCGCACGGCCCTTTATTCACTCATTCTATCATTCAAAATTGCCCTCTATGTCCCCCGACTTCCGCCGCCGCATCCGCAACTTGCTCCTACTCGACATCGAGACCGTGGCTTCCCACGCCGCCTACGAGCAGCTCGACGAGCGGATGCAGGCGCTGTGGAACAAGAAGGCGGCCCGGCTGCGCAAGGCCGACGACGCACGCACCGACGCCGAGATGTTCTACGAGCAGGGCGCGATTTACGCGGAGTTTGGGCGGGTGGTGAGTATCGGTTTCGGGATGTTTTTCTGGAACGATAATGATGAGCTTTCTTTCAAGGTTCGTTCTTTTTCCAATTCCGACGAGGCCGCGCTTTTGCGGGAGTTCAAGGAGCTGGTCGAGAAGTTTCCCGCCGACCAATTGGTGATGTGCGCCCATAATGGCAAGGAATTTGATTTCCCCTATATGTGCCGCCGGATGCTGATTCAGGGCATTGAGCTGCCCCGCGCCATGCAACTCGCGGGCAAGAAACCTTGGGAGATACTGCACCAAGACACGCTGGAACTCTGGAAATTCGGCGATTACAAGAATTACACGGGCCTGGATTTGCTGGCTGCCGTGTTTGGCATAGCCAGCAGCAAAAACGAAATGAGCGGGGCCGAGGTAACGCCCACCTATTATGAACAAAATGACCTTGAGAAAATAAACCGCTATTGTCGCGAGGACGTCGTAGTGCTGGCACAATTATATTTGTGTCTGCACAGCCAAAAAATGGTAGCCGACGAAAACATCATCCGGGTGGAGTGAAAAAGTGTTTAATTGTTGAAGTGTTTAATCGTTGAATTGTTTAACGCGAATACATCATTTTTAACGAAATGGAAAACGCGCTTCCCCCCAAATTTTTAATTTACAAAAACCAAAAGAAATAAATAGGCTCACACCTGCCGTCTTATCGGAAACAATAAAAGCCGAAAGCCGATAGCTGCCTGCCGAAAGCCAACATACATGCGTTCAAAAAAACAACCCCAAAGGGAGCCAAAGGAAAAAAAATCAGGCCCCCAGAGTAATCATAATCTGCTGTCTTTTGTGGACAAGCTGAAAACCGAAGTCGCCGCTTTCTTTGAAGCCAATGACGGGGAGACCTTCCGCGCCCAAGAGGTTCACGACCACTTCGGGGCCGACGATAAAAAACTCCGCAACTTGCTTAACGACACCATCCACGAGTTGGAGGAGGAGGGGAAACTCCGCCGTCACTCGGGCAATGCCTACGGGGCCACTGATGCCACGGCTGACACGGCCCTAGTCGGCAGAGTCGATCACGTCAACCGCAACTTCGCCTTTGTCGTCATCGACGGGCGCGAGGATGACATCTACGTTGAGACCGAGAACCTGAAAGGTGCCATGGACTCCGACACCGTGCGGCTTGAAGTGACTCGAGAAGGTGGCGGGCGCGATGGCAAGCGCACCGAAGGCCGCGTGACGGAAGTCCTCGAACACGGTCGGCCCGAAGTAGTGGGTGTCATCGAAATCTGGCCCAAATACGCGCTGGTCGAGCCGGATCACCGCAAAATATACGACCCGATTCACATCCCCATCGAAGACATCAACGGGGCCAGCGACGGTGAGAAGGTCATTGCCCTCATCGAGCAATGGCCCACCCGCACCCGCAAATCCGAGGGCCGAATCATCGAGGTCCTGGGCAAAGCGGGCGAGAACAACACCGAAATGCACGCTATACTGGCTGAATTCGGGCTGCCGATTTATTTTCCCAAGCACGTCGAGCGCGAGGCCGAGGCCATTTCTGAAAAGATTCCCCGGAAAGAAATAGAAAACCGCCGCGATATGCGCGAGGTGGCTACGTTCACCATCGACCCCGCCGACGCCAAGGACTTCGACGACGCGCTGTCGGTGCAGTACCTCGACAACGGTAACGTCGAGATCGGCATCCATATCGCCGACGTGAGCTACTACGTGCAGCCCGGCACCGAACTGGAAAAAGAAGCCTACCGCCGCGCCACCTCGGTGTACCTAGTGGATCGTACCGTGCCGATGCTGCCCGAAAAACTGTCCAACGGCCTTTGCTCGCTACGGCCCAACGAAGATCGACTGGCGTTTTCTGCCGTATTCGAGATGACCACGCGCGGCAAGCTTGTCGGCGAGTGGTTTGGCCGTACGGTCATTCACTCCGACCGCCGCTTCAGCTACGAAGAGGCGCAGGAGGTGATCGAAACCGGGGCGGGCGACTTCCCCGAAATTCTGACTTTACTGAACGATCTTGCCAAAACCCTGCGCAAAGAGCGCTTCAAGAAAGGCGCGATCAATTTCGAGACCGTGGAGGTGAAATTTCGCCTCGACGAGAACGGCAAGCCGCTGGGCATTTATCAGAAAGAGCGTAAAGATTCCAATAAGCTCATTGAGGAGTTTATGCTGCTGGCCAACCGCCGCGTGGCCGAATACGTCTATGGTTTGTCGAAGGGAAAAAAGAAAAACACGATGGTCTATCGCGTTCACGAGACACCTGACCCCGAGCGGCTGAAAAGCTTCGCGACTTTCGTAGCCAAGCTAGGCTATAAAGTCAATACCGACGACGAGGGCGAGATCGCCAAATCCATGAACCATATGCTGGAAGAAGTGGAGGGTAAGCCCGAGCAGAACTTGGTGGAGTCGCTGGCCGTGCGCACTATGGCCAAGGCCCGCTACACCACCGACGATGACGGTCACTTCGGCCTGGCCTTCCGCCGCTATTCGCACTTCACCTCGCCCATCCGCCGCTATCCCGACGTGATGGCTCACCGCCTACTACAGCACTACCTCGACGGTGGCGCGTCGCCCGCGCCCGAACCCTACGAAGAAGCCTGCAAGCACTCCTCGGAGCGCGAGCGCATGGCCGCCGAGGCCGAGCGCGCCTCAATTAAGTACAAGCAGGTCGAGTATATGAGTATGGTAGACCAGGGCCAGGAGTTCGACGGCATTATCACGGGCGTGACCGATTTCGGCATTTTCGTCGAAATCAACGCCACGGCTTCCGAGGGGCTTATCCGCATGGCCGACCTCAGCGGTGACTACTATGAGCTGGACAAGGAAAACTACCGCCTGATCGGGCAGCGTAGCAAGAAAATCTACACCTTTGGCGACAGCGTGAAGGTGAAGGTGAAAGATACGAACCTCGCCAAGCGCAGCATGGATCTGCTGCTGGCCGACAGCCCCGACTCGCACAAGCGCAGCCGCCGCAACGAAGCCACCAAATCGTCGGCTCCGCGCGCCAATGAACCCAGCATTGGGGCCATGCGGCAGAAAAAGCGGGCGGGGAGTTCGGTGCCGATGCCGAAGAAGAAAGGAAAAAGCAGTGGTAGGCGGAGTCGCTAGCGATTTGATCACGTTTATAAAAGTAAGAAGGGGACACCATCAACGAGTGTCCCCTTCTTACTTTTAAAAACGGCGATGCCTATTTCTTCCTCGTAATCTTCATCGAAACCGGAACGCAGATAATCGGACACTCGCAATCGACGGGCCTGAGCGTAACGAACAAATCCTGAAAGCAACCCGACTCGTTGAATATCCGCAATACATAAGGGGTGTTGGCGGAAGGGTTGGCCAAGGCCGAAATCACTACGCCGTCCTGGGGAACTGCCGTGGCGGTGGTAAAGGTGGCCGTTCCGTTATAGGTGGCGCTTTGCACCAAGTCGAACGTCATCGTGCCCGGAATGCCCGAGAGCGTGATCTTGCCGTTGGGCAGTACGGTGCCGTCGTCGCAGGTCGGGGGGGTCAGGGTCAGTAGACCCGTGGGCAGCACCGGAACTGTAAAAGTGACGGAAGCCGTATCGGGACAGCCGCCTGCATTATTTGCGATCAGCACGTAGGTTACGTTGGCCGTAATCGGCACACCGTTTATTACGTGCACGGTCGCGCCGCTTGCGCTACCCCGGTGCCAGACCGGATTTACCAGCGCGTTGTAACCATCAATGTAGTCGGGCAGGTCCACGGACGTAGTGCTACAGAAGGTGGCGGCGGAATCACGCAATACCAGTGCCGGACTGCGTGTGATCATTAGGGAATCGGTGCTGACGCATTTGCCTGACACCGTCTTGACGTAGTACACCCCGTTTGCAGTAAGTCCAGAGGCCGAGTACAAATTAATTGTAATCGCAGCGGGGTTGCCAGCCGCAGCTACGTAACTCAGGGCCGACGAAACAGGGGGCAACTCGACGGTGGTAGCCGGAGCGCATAGCACCAGCGGTCCGGCGGGCACTACAATAGGCGTAAGTTCCTCGACGACCACCGCCGTATCGGTCACGATGGGGCAACCGCCCACTACCGTGCCGGTCAGAATGTACTCACCCGGTTTCGTAACGAAAATCTCCTCATCATTACTGGTGAAGCCATCTGGCCCGTTCCATTGGATGGTGATCCCAGGGCCGACCGGAGTGCTAATCCTTACGGGAAGTGATTCACAGCCCAGTGTGCCATCGACGGTGGCGGTAAGGATGATCTCGGGTTTTTGCACAAAGGTGACCGAGGCCGTGTCGGGGCAGCCGAACCTATTGGCGGCAATCAGGACGTAGGTGACGTTTTGGTCGATCACCACTTCGCTGATGTTGGAAACCGTGGCACCGCTGGCCGTATTCAAGCGCCATTCCTGGCTGGTAAGCGTGTCGTAGCCGGAGACGTAATCGGACAAGTTGACCGTTACCGTCGCGCAGAAATCGGTAGTGGAATCCCGTAGAGCCAAAGCTGGGTTACGGGTGATTTTAAGCGAATCTTCGCTGATACAAAACCCTTCTCTTAATTTGATATAATAAACCCCGTTTGTCGTCAGGCCGCTGGCCGTGTTGCTCACCGTGTCGATGACGACGACGGCGGGATTGGGGAAACTTACGAACCATTCCTGGCCTTGAGCGAGGGCGGGTAGTTGCGTCGTACTTGTTGGTTCGCAAAAGGCGATCTCAGGTGTCGAGATTCCGGGCGGCAATTCCTCTTCTACCACTATAACCGTATCGGACAAGGAAATGCATCCCTGTAACGAAGCTCCGACCAAAACATAGACTCCGGCAACGCTCACCGAGACGATGGAATCGCTGCTGGTGAAACCGCCCGGCCCCGTCCACGAGAAAACGGTGCTATCCACACTCGACCTGGCGCTAAGGTTCACGATGCGCTGGGTGCAGGTCAGCGATCCGTCCAAGGTAGCCACCACGACTGGAATCGGATCGATCACGACGCTGCCGTTATCCACGCCCAGCAGGGTCGAATCTGTGGTCAGAAACAGGGCACAGACGATGTAAGAAGCCGAGTCGGCGGTGGTGTTAGCCGGGAAAATCACATTGGGCAGCGTCGCCAAGCCCGTTCCGTCGGGGGCTACCTTGCCCAGGACTGTGCCTGCGTTAAGCTTTTCCTCGATGGTCGTGGGAACTTTGTCGTACAAGACAAAAACCACGCTGTCGCCCGGCAGCACGTTTTCGACCTGAGCGATAAGTACTGTCACCTCGTCCGAGCATATCCGAATGGAGTCGGTAATCAGTTCGATTGCCGAGGCGGGCCCGAAGCCGTAGTCCTGAGTATGGTCGTTTTGGCCAATGCCTCCCGATGTTACCGAAATCTTCACATACGGTGCGCCGGGCACCGGAATCACCAGAATGCCATCAGAATCTGAAACCGGATTGCCCTGGTCGGGCGGAGCAGGCTGTAGGCTATCGGTAGTGATGGCAAGCTGAATCATACTTAACCGCACCTCGTAATTGTGATCAAACTTCAAGCCGCCTGGCACGTTGGCGTTCGTAAAATAGTACTCGCCTTTGGCGTCGGTGGTGTCGCTGGCGATCTGGGTGTGACTATCGTCGGAGTTGTGCAAGGTGAGAATGACACCCTCGATGCCCGCTTCGCTCGCATCTTGGATACCGTTGCGGTTGCGGTCGAGCCACACGCGGTTACCAATTTCGACGGGGGCAGCGTCACAGGCCGCTACGATGTCACCCAGTCCGGAGGCTTTGCCGAAAGTACCGGCGTAATTCTGATCGTAAACAACGAATTCGCGAACCACACTGCCCGCGTCGGCACCGCTATTACGGTAAGCCTGCCAGCCCGATGAAGCAAAAATACTGTTGTCGGCAGGGCTGAGGGGATCCATGGCGGTGGAGATTACCTCATTAGTACCAGTAACCAATGCGAGCGCGCCGTTATTGATTTCGCCGTGGGCTACCTTGCCCTGGAAAATCCACTCATCGCCGCAGTAAAACTCACCGCCACCAGGGCCTTCGCCGTTGCCCGTGCCGCAGCCCGTCACACTACCGACTATACCATTGGATTCCAACGTGTAGCTACCATCAGCGTTCAAACCGGCCCGCATCAGGTCGCCGCCGCTAAAACCGGTAAAAAGTCCACCTGTAGAGCTTTCTCCGTAATTATCCTTACCCGATTGATGCCCAAAACGATCCATGATACCCAAAATCATGTCGCCGTTTACGTCGAACTCTATGTCGGAAATAATGGGCTGCGGATTCGAGGCAAACAGATTGACAGCGTCGCAAGCCGCCGGGAACTTATCGTCCCAGGTGCTCCAATAGTAGCGCTCGCAGCCCGGTGACAAATCCGGCGAGCCTCTCTTAAAGGATAGCGGAAATGAAAGCACCTGCGTAAAGGTGGGGTTGGCTTCCTTAGGGTTGAACTTATACACGATGCCTTTAAGCCTGGAAGTATCACCACTCGTCTCCCCCGAACAAACCGTACCCACGTAAATATCGCCCCGGTAGCCTTTTAGAGCCCAAGGCCGGAAATCTGCCGGATCGGCGCAGTTGTTGGGGATGGTGTAAGAGCGGAGGCTGTCTTTGGTGGGGACTTGCAAATCGCCGCCTACATAAAGGCTGTGAATCTTACGGTCATTTAAGTTACTTATAAAAACCCTTTCCCCGCTTTCGTTGCTGGTTAGAGCGCCAATGCTGTTTTTTCCGATTTTTCGCAGAGCAGTTGTATCGAGACTAGGGTCTAAAAAATTTGCCGACAGGCCCGAGTGCGGGTCGTCGCCGGTGTCGATGTCCAGCGTCTTGACATCGATGAACGGAGTCGATACCCCGGTAGTGAAATCAGTGAGATACAACCCCCCTGTCCCCAAAGGGCCAAAGCTCGCGTGCCGCTTCAGTATGGCTGATGTAACAAACTTTTGGGATATTTTGTGGTAAAGCACTCCCCAAACAGCCCCTACTTCCTTGACCAGACCCATTGACCGGGCCGGAAAGTTAGTATCGCTAGTTAGGCCAGAGGCGTCGTAAGGAAAACTAACCAAAGCGACCAGCTCGCCCGTAGTGCCCCCGGCATTAGCGTCGCCGTTGACAAAACAAGAGGTGACGATGGCCGGCGAGCGCGAGTGGCAGTATTCGGCGGGGTAAAAAATCCCAAACCGCACCTGGTCGTTAGGGGCCTGCACAAATTGCAGACTCGTACCGCTTTCTGCGCCATAAGGCCCGCTGTAATTTGATTTGCCGAGATCATAAAATTCCAGTTTCACGGGGCTGCCCGCCGGAATTTGGGTGGCCGTGAATGCGAACTCGCCCTGCTCGTTGGTGCTGGCAAGCAGGGGTGTGTCGCTGCTACCGACGTAGGCGCGTACCTTCACATCGTTGGCGCCAATCTCGTTGGGATCTACCAAGGTTCGGGTGCCGCTACCGTCGAAGTCGCGATACACCACGCCGCTCACCTGGGCGTAGCTGGGAAGGCAAAACAGCGTCGTTGCCAGTAGCAGCAATAACAGCAGGCGCTGGTTGTGGAAATAAGTAGGGATCATGTTCGTTGAGTTGGATGGTTTGAAAAAAGTCTAAAGGTTTAGTGGGGTGATAATCTTTTCAGGGCGGACAGGTGGGGAATATGTAATACTAAATCAGCAATGTTCATGCCAAGATTCTGATTATCAGTTTAATTTGTGAATCTAGATCACATGGATGAGCGGAATGAGTTCGGACGTCCAACCTCTTTTTTCTCTTAGGAAAGCGTGCGTGCCAAATCCAACACCCACTGCAGGCTGACCCCGATGACCCGGCTAATGGCTTGTATAGACAGTCCCTCGCTAACGAGTCGGGTTTCCAGTGCCTTATCGCGCTCAGTGACGATGCGCTGCTCGGGATTTTCCACAAAATTCCGAGCAGAATTTCTGCAATAATAGTTCTGTTTCTCACTAGTGATATACCCATTCTTCTTGATGTCTCCCAAACCGCAGCAGGGGCCTATTTCCATTCTTAATAATTTTTCATAAAATGGGTGGATAGCTTATAAATCGCGCGTAGAAGGCGATCTTGCTTGGAAAGTAGAGCAATTTCCCTGCCAAGTCTTGTTCTTCTGCCTATCCAAATGTTCCGTACCTTGCAGCCTTTTCCGAAATAGCGGCTCAGCCCCATGTTTGCCCAAAGTAACCTCCCATTTGAAGAAGAAAGCACGGTCTTTGCCGACCTGATTCTGCCCGTTCCTATCCCGAAGCTGTTCACCTACCGGGTTTCACGGGCGATGAGCGGCCTTATCAAAATCGGTGCCAGAGTCATCGTGCAGTTTGGAAAAAACCGGGTCATTACCGCTGTCGTCGGCAAATTGCACCACACGCCGCCCACCAATTACCAGGCCAAGTACGTGCTGGAACTGCTGGACGAAGAGCCGCTCGTGATGGCCAGCCAGCTTGAACTATTCCGCTGGATGGCCGACTACTACTTATGTACTATAGGCGAAGTGATGAACGTGGCCTTGCCATCGGGCTTGAAGATTACCAGCCAGTCGAAGGTGCAGT
>Ga0335395_10002040_pt1 | contig 12492 bp, 9 predicted proteins | sample MAT02_FD_205744 | JGI IMG/M metagenome (GOLD analysis project Ga0335395, IMG submission 205744) | Freshwater microbial communities from Lake Fryxell liftoff mats and glacier meltwater in Antarctica - MAT-02 (spades assembly) (version 2) ...
GGCGAAACAGCATTGAATTTGGGAACAGCACCCACAGGAATTACGTTTTCTATTTTTAACGTTTCGGTATTGATGCGGTAGAGGAAACTTTGGTCGTGTTTGGCCGATGGAGAACATCTATCACTCCCCGGATTGTCGAACCCCTTACCGTACATTTGATAGTTGGATACATAGGCATATTTGCCGTCTGTTGAAAAAGCAGCTTCTACGGGAGAACCTCGATAATTTCCTTTGAATTTAGCAAAGCCGAATTTGGACAAGTTTATTGTATCGGGAATAGTCTTGACTAATTTAAAGTTCCTGTCGTAAACTGTGATTGTGTGGCGGTACATCATGTTTTGAGCAAAAAACAATCCTGCTCCTGAATAAACTATTGATTTCGGCGATATTTTGCCGTAAATAGTTTTTTTCAAGGTCATTTTTCGGGGAGCATTTTCGGGATTTTTTGCCAGCTTTTCGGGTTGGGATTCAGTTATTTTTCCCTCCGATTGTTTCGCGGAATTTTCTGTTTTAAATGGTGGTAAAAATGGTTCTTGAAAAAAAGGTTTTTTGGGCTGGTTTTTAGTTGTATCTTCGAGTTTGTTGGTGTTTTCTGTGGTGCTAGGCGATGGGAAAGGTTGATTGTCTTGGGGATAGCTAGGCCGATCGTACTTTGACTGTGTTTTGTCGGCAGGTTGATTGTCAGCTAGAGCGCTTTCCGGTTTAACGTTAAGTGCTGACAAGGTTTGGGGGCCGACAATTCCGTCAATTTTCAGGTTGTTGTCTGCTTGGAACTTTTTCACAGCAGCTTGGGTGATGGAGCCGTAAAATCCTGTTGGTTTCCTGCTAAAATATCCTGCGTCTTGCAGTGTTTTCTGGAGTTCGGCCACTTCTGGGCCTGAATCGCCTTTTTTGATGGCCAGGGCGGGATTGACTATATTGAAAATTGTGAGAGCGATCGTAAAGAAAAGTAAAGGAGCCAAGGCTAAATTTAGGTGTTGTGTCGAGTTGGGCGATCGAGTTTGAGGCGCAGGCGTTTCCCAAGTTTCAGCTAAATGCAGGTACGCTAATCCGTCCATAGTTTTTACCAGGTATTTTGGATGCTATAGCAATCCTAAATGATTTATGGGACTATTCGCGATCGGGATCTGCCTGGGAACCAGTTATAATACCATGCGTGCAAAATAAGTGCTACATAGAACCCCCCCAACCCCCCCTTGTTAAGGGGGGGCTAGAACTTCATATATAGCAAGTATTTATTAAATTGGTATAAATTAGTCCTGGACGCACGAGTGGTGAGAAACCGGGTTTTTGGCGAAAATACTGCATCTAGGCTTTTAATCTCGATAAAAACCAGGTTTCTGTGGTATTAATGCGTAATTCCTGATAATTAAACCTAGAATAAAATCTCCGAGCCGTGTTTAATTGTGTAAGCAAGATAGGAGCGACTAATGTTGAGCGAGGAAGAAACAACAGCAGAATCGGCGACAACAAAAAACCGCCAGATGGTGCTGTGGGAAAGTGATGGCGGACTTTGCCAGCGGGCTTGGGTAGAAATTGATTTAGCAGCTTTAACTCACAATGTAAAACAGCTTAAAAATCTCTTATCTCCCCAAACGGAATTGATGGCAGTTGTGAAGGCGGATGCTTACGGGCACGGTGCTATTGCAGTCAGTAAAACAGTATTGCAAGCTGGTGCTAGTTGGCTTGGTGTTGCGACGATTCCCGAAGGCATAGAATTGCGAGAAGCTGGGATAGAAGCGCCGATTTTGCTGTTGGGGGCAACTCATACAGCGGCGCAGGTAAGGGCGATCGCCCAATGGCACTTGCAGCCCACTATTTGTACTGCTAAACAAGCCCTAAATTTTTCCGAAGTTCTCGTCAGTCTCGATCGCTCTTTGCCGGTTCACGCTAAGTTAGATACGGGAATGTCTCGGTTGGGTACGCCCGCGTCGGAAGCAACAGAATTTGTGCAATTAGTCAAGCGGTTGCCCAATTTAAAATTAGCTAGCATTTACTCTCACTTGGCGACAGCCGACAGTCCCGATACCGCCGTGATGACTGTTCAGCACGATCGCTTTAAACAGGCGATCGAGCAAATCCAAACAGCAGGAATTAACCCCCCCCGCCTACACTTGGCAAACTCGGCTGCGGCCCTGACTGACCCCGATTTACACTACGATTTAGTGCGAGTCGGTTTGGCTACCTACGGTATTTATCCAGCTCCTCACTTGCAGTCGATCGCTTCTTTGCAGCCCGCAATGCAGGTAAAAGCCCGGATTACTCAAGTCAAAACAATTGCAGCAGGCACCGGTGTCAGTTACGGCTATCAATTTATCGCCTCGCGGCAGACACAGATTGCGGTAGTTGGCATCGGCTATGCAGATGGGATTCCGCGCAATCTTTCTAATAAAATTAAGGTTTTAGTTAGGGGCAAATTTGTGCCGCAAGTCGGAGCAGTGACGATGGATCAATTAATGCTGGATGTCTCCGCAATTCCCGATTTAGAAGTCGGCGAAGTGGTGACTCTGTTGGGCAAAGATGGGGAAAATGAAATTACTGCCGACGATTGGGCCGCAATTTTAGGAACTATTTCTTGGGAAATTCTCTGCGGTTTTAAACACCGATTGCCCCGCGTTGCGGTAAACTCTTAACTAGGACGATTAGACGGCGGTTGAAACCGCGTCTACACAAACGATGTCCGCCTGCGCGGACTGAATAAAATCATGTAAAACGTAATTTTAACCGCCTATTCTTCAACCCCTCTGAGCTCGGGTTTTGTTTGTATAGGCGCGGTTTCAACCGCAGGCTTTATATAGTATAATTTCGATGGAACCAAATTTGATATTACCAATTACCAATTACCAATTGACATGAAATTGCTCAGCGCATTTATACAAATAGCTCAAAGTATGCCCCTAGATTCAGAAAGAATACAGGCAATGCAAGTCGCCCAAGAATTCTCGAAAAAGTTCGTAGAATTGGGGTTTAAAGTTGTACCTCAAGTGCTGTGGGCGATCGGCATTTTGTTAATTACGCGATTTGCGATCGACGTTGCGGGGCGCGTGAGTCGCCGAGCTCTGAGCCGCACCGAGGCCACGCTGCGGAAATTCTTGGTTCAAGCTGCAGAAATTACGATTTTGATTGTCGGCGTAGTCGCGGCTTTGAGTCAGTTGGGAATTCAAACTACTAGCGTGGTGGCGGTGGTGGGTGCGGCGGGTTTGGCGATTGGCTTGGCGTGGCAAAATACTTTGTCGCACTTTGCTGCTGGGGTAATGTTGATTAGTTTGCGGCCTTTTGAAGTGGGAGATGCCATCGAAGCTGCGGATGTTAAGGGAGTTGTCGATAGTATCGGGATTTTTTCAACAACTGTGGTGACGGACGATCGCATAAAAATTATTGTCCCGAACAATCAGCTATTTAACGGTACACTGAAAAATACCACGGCAATGGGAACGAGGCGAGTAGACATGAAAATTGATATTGGCGATCGGGCGATCCGTCCAACGATGGCTGAGTTATTAGAAATTGCCCACTCTCACCCGCTGGTGTTGGAAAATCCGCCCCCGACTTGTTTGGTAGCCGAGATTACTCCAGATACAACTATTTTATCTCTCCGGCCTTGGTGCGCGTCGGTGGCCTACGAACAAGTGCGATCGCAAGTTCAAGAACACGTCAAAGAAGCAATGAATGCCAACAAAAATCAAGCACAATAAATCTTAACAAAACCCACCAGCGCGCGATCGCCAACCCAATTATTCAGTAAATATCTCGCCCCCAAACACCCAACTTTTTGTACAATCTCTACTCGTTACCGGTCAACCGCAGATATCAGGCAGATCAACACAGATCCACGCAGATAATTTCAAGAACAGAGACCGAATGAAATCAAAAAATATAATTTTTTCGTAACTTTTGTTGCAGTCATATCGTGTCCGTTTGATTGTCCGCAATCAGCAATAATCGCGCGTGCGGACTTCATTCCGCAAAAAGAGCGGACTGAAGTCCGCACTACGAACGAACGGTTTTTGTTCTGGTAATCGATCGGACACGATATCAATCCCAAAATCCAAAATCCAAAATCTAAACTCCCAAATCTAACATGAGCAATTGGTACCCGCAGCAAATTTTGCAAGAACCAGGTGTCAGGATCTCCGCCGCCGAGAGACAAACAATTCTCAGCAAATTTCCGCCTCCCGACGAAAACAATCACATTTATGCCGACGCAATTTTTGAAGGCGGAGGCGTGCGCGGAGTTGCGTTTTTAGGAGCGCTCAGATGCTGCAGCGATTTGGGCATCCGCTGGCGAAAATTGGCAGGCACTTCTGCCGGTGCAATTACTGCCGCAGTATTGGCAACAGACTTGTCAATCGATGACTTAGAGGAACTGTTGGGACAGCTCGATTACAGCATATTTTTAACTCAAAAAAACAGTCCTCTAATTTTAAACGGCGACCCAGCCGATGACTTGCAATCTCCTGCTTGGACGCTACTTTTCCTAACAATTAGCCGCCAGATGGGTGAATATTCTTCGCAGCCTTTCCGGCAGTGGTTGGAAGCAACGCTCGCTAGAGGTCACTTGCATACTTTTGCTGATGTAAAAAAACTGGTAAAAGACCGGGAATTAAAAGTAGTAATATCCAACCTCAGTCGCGGTGAAATGTTGGTAATTCCCGATGACTTGCACCGACGGGAATCGGCGGATTCCGACGCTTTGTACGAGGAGTTGCAGCTCAAAAGCGCTGAAGATTTTAGCGTGGCTGAAGCCGTGCGGTTGTCGATGAGTATTCCGCTATTTTTTGAGCCGGGAAAACTAGGGAACGATTTAATTGTCGATGGGGGAATTCTGAGCAATTTTCCGCTGTGGATTTATGACACACAATCGGGTTCGACTCCGGTTGCACCGCGCTGGTTTACCTTTGGGTTTCGGTTGGTTGATACTGGCCTGGAAAATCAAATGAAGATTAACAATCCGGTGTCGATGCTGTCGGCGATGTTCACAACGATGATGAAAGCAAGAGACCGCTATCACCAGCGGGAGATGGATAAAGGTAGGGTGATTAATATTGATGTGACTGAAGCTGGGGTGACTGCGACGGATTTTAATCTCGATGCCGATCGCAAGGCTAATCTGTACCGGTTGGGCTATTTGTATACTAAGAGGTTCTTTTTGAGTTCCAATTTTAGTTGGGAAAAGCACTTGAAGGCTAGGGGATTTGGGGAGTAGGAGGGAGTGGGAGAGGGGGAGATTGGGAGAGGGGGAGATTGGGAGAGTGGGAGAGTGGGAGAGGGGGAGAGGGGGAGAGTGGGAGAGTGGGAGAGTGGGAGAGTGGGAAAAATCGAACCTCAACAGAAATCGGTTACATCGGTTATAAAATCCGTTGCCGAACTTCCTTCTTCCAAAGATCAAAAGTATACAGAGTAAGGGATTGAAGAATTTTTAAATTAGGGGTTGGCAAAAAGATGATGTGTGTGCTATAGTTAGTTACTGTCATCTTGGAGAGGTGGCTGAGTGGTCGAAAGCGGCAGATTGCTAATCTGTTAAGGGTGTTAACATCCTTCGAGGGTTCAAATCCCTCCCTCTCCGTTCTATAACTTCTAGGAAAAAATTCCTGTTAATCAAATTTTTGGACGGGCTTTGAGCAGCGTCCAATTTTTTTTTGCAATTCAAGTCTAGTCTAGCCGCAATAATCAACGACTAAATCTAATTAAGTGCCTTCATTGCTTCGACAAATTGCCGCGAAATAAAGGGCAAAATCTCTTCATTCTTACTATTCTCTTTACCCTCGGTAAATACAACTAATAAATACGGTCGCAAACCAGGTATTTCAATATAAGCAGCATCGTGACGAACTTGACTTGTCAGCCCTGCTTTTGACCACAAGTTTGCATCTTCTGGCAATCCGCCACCTAAAAAACCTGTAACTTGATTTTCAGGATCTGCTTTTAATTCTGCTGGTGCTAAACTGCGTTTCATTAAACCCATCATCTCTTGCGATGCTTTTGCAGAAACAGCTACGCCGCCGATTATACTGTGCAGCAAACGCGCTGTGGCATTTGTAGTGAGCATATTTCTATTTTCCATTAATTCTCCCAGAAATGCTCGATCGCGACCGTAGGGCCCATCGCACCAGGTTTTTTGATTGGCGTTAATGTTGTGTAATTCCGGCCAATCTAATGATTGAAAGTAACGGTTGACGATGTTTCGCTGCTGTTTCCAAGTTTCAAAGGGGCTTGGTGATAATTCTGGGCCGCTGGTGGTGCCGGTGAGGGCATCTACTACTAAACCGGTGGCGTCGTTGCTGGAATCAACTATCATATCTCGGACGGCGCGTTCTAATTCTGGCGATGTTTGAATCATGCCTTTTTGCGCCCATTCCCAGATGGCCACGAGGTAGAATAATTTGACGATGCTGGCGGGATAAATTCGTTCGGATGCTCTGGCGCTAAAACCTCGCGGTTGATATTTCCAAAATTCTTGGGCGCTGAGGGCTCCGCCTGTGTTGACTCGCACCGGCGGATCGTAGACTATCCAGGTAATGGCTGTGCGATCGCCCGTCAATCCTGTAAATTCTGACTGTGCGGAGTCTATAATGCTACTGCCGAGGGTTTCTAATTGTTCGTCTTTGTGGAAAAATGTCATGGTTAATGGCGGACGGTTAACGGTTAACGGCGGTTGGCTAAGGGCAATAAATCGTTAAGTGCGAACAATTAACAGCCAACAATTAGCAATTAGCAATGGTCAATTATCAATTATCTGATGTTGTGGAGTACCGGACGATCTCGCACATAAATATTTACGATTCCCCAAAGTGCGATCGTTTGGCAACTCAAGCATCCTTGGGGCGGCATTTGCGCGTCCTCAACCAGAGTTCGAGCGATGTAAACTTAGATACAAACGCTGTGATGGTGCGGCTGTGCGAAGACGATTATCCCGGTTGGTTGGATCTTCGAGATATTGACTTGCTCGAAGTCACAGAAACATTGTATCATCCTTTGGTGCTTTCTGAGGCAGAAATTAGAGAAAAATTGCCGATCGCAATTACTTTTACTCACGAAGCCATGAACCAATCTAATTATTATCTTTGGGGCGGTACAGTAGGGCCAAATTATGATTGTTCGGGATTGATGCAAGCTGCTTTTGTGGCTGCGGGCATCTGGTTGCCAAGGGATGCTTATCAACAGGAAGCTTTTACTCAGCCTGTTAGTATTAGTGATGTACAACCGGGAGATTTAGTCTTTTTTGGCACAGCGAAAAAAGCAACTCACGTAGGATTATATCTCGGAAATGATCGCTACATTCACAGTTCAGGAAAAGCCCAAGGTCGCGACGGTATTGGTATTGATGTTTTGTCAGAAAAGGGCGATGCAGTCAGTCAAGCTTATTATCAGCAATTGCGCGGATATGGTAAAGTTGTGGCAAGTTATCAACCTAGTTAGTTTATTTCGCGATCGCACTACGAACAAAGAAACCGGGTTTTTACCGAAATTGATGGTTTTAACGAATTATTTTGCGTAAAAAACCCGGTTTCTGGCCACCACGGCTAAGTTCTGTAGTTGTTCATCAATGACTCATAACTAATGACTAATGACTAATGACTAATGACTAATGACAACTGACAACTGACCAATGATGTTATCTAACAAAACAATGGACGCTGCATTATTTTTAGAAAAATTGGCTGTACAGCAGGCTGCAAGGGAGATAGTTCTCGACGTTTCGGTCGTGGTGCCGGTGTATAATGAGGTGGAAAGTTTGCCTCATTTGATTGAGGCGATCGCCTCTGCGATTCAACCATCGGGACTCAGCTATCAAATTATTTGTGTAGATGACGGTTCTAAAGACGGTTCTGCTGAACTTCTCAAGCAGTTAGCCAGCAGTCGCGATGACCTTTGTGCTGTGCTTTTGCGGCGCAATTATGGGCAGACTGCTGCGATGTCGGCAGGTTTCGATCGCGCTACAGGTCGTGCTATTGTTACCCTAGACGGCGATTTGCAAAATGACCCGGCTGATATTCCAGTGTTGTTAGAAAAGTTAAATGAAGGCTACGATTTAGTTAGCGGTTGGCGCAAAAACAGACAGGACAATACTATCAGCCGCCTGATTCCTTCTAAAATTGCCAACTGGTTAATTGGTCGCGTTACGGGCGTAACTTTGCATGACTACGGCTGTTCTTTGAAAGCTTATAAATCGGAGTTAGTCGCAGACTTGAATCTCTACGGAGAATTGCACCGATTTTTGCCTGCTTTGGCGTTTATTGAAGGGGCGAGAATTGCGGAACTGCCGGTGCGCCATCACGCCCGCCGTTTCGGTCAAAGCAAGTACGGAATTTGGCGGACTTTTCGGGTGTTGATGGATTTGTTAACTATTTCTTTTATGAAGAAGTTCCTGACTCGACCGATGCACGTTTTTGGACTTTTTGGACTGAGTTCTATGACGTTGGGAACGGTTTTAGGGATTTATTTGACTTTCCTGAAATTGGCTTTTGGTCAAAGTATTGGTAATCGTCCTTTGCTGATTTTGGCTGTGGTGTTGTTGTTGACGGGCGTGCAGTTATTTTGTTTTGGTTTGCTGGCGGAAGTGATGATGCGAACTTATCATGAGTCTCAGGGAAAACCGATTTATCGGGTACGCGAGGTGGTGGATTCTAAATAAGGTTTGTAGTGAGGACTTTAGTCCGCAAAAAAGAAGGACTGAAGTCCTCACTACAAACAGTAGTATTCGTAGGGTGCGTCGCCATGAAAAAGTTTAAACTAAATATGGACAATCTCAGAGCGACGCACCTTTATCATTACGCTCCGACTGTAATACCATTTCTAACAATTGTTGCTACATTACAATATATTTTTGTTTTTTTTACAAGAGTTCTTGAAATAATGCAGGTGCGTCGCTATCAGATTGTCGATTTTTAGGCAGAAATTTTTAATGGCGACACACCCTACGGCTAAAAATTGTTGCTACATTACAATGTATTTTTGGTTTTTTATAAGAGTTCTTCAAATAATGCAGGTGCGTCGCTATCAGATTGTCGATTTTTAGGCAGAAATTTTCAATGGCGACACACCCTACGGCTAAAAATTGTTGCTACATTACAATGTATTTTTGGTTTTTTACAAGAGTTCTTCAAATAATGCAGGTGCGTCGCTATCAGATTGTCGATTTTTAGGCAGAAATTTTTAATGGCGACACACCCTACGGCTAAAAATTGTTGCTACATTACAATGTATTTTTGGTTTTTTACAAGAGTTCTTGAAATAATGCAGGTGCGTCGCTATCAGATTGTCGATTTTTAGGCAGAGATTTTTAATGGCGACACACCCTACGGCTAAAAATTGTTGCTACATTACAATGTATTTTTGGTTTTTTATAAGAGTTCTTAAATAATGTAGGTGCGTCGCTATCAGATTGTCGATTTTTAGGCAGAGATTTTTAATGGCGACACACCCTACGGCTAAAAATTGTTGCTACATTACAATGTATTTTTGGTTTTTTATAAGAATTCTTAAATAATGTAGGTGCGTCGCTATCAGATTGTCGATTTTTAGGCAGAAATTTTTAATGGCGACACACCCTACAGTTAATGTTGCATGATTTTTAATCATGGGTGGGGGCGGGTTTATAAATCCTCTGCTTTTAAGGCATAGATACGGGTGAACCCGCCCCTACAAATCTGGAATATTTAAGCACAAGTTAATCGATCGCGATCTAACTCCTAAATCCTAACTCCTAACTCATGACTTTTTGAGCTTGTCGGAGAGATTGAATAGTGGCGATCGCGTGTTGAGAGACAGCATCTATTTCTGCTGCGGTATTAAACCTCCCAATCCCAAAGCGAATTGAAGCATAAGCTAATTTGTCCGATCGCCCGATCGCTGCTAAAACATGAGATGGAGAAATTTTCGCAGAAGTACAAGCAGAACCAGAAGAAACTGCCGCCGCCGGTTGCAAGCCCAACAGCAACGCTTGACCGTCAACCCCGCCTACACTAATATTGAGATTACCAGGCAACCTCTTAGTAGCGTGACCGTTGATCACAACATCACCCAATTCACTCAAATTTTCCCACAAACGCTCGCGCAAATTAACAACTCGTTCAGTTTCCGACGGCATTTCAGCAATGGCTAATTCTACCGCTTTGGCGAATCCGACTATTTGCGGTGGGTAGAGAGTACCCGATCGCATTCCCCGTTCATGGCCTCCTCCGTGCATTTGTGACGCTAACTGAACTCTCGGCTTGTTGCGACGCACGTAGAGAGCACCAATGCCTTTTGGCCCGTAGATTTTGTGGGCCGTCAAGGACATTAAATCGATGTTCATCTCCTGTACGTCGAGGGGAATTTTGCCGATCGCCTGTGCCGCGTCTGTGTGAAACAGAATGTCATTTCCGCGACAGATAGATGCAATTTCGGCGATCGGCTGAATTACACCAATTTCATTATTAGCCGTCATCACCGAAACTAAAATTGTCTCAGCCCGAATCGCTTTGATCAAATCGCCAATATCAATCAATCCGTCACTTTTCACCGGTAAAACAGTAATGTCAAACCCCAATTTTTGCAAATACGTACAGGGGTCAAGAATTGCATTGTGTTCGGTTTTTACTGTGATAATGTGCTTTCCTTTGCTGAAATAAGCTTCGGCGATGCCTTTAATCGCTAAATTATTTGCTTCGGTTGCACCGCTGGTAAAAACAATTTCTTCTGGAGAAGCATTGATTGCTTCTGCTATGATTTGCCGCGATTTTTTGACCGCTGCTTCTGCTTCCCAGCCGTAGACGTGGTTGATACTGGCTGCGTTGCCGAATTGTTCGGTAAAATACGGCAGCATCGCATCAAGTACCCGTTTGTCTACAGGGGTTGTGGCGTGGTTGTCGAGGTAGATAGGGCGTGCGGACATAGTGCAGTTTTGGTTGAAAAAAGTGTTAGATTTATTGTAGACGAGCCTTTTGTAGTACCACAAAACTTTATATTTAACAAATATTTGTGAAGATTTATGCGAGCTGACATTCAGGGATTAGAAATTACTGTCGGTGAGCTCAGGCACCTGTGCGGCGCGGGGCCCGATCGCGTATACAGACCAGCGAGTGCAACTAATTTTACCCGCGAAGTTTTGAAAACCGTCGGTTTAATTGTTTTGGTTATAATCAGTTGTTGGCTGCTGGTTGCGATATTTCCTAGGGCTTATTTGTTTTGGTTCGCCCTCCACCTAGCTGCGATCTGCGGTTTAATCTTTGAGGATGCGTGGAAAATTTGGAGCAGCCAAAATAAAGATTTAATCAATTTGTTTGATGATGTCGATCGCTATAATGGTATAATCAAAGCGATCGAAATTAACGATCGGATAGAAGATGCGGGCAATGCGGAAGTCCAAATAAGCGATCGAGCCAAAGTCATTCAAGCGTTGCAGGCGATCAGAGAGGATTTAGTTCGAGCTTTGAAAACTGAAAGAATTCTCAGGGAAAACAAAAAATTTGTCGCAACTAACTCGGAACTGTTTGCCAATAATTTGAGAACTTTGAATGCCCTGCAAATTAGCGATCGAGCCAGCAAACAAGGGCGATTGCTCAACGAAGCTTTGCAGTTAGCTACTGAAGTTCAAGCAGAAATAAAAAAGTTGCAAGATCGAAACGCTGCTAATTGAAAAAACGACCCCAATTAGTAGGGTTTTCGATATCCTATAACCCCTTAATAAGGTGGAAAAAGAGCATTTTTAACTTAAAGTCTCCCTAAAAAATGGGGATGCGAGGGGTATATGGACTCTGCTATAAACGAGAGATACAAAGGTTTTAGAGTTAAGTTGACAGGAAGCATCTCAGTTTTGCAATAGTGCGAGCTGTCGCGAGCTCGCGAGTTGTACAATACGCGAGCTCTTGAGGTGCTCGCACTATCATTAAAAATGCTTTTTACAAAAATGAGATGCTCCCAGTTGACACCGGGAGCATCTCAGTTTTGATTTTATAGTGCGAGCACCTCAAGAGCTCGCGATCTATCCAACACTCGCGAGCTCTTGAGGTGCTCGCACTGTAAAGAAATTGCTTTTTCGCATTCATTGAGATGCTCCCTTGACACCTATGCGTGCATCGCCTTATTTGGTAGCAACGCGCACCTTACTGAAGCGATCGAACTCAAAGACATTTTAAAATTCATCAGTGATGAGAATTGTTAAGAAATATCATAATTGTAAATTGTTTGCTGTTAAGTAACAGGTAAGGATATCTTGGAAAGGTGACGTTAACAACAAGGTCAGTATGTCTTCTAGCAAACCCAAGATTATAGTTCTCGACGACGATCCAACAGGTTCTCAAACCGTGCACAGTTGCTTGCTGCTGACACGTTGGGACGAAGATACCCTGCGTTTGGGACTGCGGGACAAGTCCCCGATTTTTTTTATACTGACAAATACTCGATCGCTAACTCCCGAAAAAGCAGCCTCCGTCACCCGCGAAGTGTGCCAAAATCTTAAAAAGGCGATCGCCAGCGAAGAAATCGCAGACTTCCTAATCGTTAGCCGTT
>Ga0335395_10002043_pt1 | contig 12488 bp, 10 predicted proteins | sample MAT02_FD_205744 | JGI IMG/M metagenome (GOLD analysis project Ga0335395, IMG submission 205744) | Freshwater microbial communities from Lake Fryxell liftoff mats and glacier meltwater in Antarctica - MAT-02 (spades assembly) (version 2) ...
TGGAGGCGTTACGACAATTCGCCTACCTACCCAAACCCGGACGACACTATCCACGCGAATGCAAAAGTCCCCATGGACGAAGTATTCAGCGGAGGGCTGTTAAGTGAACAACATTGGTCCTATGTCCTATGTCCCGAGCGAGTGTCGAATGAATTTTACTGATGTAATGGAGTATTCGCCGCGCCAATGTTCGCATTATTTTATTCGCAGTCTCGAATGCAACTATTCGAGGACTTAGGACCTCGGACCTCGGACAGTCGCCGTCAAAGTGATTTCGATAAAAATTCACTCATGTTCACGGCGACTCGTCACAACGGAAAAAATGCAGATGAGACCGAGACAGCCGACTATGCACGCTCCGCTGGGCAGATGCAGATACCAACTGGCAGCTAGCCCCAACACCCCGCCGCTCGCGCCGATGGCAGCAGACGCCACCAATAAACTGCCGAAGTGGCGACAATAGCGGGATGCGGTCACCGCGGGAAGAATGAACAGTCCTAAGGCCAGGATCAAACCGACGGCGCGCAATCCGGCGACTAAGTTTAACACCACAGCCAGCAGAATCGCGGCATGGGTGAAGGCCCCAGCCCGACCAAAAGCACGGTGGAAGACCGGATCAAACGTTTCAGCGACGAGTGAGCGATAGCCGACCGCGACGCCGAGAATGGTCAGACAGGTGACCGAGCACACGATGACCATATCCAAGGTTCCCGCGGCGAGAATATCCCCGAACAAATAATGCAGCAAATCGGTTGGTGCGACGACGCGCGACATCAGCGCTATGCCCAGACTCAGGGAGCATACGAAGAGCACTGCAAAGGCAGTTTCTTCGCGCAGGCCGAACCGGCGCGTCGCCAAACCCGCCGCCCCGGCGGTGAATAATCCGCCGACAATAGCGCCAATCAGCAATGACGGTGTCCCTGGGCCCAGGATCAGGAATGCCAGGCCGATGCCGGGCAACAGCGAATGGGCAAACGCATCCGCGATCAGCACCGTGCGGCGCAGAAAGAGCACGGCGCCAACCAGACCTCCACCGATGCCGATAAGTACTGCCAGGACCAAGGCCCGGCGCACGAACTGGAATTGCAGCGGTTCGAGCAGCCAGTCCATCACGGCGTCGCTGTCTGGGTTTTATGCGCGCCATGCAGGACGGCGCCCAGAAAGCATGCATCCAGATGGTGATGCGTCATCACCGCCGCGGTTTCACCCCAGGCGATCTGGCGTCGATTTAATAAGAGCGCATGGGTACAATGGCGACGGACCGCGCCGAGATCGTGAATCACCGCCACGGTCAAGCGCGGCGGCTGGGACCACGCGCGCAGGCGAATCAGGAGATCCTCGGAGGTCGGTTCATCGAGTCCTGCGAGCGGTTCATCCAGAATCAGAATTTCCGCGCCGGTGGCGAGGGCGCGCGCAATCAAGGTACGCTGTTGTTGGCCTCCGGAACTGGCGCGAAATGCCTGCGTCTGCACGTCGTCCAGGCCCATCGCGTTCACCGCGGCGGCGACCGCCGCATGATCAATCGTTTTGAAGCCACGCCACGGCCCGACCTGGGCGTGGCGGCCCAGGCGAACCACGTCGAGAATCGTCACCGGCACATCTTGAATCTGATGGCGGCCCTGGGGCAGATAGGCGACCGCGGGCGATGGCCGCGGTGGTTTTCCATCCTGGGTCAGCAGCCCGCCCGCCGGGGCGAGATGTCCCGCCAGCGCCGCCAATAAAGTCGATTTCCCGCCGCCATTGGGACCCACTACGGCGGCCAGACTGCCCGCATGAAAATCGGCATCGACGCCATCGACGACCACGGAATTGCCCCGCCGCAGACGCAATCCGGCACACTGCAAGCGTGGCCTCATGAATTAAAATGCCGGCACGGTGAGAATCAGACTGGGATTGCCGTCGCTCCATGCGGTGCGCTCGGGCAAATTGCCGATACGGGCGCGTATTGCCCGGTGCGGTGCGGCATTTCCGCCTGGGGCCGCAATTGCAGCGCGAATGCGCACCACGCTTCCCGCGGGTGCGGTCAGCGGGCCAGTCCAGCGCCAGGCATCGCTGTCGCCAGCGGTCAATTCGCGTCCATCGATAGTAATGTGCCAGCGCAGCACGGGTGCGCTCGCCGTGACCACCAGGGTTGGGACATCGGTCGCCACGATCGGCATCGGGACTTCTGGGCGTGGCCATTCGACCGCGATGACCGCGGCAATCATGGGGACACAGACCAAGCTTGCCCACAGCAGGCGGGTGCCGGCGGCCATGGTCAAGACATCGCCGGCGCCGGCGGCGCTCATTTCAAGCCGTCGACAATCGCCTGCACGTTGGCGCGGAACATGGTCAGATACGTCGCCGCGCCGGTATCAGCACCACCCGGCCCATCGAGATAGAGTGGTCCCGCGACCCGCGTGCCGGTTTCAGCGGCGACCTGGGCCAGGAGCGCGCTGGGTTTGGCATATTCGCTGAAGACCACCGGCACGCCGGCGGTTTGTATCGTGCGGATCACCGCTGCCACGTCCTGTGCCGAAGCCTGGCGGTCTTCCAAAGCGCTGCCTACGCCAATAACGCTGAAACCATAATCTCGCGCAAAATAGGCCAGGGCCTGATGGCTCGTAATAATAGTCCGACGCTGCAGCGGCACCGTGGCCAACTGCGCTTCCACCCAGGCCTGGGTTAGCGCAATCTGTTGTTTCACCAGCTTTGCGCGGGCGACGTACGCGGCCGCATGCGCGGGATCGGCAGCGCCCAAGCCATGCGCAATGGTATCGACATAGGTCATGCCCTCAAGCAGGGAATGAAAGGCATGCGGATCGTAGGCCGCGTTTTCCGCATGATGGTCAGCTGCGTGATCGTGATCGCCGTGATCGCCGTGAGCGTGGTGGTGATGATGATGCGCATCCTCGCCCAAGGCGATCGGCGCGACTCCGGCGCTGGCGATAATGACCCGCGCGGTGCTGCCCGATTGGGTGAGTAGGGGGGCGAACCAGCCCTCATAGCCCAAGCCATTGATGACGATCACCTGGGCCTGGGCCAGTCGTTGCACATCGGCAGGCGACGGCTGATACCCATGCGTATCAACCCCAGCGGCAATCAGATTGCTGACCGTGATAGCGTCTCCCCCGATTTGCTGGGTGAGGTCTTGGAGCAAAGCATTCGCCGCGACCACGCGCAGCGATTCCTGCGCCGAAAGCGGGCGAAACCCACCGCCCAGCAGGCCAACCAACAGGGCAGAGAAAATCAAGGTGCGCGTAAGCATGGCAAGGGTTTACTGAGAGTCCGTTCTCAGTAAAGGGGTGAGCAACGGCCAGCATCCGTTTGCGTCAGGTGGATATTTTAGGCTTTTCAGACGGTCTCATGGCGGGACCAACGCTGGACAACGTGTTTAGAGGGGGCCACAAGCACGCTGGAGTAGCGCGACTGGCGAGGGATAAGACGGGGCTGTTAGAGGGAAAGGGGAGTTATGAATAAGGGCGTTTATCTGCAAAAATAATCAGTACGCAATTCGCTGATAATACCACGGAATTCCACCCAATCACGAGGCGAACGCTTTCAGTGCTCCGCATTCCACGCTACGCACTCATCATACCGCACCCCGCTGCCGCCAAAAATATCCAGCGCTGAGCCAAAGGTCAGGTCGACGCGGCCAGCGCTCAGACGTTCGACCAGTTCGAGGTCGGCGAGGGTGCGGCCGCCACCGGCGTAGACGCAGGGGATGGGGGACCATTTTCCGAGGGCGGTGACCAGATCTTCGTCGATGCCTTGGCAGAGGCCTTCGACGTCGGCGGCATGGATGAGGAATTCGCTGCAGTAATGGGCGACCTCTTTGAGGAATTCAGCTTCGATGCGGACGTCGGTGATGCGTTGCCAGCGGTCGATGGCGATGAACCATGTTCCGGCGCTGCCGCGGCAGCTGAGGTCGACGACCAAACGGTCGCGGCCGATGGCGGCGCTGAGGGTGCGCAGGCGTTCGCGGTCAAAATGGCCGTCGGGAAACAGCCACGAGGTGACGATGACTTTTTCGGCGCCAGCGGCGAGCCACTCGGCGGCGTTGGCGCCGGTGATGCCGCCACCGACGTGCAGGCCATTGGGCCACGCGGCCAGGGCGGCGCGGGCGGCCTCGTCATTGCCGGGGCCGAGCTTGATCACATGCCCGCCAGTCAGTCCATCCGCGCGATAACGGGCGGCGAAATAGGCAGGGGGATGTTCGGCGACGAAATTGGTTCGCAGCCCCTGTCCCGAATCCTGCAGCGATCCCCCGACAATCTGTTTCACCTGACCTGCATGCAGATCGATACACGGACGGAAGCGGGTCACACGTTAAAGGTTACGCTTCGTGCCGATTGGCGCTACCTGCGTGCGGTGGGGTGCTTGCATGGGGAGCGTTTGTCCTAAGTCTTCGACTGTCCGAGGTCCTAAGTCTTCGACTGTCCGAGGTCCTAAGTCCGAGGTCCCGAAAAATAGTCGAGTATAGTGAGCTGTTTGCGAATAGTTGCCTTCCGCACACGCAGGATCCCTGATTTCATCACCACGCCCGTACCACGCTTCGAGGACCTCGGACCTCGGACAGCAGACCAAAATGCGGGAATCAAACGCATGCCAAACCCTACCTAAATCGTGACTTGCCAGCCCCTCCCGAGGAAGCGAACATGCCGCCCCTGGAGATTGCATGCGCTTTTGTGCCCCCGTTCTTGCCGCTCTCATCTGTGCTGGTGGCTTTGCCGCCGAAGACGCAGTGCCGGTCCTGCCTGGGGTGAACCCGGCTGGGGATGCTGGTGAGGCCCTGGTCAATGATGCCAGTTACGCCATCGGCCGTGACATCGGCAACAAGGTGGGCGGCGTGGTCAGCGAGTATGACCTCAATCGTGAGCGCTTCATGGCCGGCCTGGAATCGGCTCTGTCCGGAGCCACGGCCGAGATGAGCGACGAGCAGATGGAGGCCGTTTTGCGCGCATTCCAAGAGGTGCAGATGGAGAAGGCTCAGAAACAGGCAGAAGCCGAGGCCGCCGAGGCCCCCCAGCGCTTAGAAAAGAATGCCGAGTGGCTGGCCGAGAACGCCAAGAAGGAAGGCGTCACCCAGCTGCCATCCGGTCTGCAATATAAAGTGATCACCAGTGGCGATGCGGCGGGAGTCAGCCCCGCGCCCGGTGATCGCGTCGAATGCCATTACGTCGGCACCAAGCTCGATGGAACCGTGTTCGACAGTTCGGTGGCGCGCGGCACTCCGGCGGTGTTTTCGGTCGGTCAGCTCATCGCGGGTTGGAATGAAGCCCTGACCCTGATGAAACCCGGCGATAAGTGGAAGCTGTTCATCCCCAGCGAGCTGGCCTACGGCAAGCAGGGTCCGCCGTCGATCGGCAGCGATCAGATCCTGGTCTTTGAACTGGAATTGATCAACGTTCTAAAGTGAGGCCTGTTCATGCGTGCCCGAGCGCACGAGTGAGGGAGCGGGCCGTGGATTCAGGACAGACTCCTGGATCCGGCCCGGTCCGCAGGTAGAGAGGGTGCATGCGCGTCCTCGTCATTTCCGGACATCCTGAACCTGGCCAAGCCACCGCGGCCGCCTTGGCCCACGTGTTAGCGCCTGGCGGCATCGAGGTGGTCCAGTCCACCGGGGCGGCGGCCATGGGCCGCCTCGACAGCGGCGACTTTGCCTGCGTCGTGTTGACGCCGACCTGTCAGGTCAGCGAAAATGATGTCTTGTCGTTAGAGGACTTCGTCCGCGCCGGAGGCGGTCTGGTGGGCGTTGGCGCCCCGGGATCGACCTCGGGCCATTTCCATCTGCTCGCCGGATTATTGGGCAGTCGCGTGCGCGAACATCGCCCGGCCATGGATCTGCGCGTCCAGGTTAGCGATTACGCGCACCCGTTGGCGCGGCGCCTGCACGATTTTCACATTCACGATGAATTGACTCTCAGTGAAAAATCCGTCGACAGCCACGCCTTTCTGGTGGCGTGGTGCGATGGACAGCCGCTGTCGATGGCGCATACGCGTCGCGAAGGCGACGGCCGAGTGGTGTGCCTGAGTCTGGGCCGGACGGTCGCCGCCTTGGCCCAGCCCGCGTGGCAATCGCTGTTGCGCCGCGCTGTACGCTATGCCAGCAAACCGGTGCCGGGTCAGGCCCACGTAGAGACCCCGCTGCGCGCCACCCTGATCGGCTATGGCGGTTCCTTTAATACCGGTCGCCTGCACGCCGAATCCTTGGCTCGACTCGAGGTACCGGTGGTCGCCGTGTGCGACCGCGACGGCAAACGCTGCGCCGCGGCGAAAATGGAATTGGGCGATCACATTCGCGCCGGCACCCAATGCGATCAGGTGCTCAGCGACGCCGTCAGTGAACTGGGCATCATCTGCACCCCGCACGATACCCATGCCCGACTTGCGGAGCGGGTGTTGGCCAGTGGCCGTCATGTGGTGATTGAAAAGCCCTTTGCCCTGACCGTCACCGAAGCGGACGCCATCCTGGAGTCTGCCGCCCGCCACGGTCGCATCGCCACGGCTTTCCATCATCGCCGCTGGGATGGGGATTATCGCGCGATCAAACATGCGGTGACCTCGGGAGTGATCGGCGAAGTCTTTCATATTGAATGCTTTTTCGGCGGCTACGGCGAACCCCGGGGCGATTGGTGGCGCAGCGACCGCACTATTTCCGGCGGGCTCTTTTTTGATTACGGCCCCCACTTCGTCGATTGGGTCGTCGATCTGATGCAGGCCCCGGTCAGCGCCGTGGCAGGTACTGCGCACAAGCGTCACTGGCATCAGGTCAGCAACGAAGACCACCTCGATTGCCAGCTCCGTTTTCCGGGCGGGCGCACCGCGTCTATTCAGATGTCGACCTTGGCCGCCGCCCCGCGCAGTCGATTCCGCATTCTCGGCACCCGCGGGGCGCTGGAACAAGTCACAGCCGAACCCAGCGAAGGCATCCGCCAGACCACGATTCAGGACGGTCGCCGTATCGAAGCTGTCCTGCCCTGTTTCCCCACCGACAGCGACGGTTTCTACCGCAACCTGATCGACCACCTGCAACTCGGCGAACCCTTGGCCGTACCCCCGGCAGTCGCCAGAACAGTGACGGCGGTGTTAGACTTGGCCGGTCAATCGGCCCGTAGTAACGGGGACTTTATTTCAATTTAACTTAGTCTTTCGGAAGTTTTCCACGCATTCATTGCCATTTGGTAATGCATTCATTGCCACTTGGTCCTGCGTCCTGCGTCCTGCGTCCTGCGTCTCGAATACTATTGCCACTTGGTCCATTGCCTCTGGTCCGAAGTTTTCGCAATTCTTTGTGGTGTTATTGCTGACCCACATTCTGCCCACCTTGATGCAGCATAATGTTACGCCATCGCCGACGCAGGACGCAGGTGGCAATGGACCAAATGGCAATGAATGACATAAAATAGGAGGCCGGATCCCAGTGGACCACTGTGCGCTTCTGCCAACTGAAGTCGGCGGTACGGAGAGCGGGCCTATCTCTGGATTCTTTGGTCACGCCTGGATGAAGTGGCGCTGCGACCGAGGTGACACCGCGCACAATTGCAGGGACCTCGGACTTCGGACCGCGGACGGCGGACCAGTGGCAATGGTATTCGAGACGCAGGACGCAGGACGCAGGACGCAGGACGAAAATCGTGGAGCTGACTTTATTCCACCGAGAACTAGAGTCAGGAATCGAGATATCTACCTATTATAATCCTGCCGTCGCCTTGCGAATCGTTTGCGTGCCCTTCGTATCGCCCAGCTTCTCGCGTAATGCAGCAGCTTCTTCCAAGGCCAATTTTGCTTCCGGGTTGCGGTTGAGTTGGACCAGGGCGTTGCCCATGCCGACCAGGGCGGTGGCGAGGTTGCGGTCTTCGTTGTTTTTGCGGTAACTGGTGATGGCGCGATTGAAATGACCGAGGGCATCGGCGCTGGCGCCGATCTGTAATTCGGTTTGGCCGAGATGGCGCAGGCAGCGATCGACCCGTTCTACGTCGTTGAGCATTTCTGCGCGCAGCAAAGCCTGGGTCAGCACCGAAACCGCTTCCTGGTGATCGCCTAAGCGGGCCAACAGCAATCCTTGGCGCAGGCGGTGGTCGGCCTGATCGGCATCACTGAGCAGACTGGCGCAATCGCTGAGCAGGCGGGTCTGCAAGGTGACCGCGATTTCCCACTCTTCGCTGTTCAGCGCTTCGTCGAGCAATTCTTGCAAGGCTTTGCGCTGCGCGGGCAGGTCGCCGCCCTGGCCCAGCACATCGGCACGGCGCAGGCGCGCCGCTTGGGCTTTTTCGGTTTCGCCCGCTTCGGCGTGCAGATCGGCGACTACGGCAAGAATGCGCGCGGCCAGGGCGCGCGAGCCTAATTCATCGCACAGGCGCAGGGCCTGATCCAATTCGGCGAGAGCGCCAGCGTTGTCACTGTTTTCGAGGAGAATGCCGGCGAGATTATAATGGGCCTGGGCGACGGCCGCTTTTTCACCGGACTCGCGCGACAGGCTCAGGCAGGTGCGATAATGAGCGATGGCTTCGTCGCGTCGGCCCGCAGCGGCAAGGACGGTGCCGATATTGCCCAGGGTCTGCGCCTGCAAGGCGCGATCGCTGCGTAATTCATGGATGCTCAGGGCTTGGCGGTAACGCACTAATGCTTCGTCGTACCGTTCCTGTCGACGCAGGGCATCGGCATAGCGCGACAGGGATTTGGCGGCGCCGCGCATGTCGCCGAGTTGTTCTTTCTTCGCCGTGATTGCCGCTTCGAAATCAGCCGCCGATCCCACCAGGTCGCCATTCTGGGCTTTGGCAATGGCCATCATTTCCCGCGCGTGCGCGATGTCAGCGCGCTTGGTGAAGCGCTCCAGAATAGGCAGGGCGGTTTCGTAATGAGCCAGGGCATCGCTGGCCCGGCGATCATCGAGCAAGACCGATCCCAAAGTCATTTCCGCCATGGCGACATCAATGAGCGAACCTTCACCGCGCAGGATTTCGATCGAACGCTCAAGATACGCGATGGCTAGATCCGGGCGCCCTTCGGCTTTGCGCGCCAAGCCAGCTTGAATACCGGCGTCGGCGGCCTGTTTGCGTAAATTGACCTCGCGGAAAACCAGCAGGGCCTCTTCAAAAGCTTCGGCGGCATCGTCGTAATCGCCCAGGCGCAGGTGCAGGCTGCCGAGCTCCATCAGTACTTCTGCTTTGCTTTGGCTGCGCAGGGCGCGGCCCCAGCAGTCGGCAGCGTCGCGCAGGTGCGGGATGGCCTCACCCACGGCGCGGCCGACTTTGCCCTCGATCAGAATGTGGGCGTGGCGATAGGCCTCCATGGCCTGGTCGATATGCTCCTGGGTCACGGCGCTTGCTCCTTGGGCTACCGGTGTTGTAGGCCGCTTCTTGGTTTGGAACACGGCGCAATGCAGCTTGGTGAAAGGGGCGTCGGACACGGCTGGACCCCGCTGGCCGCCTGCTCAGGCTGCGGGCATGGTCAGCGACTTGCAGTGGGATCTGGGCTGCGGCGTGCAGGCGGCCTTCAGTACGGCCGCGGATGGCGATCAACGCGATCCGGATTGTCGAGGGCGCTGGCTGGCAACGCTGGGGGTGCCCCTGCCCGTGGCGGTCCCGGAACAAGTCCATGGCAGCCGATTGTGTCCTGCCAGCCCAGGCTGGCATCGCGGCGTGGATGGTCTGGTGCTGGATGCGGGCGTCCCCAGCGCGGTGATTTTCGGGGCAGATTGCCCGGGTCTGGTTCTGCTTGGCGCGCGTCATGTGGTGGTGGCGCATTGCGGCTGGCGGGGCATCGCCGCCGGCATGGTCGCAGAGGCCGTGGCGGCGTTTCGGGCTGCGTCGGGGGTGCCGCCGACGGGGGCTTTCATTGGGCCGAGTATTACTGGAACCTGGTATGAGGTCGACGCTCCGGTTTTGCAGGCCTTTGCCTGGCCCGAAGCCGGAGTGATCCCAGGTGCGCCCGGCAAGGCCTGGCTGGACCTGCCCATCGTCATCACCGAACTCTTGGCTGACGAAGGCATCGGCACCGTGCGCGTGTCGGGGGTGTGCACGGCGCAAGACCCACGTTTGCACAGCTATCGTCATCGGGGTCCGGGGCTGGTGCAGGGTTTGGCGGTGTGGCGCACCCCACGCACACCCTGAGACATTCCCGCATGGGCATCGTGGACACATGGCGCCGAGCGATACACCAGAACCATGACGTTGACCATGGAACTCATTGTTACCGCTGCCGTTGCTCTCGTTGTGGGTGCGTCTGGTGGCTGGGCCGTTGCGCAACGTTTAGCATTTCGGCAGCGCCGAAATCGGTCAAGCACGGCGGCACTGGATGAATTGCGCGAATGTATTGAGCGCGCACCGATTCCCATGGTGATGAGCCACCGCGACGGGACCATCCATTTCGTGAATCGTAGTTATGTCGAGGCCTTTGGCTGGAGCGCGGCGGAGTTAAAGGATTTCGCAAACGGCATCCGCCTCATGCATCCGGATCCCAAAAAAGCAGCGGTGGAATTGGCGCGTTTTGGCGCTGCGGTAGCCGCCGCGGGTGAGGATGGTCAGGTCGGGCCCTTGAGCGATACCGTGACCGCGCGGGACGGATTTTCCCGCGCTATTGTTGCCTCGGGTGTCGTCTTGGGTGATCGCCTGATGATGTTTTTGCAGGATCTGACCGCCATCAATCGTGTCGAACAGCAGTTGCAGCACGAAGCCGCTCTGCATCAGGCGGTAATTACCAATGCTGCCGAGGGGGTGTGCGTCAATCAATTCATTCAGGCTCCGCCAGGAACGCGTTTCAGTGTCTGGAACCGGCGTCTGGAGGAGATCACCGGCTTCGATCTGGAGACGATCAACGCCCGGGGTTGGCTGGAGTGTCTGTATCCTGATCCTAAAACGCGGTCACAGGCGCAAGATCGCAATGATCGGTTACGTGCCGGCGAGGGCATGGATAGCGAAGATCGCACCATCACCCACCGCGATGGCAGCAAACGCATCATTACCATATCAACTTCCTCATTCGAGGGTGCTGGCGGCACCCACACCATCGCCCTGGTCCGCGATGTCACCCAGCAGCGCAGCCGCGACGAAGAGCGCCGCAATATTGAAATCCAGGTCCAACATGCGCAAAAGCTAGAAAGTCTGGGCGTGCTCGCTGGCGGCATCGCTCACGATTTCAATAATATCCTGATGTCGGTCCTTGGCCGTGCGAGCCTGCTGGGCAGCCAGATCGGGCTTGGCAATGACGCCCAGCCGCATCTGCGCGAAATTGAAAATGCGGCCCACCGTGCGGCAGAATTGTGCCGACAGATGCTCGCCTATGCCGGCAAGGGCCGCTTTATCGTCGAGCCCATGGACTTGCGCAGCGTGGTTGACGAGATGGGCCGCATGCTCGAAGTCAGCATCGCCAAAAAGGTGGTTCTGAAATACGATTTCGCCGAGGGCCTGCCGTCGGTCAACGCCGATGCCAGCCAGTTGCGGCAAGTGGTGATGAACTTGATCACCAATGCCTCGGAAGCGATCGGCGATCGCAGCGGGGTGATCACCATCCGCACCGCGGTGATGGAATGCGACCGCGAATACCTGCGCGAAACCTATCTCGACGACGACCTGCCCGAAGGGTTGTACGTCTATCTGGAAGTCGCCGACACCGGCTGCGGCATGGATCTGGAGACCAAACAGCGCATGTTCGAGCCGTTTTTTACCACCAAATTCACGGGGCGCGGCTTGGGGATGGCCGCGGTGCTGGGTATTATTCGAGGTCATCGCGGCGCCCTCAAGGTCTACAGCGAAATCAAACGCGGCACGACGATCAAAGTCTTGTTCCCGGCCATTTCCGCGCGCGCCGAACGCGCCATCCGCAATATCGCCAGTGAAGACCGCGCCCTACCCGAAGGACTGACCGTGCTGGTCGTCGACGACGAAGAAACCATCCGCGCCCTGGCCAAGGACATGTTGACCGCGCTGGGGGTAAGCGTCCTGCTTGCCGCTGACGGCCGCGAAGCGGTGCGGGTGTTCGAGCGCGAATCGGCACGGATCTCGTGCGTGATTCTGGATCTGACCATGCCGCACATGGATGGCGACGAGGCCTTCCGCGAGCTGCGCCGCTTAAACCGCGACGTGCGGGTGATCATGAGCAGCGGCTACAATCAGCAGGAAGTAACGCAGCGCTTCGCAGGCAAAGGATTGGTCGGTTTTCTGCAGAAACCGTACAACTTACCAGCTTTGGTCGGTGCCCTGCGCAGCGCGCTCGCAGAGCGCCCGCAGTAGGTCTTCACGGCATCTGAATAGAGAGCTCTTGACACCCCTGGAACGCCTCACATATTGCCCCTCCCCAGTGAGGATGGATGCCAGAAACGGCAGCCAAAAACGCAGGGAAACGGCCTCCGCGGTACTGATAACTCAGACACCACAGAGAACCGATTGACAAATCAAGAACGGGGAGATGCGTGAGAGAATCCATCGACGGTCACTTTCGAGTGATCCGTTGAGGAGCCCGGTCACCATTTGTGAAGGTGGTGACCAGTCATGAGTTTCAACGAAATG
>Ga0335395_10002048_pt1 | contig 12481 bp, 8 predicted proteins | sample MAT02_FD_205744 | JGI IMG/M metagenome (GOLD analysis project Ga0335395, IMG submission 205744) | Freshwater microbial communities from Lake Fryxell liftoff mats and glacier meltwater in Antarctica - MAT-02 (spades assembly) (version 2) ...
TTCGGGCTGAGCGCCGCTTTCCGGTTCTGATGGCTCGTCGTCCGCTTCTTCGGCGGCTCCGTCCTCCTCAACGGGCAGCGGGGTCAACCAACGGATGTCTTTCACCTTATCGACGGTCAATTTGTTACCCATAGCCTTCCAGCCGCGCACATCCACGGCTTCCTCGGCAACTATCTCCTCCGTCTTTACGGGTTTTTTGGGAGATTCCTGCGTCGAAATTTCCAGGCGGGGCCGTTTTTCCAGCGTCGTGAGAAGTAGCTTGCTGCCCCGAGCATCGCTAATGAAACTGAATTTCTTGTCGATGGTGCTCGTCTCGATTTGGAAACGCTTGATGAAGTGCGTCTTAGTGCCCGCATCGTAATACATGGCCGTAATGATGCGCGCCGGGTCGAACTGCGCAACTAGTATGACGTCGCCGGGTTCGTAGTGATTGGTCAGGTCGAAGTTTGTCAATTCGTACGATCCTTCCTTATAAATAACCAACACCGTGTCGTCCGAGTCGAAATTGCCGAGGAACAGCCCGCGCTCATCGCGGTTGAGTCGCCCAATCGTAGGGTTGTACCAGATATTGACGCCACCTAAGGTGGAGCCGCCCGCCTGCTTGAGGGTGATTTTACGGACGGGGTATTTGGTCAGGATGTTGCCATTTGCGTTGCGGTTTTTGATCAGAAGGTCGGCAAAATTGAAGTCAAACTGCTTGACTTTTGCCTTGCATTGCGCCGTGAGATTGACCGTGATGATTTCCGCTTCGCCGTTATCGTTGGCGGTAAAGTAGGTCACTTTGGAGTGGGGCGTTCCCTGGGTGAGGTCATATTCGCGGTCGCGGGTAACAGCCGTCACCTGAAAACGCTTGATGTACGAAACCCCGGTTTTACCTTCCAAGTAGATCATGTTGTACACTTTACGCTCGTCGCCTTTGACAAACACCGACACGTAAATGATGTCTTTCCCCACAAAAACCTTGTCTTGGATCTTCGTGACGGTACACACGCCGTTCCGTCGGAAAACGACGATGTCATCAATATCCGAGCAGTCCATCACGTACTCGTCCTTTTTGAGGCCGAAACCAACGAAGCCGTCGGCCCGGTTGACGTACAGCTTTTGGTTGTTGGCCGCCACCACGTTCGCCGAAATCTGCGTGAAGGTGCGGATAGTAGTCTTTCGCTCGCGTCCTTTGCCGTATTTTTTTAGCAAATTTTTGAAATAATCAATGGCAAACCGAACGATATTCGCCAGATCATCCTCGGTTTCGGCCAATTCTTCCTGCCATTTGCGCATTTGCTCATCGGCCTTAAAACCATCGTACTTGGAAATTCGCTTGATACGAATTTCAGTCAGATTAACGATGTCTTCTTCGGTAATCTGGCGGTAGAACAGATCTTTATAGGGCGTTAATCCCTGATCTATGCGTTCAATCACTTCCTTGAAAGTTTCCGCTTCCTCGATGTCACGGTAAATACGCTTCTCGATGAAGATTTTTTCCAGAGAACCGTAAAGAATTTTTTCCAGCAAGTTTGCCTTCTTAATTTCTAACTCCTGCCGCAGCAAACCCAGCGTTTTTTCGGTGTTGTAAGTCAAAATTTCCGTAACTCCCAGGAATTTCGGCTTGTCACCGACAATCACGCAGGCATTGGGCGAGATGGACACCTCGCAGTCGGTGAAAGCGTAAAGCGCGTCCATGGTGATGTCGGGCGACACGCCGGGGGCCAGGTGAATCTGGATTTCGACGACGGCGGCGGTATTGTCCACCACTTTTTTGATTTTGATCTTACCGCTGTCATTGGCCTTGATAATCGAGTCGATGATGGAGGTCGTGGTGGTGCCGTAGGGGATTTCCTTCACCACCAGCATTTTCTTATCCTCTTCTTCGATCTTGGCCCGCACCCGAATCTTGCCGCCGCGCTCGCCGTCGTTGTAGTTGGTAACGTCAACGTAGCCACCCGTCTGGAAATCGGGGTAAATCTCTACTGGTTTATCCCGCAGAATATTGATGGAGGCTTCGATCAGTTCGCAGAAATTATGGGGCATGATCTTGGTTGAGAGCCCCACCGCAATGCCCTCCACCCCCTGCGCCAGCAGCAGCGGAAACTTCACGGGCAGTGTAATCGGCTCACGCTTGCGGCCATCGTAAGAGAGCTGCCAGTCGGTGGTGTCACCATTGAAAACCACTTCATTGGCAAATTTTGAGAGCCTGACCTCAATGTAGCGCGGCGCGGCGGCGCTATCCCCCGTGCGGACATCGCCCCAGTTGCCCTGGGTGTCGAAGAGCAGCTCCTTTTGCCCTAAGTTGACAATGGCATCGTTGATGGAGGCATCGCCGTGCGGGTGATACTGCATCGTGGAGCCGATGACGTTGGCCACTTTATTGAAACGGCCATCATCCATTTCGTTAAGGGCGTGCATGATGCGACGCTGCACGGGTTTCAGGCCATCTTCTGTGGCCGGAACGGCCCGCTCCAATATGACGTAGGAAGCGTATTCGAGGAACCAGTTTTCGTATAAGCCCGAAATGGGGGTCTTGTCAAGTAATTCGCCGTCTTCTTGGGGGATATTGTCGAGGTTGTCAGTATTTTCTGCCATGCAGGGAAGAAAGAGGTCTGGGTTATGGTGGGGGGTAAAAATACGAAAAAGAGAGCTAAGTACGAAGAACGTCAAGCAACTCACTTACCATCATGGCCGTGGCGCCCCAGACTTTGTGGTTCTGGATGAGGTAATGCGGGGCTTGGATGAGATTTCCTGCCACCTGAATCTCGCTGCTTCCGATGATGGTTTTGTCCTCGATTTCGCGAAAGGGCACTTCCAGCACTTGTTCAACCTCGCGCGGGTCGGGAAAAAAATCGGGGCGGTAGGGAATGTGGGCTACCACGGGTAGCACCAGAAAATTACTGGGTGGGATAAAGAGTTCGGTTAAAACGCCCGCCACCGTTACATCGGTCAGGCGCAAGCCGATCTCTTCCTGCGCTTCGCGCTTGGCCGTGCGGATGAGGTTCTCGTCCGTGGGTTCGTAGCGGCCACCGGGAAAGGCGATTTGTCCCGAATGGACACCGTCGTAAGCCGGGCGCAAGATGAGGGGCAAATACACTTCGCCTTTATATGGATAAAATAGAATCAGTACCGCGCTCTTCCGCGTTCGGCCATTCGGGGTGGCTTTCAGGCGTGACTCCGAATTTGTAAGCATTCGGGCGTGGGCCAACTGACCAGGAAGCGGGCGATTGAATATAGTGGGTAAATCGTGGATGAATTTTTCAAAAAAATGCTCGGGCATGATTTGGGTGGATTATTTCTTGCCATAAATCAACACCAATTGCTCGGCGCAGCGTTCGCCATCCATTGCAGCGGACATGATTCCGCCGGCATAGCCCGCTCCTTCGCCGCAGGGGAAAAGCCGTTTCACTTCGGGATGCTCGCAGCTTTTGGTATCACGCGGAATTCTAACGGGCGACGAGGTGCGGCTTTCAATCCCAATCAGTTGAGCCTCAGGCGTCAGGTAACCCCGCATCTTCCTGCCAAACTGCTGTAAACCATCGCGCAGCGGCGCGGCAATGTGATCGGGCAGCACCTCGCGCATATCCATTGACACCAGGCCGGGCTGGTAAGAGGTTTCGCGTAGTTCGGCGGAGATTTTGCCCGCCACGAAGTCGCTGACCAACTGGCCGGGGGCCGACTGACCATTACCCGCCAGCCGACAGGCGGCTTGTTCGACCTCGCGCTGCAATTGCAAGCCCGCCAGTGGGCCGTATTTGGCGTATTTTTTGGTGTCTTCCGGCTGCACGGCCACCACAATGCCCGAGTTAGCATAGCGTGAATCGCGCCGTGAGGGCGACATTCCGTTAACTACCAGCTCGCCGGGAGCGGTAGCCGCCGGGACAATGAAGCCGCCCGGACACATGCAAAAAGAGAATACGCCGCGCTGCACTCCTCCGAAATACGTCTGCGTGACTAGGCTGTAGGAGGCCGGCGGCAGATACGGCCCCCGGTCGGACTGGCAGCGGTACTGGATGCGGTCGATGACGCGCTGCGGATGTTCGATGCGGACACCCATCGCAAAGGGCTTTTCCTCAATCAGGACTTCGCGTTTTTGCAATAACTCAAAAATATCCCGCGCCGAATGACCCGTCGCCAGAATCACGCCGAATCCGGTGAATTCCCGCCCATCGGCGGTGACGACACCTTTCATCTCATTATTTTCCAATAAAAAATCCTCGACCCGACAGTCAAAATGAACCTCGCCGCCCGCATGCTGAATCGTTTCCCGCATTTCGGCCACGATTTTGGGCAGTTTGTTGGTGCCGATATGCGGGTGGGCTTCGACCAGGATGTCTTCACTTGCCCCGTGGGCAACGAATATTTCCAGAATGCGCCGGATGCTCCCTCGTTTGTTGGAGCGCGTGTAGAGCTTGCCGTCGGAATACGTTCCCGCGCCACCCTCGCCGAAGCAATAATTGGAGTCGGGATTGACCACGTGCTGCTTGTTGATGGCCGCCAAATCGCGCCGCCGCGCCCTGACGTCTTTGCCTCGTTCCAGGATAATTGGTTTGAAGCCCAGCTCGATTAGCCGCATGGCTGCAAAGGTTCCAGCGGGGCCGCACCCCACGATCACTACCGAGGGACGTGGGCTGACGTCGGTGGTCGGCTTTTTGTACTCAATGAAACTGTCGGGCGTTTCATTCACAAATACGTCCACCTGCACGTTAACCTTTATCTGCTGGCCACGCGCGTCGATGGACTGCCGGGTTTTGCGAAGAACGACCTCTTCCCGCTCGCCGATTCGAAGGTCAGTCAGGACAAATTCACGAAAATTGGGCTCCTCCATCGCCACTTCGGGTGGAAGGATGTATTGTTTGGTGTAGGGCAATGATGAATTATGAATTATGAATTATGAATGATGAATGATGAGGGATCAGACTCGCGTATGGAAAATTTGTATGCGCTTTCTTTATTTGGTGTATTGATACGCCCACCAAATAAGTGCCAACTGCAGCGGTAAGCGACCCCAGCGAATCAAAGGAGAAATGGCCTGGAATTGGGCACCGTAAGCCATGTAGAGGTTGGCTGGAAAAACAGCGACTAGCAACAGAATAATTCCCCAGGCGGCCCAAATTCGGGTGGTCGGGATAAAAAGCATTGTGCCGAGGACGATTTCAGCCACTCCCGAGGCTGCCACCAAAAAAGCGTGGTAGGGTAGGTAGGGGGGCACAATTTTCAAAAAAAACGCCGGGCTAACGAAGTGCATGATGCCCGCCGCGACGTACAGGATGCCCATTAAATAGATTGCCATGAGTAATTAGCGTTAAAATGAGGCTTTTTTTAATTAAAAAATGACTGACTTTTTTGACATTGGCGAACTTCTCACCCCAGAAAACCGCCTGATCCGCCAAACCGTGGCCGAATTTACGGATAAAGAAATTAAGCCTATTATCAACTCCTACGCGCAGCGGGCCGCGTTCCCCGCTTATCTGGTCAAGCGCTTCGGTGAGCTCGGTATTTTGGGCGTCACGTTGCCCGAAGAATATGGTGGCACCGGCGCAGACTATCTCAGCTACGGCTTAGTATGTCAGGAAATCGAACGCGGCGATTCGGGAATGCGCTCGATGCTGTCGGTGCAAAATTCGCTGGTGATCTGGCCTATCTATACCTATGGGACCGAAGCGCAAAAGCAAAAGTACCTGCCCAAACTGGCTTCGGGCGAGTTTCTGGGCTGCTTCGGCCTGACTGAGCCCGACCACGGCTCCAACCCGGCGGGGATGCAGTCGCGCCTGACCGAGGTGGATGGCGAATATATTTTGAGTGGTTCCAAAACCTGGATTTCCAACGCGCCCTTGGCCGATGTGGCGGTGGTTTGGGCGCGAAATCCCGCCGGACGGGTGCAGGGAATCATTCTGGAACGCGGAATGGAGGGTTTTGCCACCCCCGAAATTACCAATAAATGGTCGTTGCGGACGAGTGTCACGGGCGAGCTGGTTTTTAACGATGTGAAAGTACCTAAGGAAAACCTCCTACCAGAAGCACTAGGCGTGGGGGCCGCCCTGCAATGCCTCGACAATGCCCGCTACGGCATTGCCTGGGGGGCCATCGGGGCGGCCATCGACTGCTACGAAACGGCGGTAAAGTACGCCGCCGAGCGTATTCAGTTCGATAAACCCATTGCGGCCTTTCAGCTCACCCAGAAGAAGTTAGCCGAAATGCTCACCGAAATAACCAAAGCTCAGCTCGTGGCCTGGCGGTTGGGTGTTCTAAAAAACGAAGGCAAGGCGACTTCGGCCCAAATATCCCTGGCAAAGCGGAACAATGTGGCTATGGCGCTGCAGGTGGCCCGCGAAGCCAGACAAATTCTGGGCGGCAACGGCATCACCGGCGACTACCCCATCATGCGACACATGATGAACCTCGAATCGGTGGTGACCTATGAAGGGACGCACGACATTCACCTGCTCATTCTGGGGGCCGAGATAACCGGGATTCCGGCTTTCAAAGGTTGATTGAAGTGGTTTTGCCGTCCAAGAGGTTGGCAATGCTGTTCTTAAGCACTTCGTGCTTGTGCCGCCGTTGCAGAACCGTCGGTGCGGCCATTCTTTCTTTACAGTCGAAAAGAGAGCAGCGTTCGCAGGTTTCGTTGACGTGCCGAAGCTGTAGCCCTGGATCAGCCCAAAATCCTATCATTTTACGAGAATCCTCGTTCAGAAAAATTCCCATCGACACGCTTACGTTTTGGCCTTGGGAACCGGGGGCGGATTTGGCGAAACTAATCATGAGATATTCCTCCCCGCTATCGACGTATTTAGAAATTTGGGCCTTGCATAAGGTGCCTTCAAAGGTTTTTTCGCCTTTGGAGCGCTCCGTTAAATCCTGCAAAATAGTAAGGGAGAGCCAGCGGCGGCAGTAGTATTCGTCCTTCACGGTGTGCGGGATATGCTTCCGGGCAATGTGCATTTCCTTGGTGAGGTCGAATTGGTTCTGCCCCGCAAAATTGTTAAATCGGAGGAAAAACAACTGGTTAATTCCAAAGTGCTTGGGGAATACATTGCTGATGCGATAGCAAAAGGACTCCGGTGTGGTGTTGAAATAGTCGATCATGTACAGAAGGCGTTCGGGCTGCCAGGTTTTTAAGGCAAAAAACTCGGTTAGCTTAGGAACGAGCAACGACAGCCGGATAATGATGGCGCTGGCAAAATACGAAGCCTTGAAGTTGTTAAGCAAATGTTCGAAGGAGTCGGCCTCAAGGACGGCAGTTGTGTATAGCCTATTGCGTAGGTTTAGGTACTGGTAACCTATTTCCCGGCCATAAATGAACGATTTTTGCACCGATGAAAGGCTGGCGTTCACCAACAGCCTTGGCCCTTCCGGCCGAGGAATGGTGAGCGAGCGCACGGCCCCTAATTCGGGATGGGTTCGTTTGTCGATCTGCCCGATTTCGTAGCCGTAGCCCTGCCGCAATGCATTCATTAAATAGCGTTCGTCCAGAATCGCTTCTTTGCCGACGCCGTTTTCGGCCAAAAACTGCTCGGCGGCGTTCTCAATTTCCTCGAAATAATTGTCGTGCATTTCCTGGTAAGTACGCAGGGCAGAGAAATAGAACTGCTCAGCCGACATATTGTAGTTGCGAGAAATCTCGATCAGCGTACCGATGAACGCGCTCACCTTAGTGGGCGCATCGGAGAGCATTTCCAGCAAATTGGATTGGTCGATGCCAAACGACTCGAGCGGCAGCTCCGTGAGGATGTTGGAGCTGAGAAGCTCCGAAATTGGTTCGAGCCGTTTGCTGAGTTTCAGCGAAACCAAGGCGTCATAATCCGTTTCCAGTGCCTTGGCCAAGGCAATGATTTTATCAGACTTCGGATATTTTTTGCCTTTTTCTATCTCGTTGATGTACGAAATTGAAAGACCCGATTTGGCTGACAAGTCGCTAAGTGACATGGCTCGATCAATGCGCAGTTGCTTGATCTTGAGTCCGAAGACGAGCTTGATGTTGTCGGTATTGATTGCCACAAATTTTTAGGGTTGGAAGGTATGGGTTTCAAAAAGCGGGGTAGGTCATACCGGGCAGAAAAAAAGGCTGGAATGGGTTCCAGCCTTCAAAAAAGTTTTTGCACACCTGTTTTGCTTAAAACGTTTATTCTGGCAGGTTGAAGGCTTGTCGAACGGCTCCGTAATTTTTGTAGTCCACTTCGGCGTTCAGCCTACCATTGGACGCCGGAACCACAACTATTCGCACACTCTGAAATTTACGAACTTTTGGTTTTTCGGCCCTTTCCAACACCAACACGCTCAACACTAGCTTTTCTACCTGATATGCAAAAGTATATTCAGTGGCCTCCTGATCAAAAATCACCAGACCGGGGAGTGGAAACCAAAGGTTATTGCTTTTGGCATAAACCAGAATTACACCCTTTTCAATGGCTTTCGCATTTTCTTGAGTCAGTGTGAACCCCAACCCGAAAGTGCCGTTGGCATTAGTCGATAAGGTATCGCGCGTGAATTGCAAAGCTCCCCCGCCGCCTCCACTGCCTGGTTCACCCTTTTCGCCCTTGGGGCCCGCTACGCCCGTCTCTCCCTGGGGCCCGGCCGGACCTACATCGCCCTTCAGCTTGTCACAGGAATACAACAAAGGCAGACTGCCCAAAAGCGCAAGGAAAAGAAATTTACGGATCATAGTTGTTAAAGTTGAGTTAGGAATGTTGTTCAATTTGCAGCCAATATAGTCAAAACATAGCATGGAGAAAGCACTTTCAAGTAAAATTCGCTTTTTTGGCTTGTTTTTTAAAAATAAAGCCCGGAGTCGCAAGAGATTTTATTCGGAAGTTTTGACGTCATACGTACCAGCCCGTGGGCTGTTTCTGGTACAGCCTGATTGGGTCAATGCCAATTGCTGAAATTTATCCGCTCTACCCGGAGGATCAGAAGATTCTGTTCGGTTTCTATGTCGAGTAAATGGTGTCGTGACCAGATTGCGTTTCGCCGGGAATGAACTGGAAGTTGATTGTTATTTTGCCAAACCCTACCATAGTTGGGAGCGCGCCGGGCGGCCGGTGCCGAGCTAATTAAAATTTGATCGGATCGCCGCTGCGACGGGCTGGTGCGCCAGTACTTTCCAAAGTCGAGCAGTTTTGAACATGTGACCCAGCAGAGAGCAGACGAAGTAACGGAGAAATTAAATCAAAGACCCAGGAAGAGATTCGGGTACCGATCCCCGAACGGGGTTTTCAATGACGCACTCCAAAATAAAGGGTGTGTTGCATTTTTACTTGAATGCACCGCTCAGGTGTTCAGACTAATTTTTAAGTGAGGGCCATTTTTTGTATTATTGTCGTGTTTTTTACTTTCGCTACCCCTATGAAATATAGCTACGGATTTTTGTTGGTATGGTTATTTGCTCTGCGAGGCTTCGCAGCCAACTATTATGTGGCCTCAACGGGTAACGACACCAACAATGGCCTGTCGCCGGCAACGGCCTGGCGCACGGTTGTTCGCGTTAATCAGGCCATGACCGCAAACCTCTTTCATGGGGGCGACTCGTTGCTCTTTAACCGGGGCGATACCTTCAGCGGGCAAATCACGCTCAACAGCAATGCCGCCGGAACACCAACCCGGCGGTTTGTCATCGGTGCGTATGGCAACGGCCCCAAACCCATGCTGAAAGGTACAACCCGGGTGTCGGGTTGGGTGGCCGAAACCGTTAACGGACTGCCCATGTTTACCCGCTCCGGCTGGACTCAGCCGCTGGCCCATTTATTTGTCAACAACCGGCAGCTGCTAATTGCCCGCCTGCCAAATACCGGTTACCTGACTATGACCGCCAATGGTAACCAGAATACCCCGTCGGTTGTGGCTGCTGAGTTTGGCCAGCACCCGCAGTGGGTGGGCGCCACCATTCACGTGCGAACGGGAAACGATGCCATTGACACCCGCACGGTGCGGGGCATCAACGGCACCACCGCCACGCTGTCGGCCAACGGTCTGACATTTCAGCCCAAGGCGGGATGGGGCTACATCATGGAAAACAAACTGGCTTTTCTGGATCAGCGGGGCGAATGGTTTTATGACCCGACTGCCCAAAAACTGTTTTTCTATCCCCCTGCCGGCATTGACCCCACCCAAGCTGGCACACTTATCGAGGGATCGACCAATGATTATGGCCTGGTATTCTACGGCACTTTCGACTACGTTGTTATCCGCGATCTTGACTTTCGCTTCCAGCGAAAATCGGGTATTTTTAATTATGACTTCACCAACGGCCAGGTACTCAACTGCAATTTTAGCGGGCAGGGGGCGGCAGGCATCAAGATCGAGGGCGCAGCGGGCGCGCGAAACTGCCTGATCAGCGGCAACACGTTCCGCGATCAGAACAATGGTGCCTTGGAAATTAAATGCACCAATTGCACGATCACCGGTAACGACAGCCGACGCAACTTTCTGGTGCCGGGCTATGGGATGTCCAGCCTCATCGAAGGGCGGGCCATGGGCGTCTCCGGTGGTGGTAACCGCATTCGGTATAACCGAATCGACTCCTCGGGCTATCATGGCATTTATACACTGTCGCTTCGCGATACGATGGAATATAACGTGATCAGTAATTGCGGACTGACTAAAAACGACCTCGGTGGTATCTACAGCTGGGAGAATTTCAACATTCAAAACCCCGACACCATCGCCGGTAGCAATGCCTACATCCGGCGCAACATCATTTATAGCGTTAGTGGTAATCTGGCGGGCACACCGGCCAACAATGGCATTATTGCCCATGGTATCTATTTAGACGATGGCTGCTGGCGCTATCGAATCACCGAAAATACGGTTTATAACGTAACCGGCTCGGGCATTTTTGTGCAGTCGAGCCAGTATACCCGAATTGACAATAATCTGCTCTACAACAATTCCGCTTCGCAGATTTCGGTGCATTCCAAAGAGCGGGCCGCAGCCCCCCTGACGGTTGGCACTGTGATCATGGATAATGTCGCCGTTTCGACCCGGCGCGAATCGCTTTCAGTCGGGATGTCGTCGTCGGAGCCGGGCCATGACCCCACGAGCGTGCTTAACCGCAATCGCTGGTATAATCCCTACAATGACTATGTAGTGCGGCTACAAACCACTGCCACCAGCCAGGATTATGCGCTGTTTCAGTGGCAGCAGGCCACCAATCAGGATGCCCTCTCGCGCGCAAGCTGGTATCGGAGTTCGGGTTGGGAGAACATTGCGTTTGTGTCGCCCAACCAAAAACCCAATCCAACCTTCGACACTGATCTCAGTAACTGGAACACCGGCCCCTGGACCAACTCAACGAGGCAGTGGCTGAGCGGTGCGCCGTTCGACGGGGGCTACGCGCGCATTGCCCGTATTGCCGCTACGGACTTGTTCATGGTCGAGGGCCGGGATTTGCCAAGCTTTTCGACTGGTGCGCTATTCCATATTTCTTTCAGTGCGTCGGCCAGTGCCGATTTGTCGAACATGACTATCTGGGGCCGCAAGCAAGATTGCTGCTACGATTTCTACAATGATTTTACCCGCAAGTTTCCTGTGCGTACCACGCGGAACGAGTTTTCGTATGTGGTAAGCAACACACAGTCTTTCACAGGAGCCGCCATGCTCCAATTTTTAATGCCCTCTACGGTGGCTTCTTTCAACTTAGATAATGTGATGGTGCACCAAATCACGGCCAGCCCTGAAGTGCCAACCCAGCGGGCGGTACTGTTCACTAACCCCACAAACACGCCCTTGACAGTAGCCCTCACCGGCAACCTGAAATGGTTTACTACCGACCGGCTGCAGATTACAACCGGAACGCTGACGTTGCCTGCCTATGGCGGTCAGGTGCTGTATAACCTAGTCTCCGACGGCCTCTATACGGTCAGGGCGGGCAACTGGAACGATCCGGCCAGCTGGTCGTGCGTGTGTGTGCCCTTGGTTGAGGATGCCGTAGAAATAAACCACGCGCTGCTGATGCCCACCGGTTATGCCGGGAAGGCCCAAAAAGTCACTTATGGACTACAGGGCGGCCTACAGTTGCAGGCCGGGGCTAGGCTGCAACTCGGCCAGTAATTTTTGATGGCAGTTTCTCGTAACGGAACGTAAGCAACCGCCCATTCTCATCTTTCCTTGGTGCATTACGTTAAGTCGGATCGCCGGATGGGCAGGAACTTTTACAAGGGCACCGTGGGGGATCAGGTCAACTTGCTGTTGGGAGCGGCGGCTTTCAACTTCAAGGGGATGCTCCAAAAGTACGAGGAGGCTTTTTTGGCCTTGCTCGGGAGGAACATTTTGTGGGGCAGGGGCAACACGCCGAGAACATCAGTAGTCCATTCCGTTTCAAAATAGGCATTGTCCCGAACACAAAAAATGCCGTTCCTGATAGCAGGAACGGCATTTTGCAGAGAGGAAGAGATTCGAACTCTCGAAGCCGTTACCGACTTACACGCTTTCCAGGCGTGCTCCTTCAACCACTCGGACACCTCTCTAATTCTTGGAATGGCTGCAAAGGTACGAGAAA
>Ga0335395_10002049_pt1 | contig 12478 bp, 11 predicted proteins | sample MAT02_FD_205744 | JGI IMG/M metagenome (GOLD analysis project Ga0335395, IMG submission 205744) | Freshwater microbial communities from Lake Fryxell liftoff mats and glacier meltwater in Antarctica - MAT-02 (spades assembly) (version 2) ...
GTGGTGGCGCCGACGCTGACCTGCCGGCCGGAGGTGGCCGCGCTGCGGCTGTTCCCGGGGATCGGCGCGCGCATGCTCGAGCACCTGCTGGCGTCGCCGACGCAGGGGCTGGTGCTCGAGACCTACGGCGTCGGCAACGCGCCGAGCCGCGACGGCGGGTTTTTAGCGGCGATCACGGCGGCCACGGCGGGGCCACGCGAGGTGGTGGTGGTCAACTGCTCGCAGTGCCACGGCGGCTCGGTGCGCCAGACGCTGTACAGCACCGGCGCGGCGCTGGCCCGCTGCGGGGTAATCTCCGGCAACGACATGACGCCCGAGGCGGCGCTGACCAAGCTCTACTGCCTGCTGGCCGCCGGCTTCACGCCGGCCGAGGTCCGCGTGCGCATGCAGGAGAACCTCGCGGGAGAGCTCGAAGCGGGGTGAGATGGCTTTGAGGACAGGGTTGATGCGACAGGTAGCGAGACGGAGCTTTTGGGTGGCGTTGGCGCTGTGCGGGTGCGGCGAGGCGTCGAAGGCACAAGTGGTGGCGGCGCCGGTGGTGGCGGTCGACGTCGGCTACGAGCTGCGGCGGCTGCGGCCGCGCGACGAGGAGAAGCTCGAGGCGATGTTCGATCGCCTGCGGGTCGCGACGGTCGGCGAGGGCAAGCGGGTGGCGGTGCTGTTTAGCGCCGACTGGTGCGAGCCGTGCCGCAAGCTCGAGACGGAGCTGGGCAACCGCCACCCGGCGCAGCAGATCGGTGATGTCCGGATCTTCGAGCTCAAGGAGGAGGACTGGAAGGCCGCGACGCGCATGGACGAGTTCGACGCGCTGCGGCGGCGCTGGAGCGGCGACACTGGTGCCTATCCGTTGCTGGTCCTGCTCGACGAGCAGGGCGGCAAGCGCGAGGAGATGAAGGAGGCGATCACTCGCCTCGAGGCCGCGAAGGTCGAACCGACGCTGGCGCAGTGGTTCGCGGAGACTCGGCCGTGACGGTCGACGCTGGCGCAGTGGCGCGGTGAAGGAGGGAGCGGCGCTGAGGTCGCCGTGGCGGGCGTGAGGAGGGTCGCGGCCTCGATGGTCGCCAGGGCGTTTCTTGCGCTCGTCCCTCGAATGTGCCGGAATCTTCCCCGCGGCCGGGGCGTGCGGTATGGAGTGCGCATGTTCAGTCCCATCCGACGCTGGCTCGTGGCTGCGGTGTCCGGAGCGTCGCTGCTGGCCTGTGGCGACCCGGCGGTGGAGCGCCCTGTGGTGCGCAGGCCGGCCACGTCGAAGCAGTCGGCCACGTCGGCCACGTCGGCCACGTCGGCACAGTCGGGCAAGTTGCCCGAGGCCGAGCCCGAGCTCTCGAGCGGTGGCGAGGCGGGGGACGAGGGTGGTGGCGAGGCTGCGTCGGAGGCGGGAGCCGAGACGGCGGCGCCGCTCGACTTGCCGTCGTTGCTCGATCCGGAGGCCGGTCCGCCGGAGGATTACGGGCAGGTCAAGCCGCCGGTGCCGGCGCCGGTGCCGGAGGCGCTGACCGTGTACGCGATGGCTGGTTACGAGGTCGTGACGGTGTACAGCCAGACGGACCTCAACTCGCCCAAGCTCGGCTACGTGCGGATCGGTACGCGCATGAAGGTCGGCGAGCGCATCGACGGCGAGGGCTGCAAGAACGGCTTCTACGCGCTGCCGGCGGGTGGTTTCGCGTGCGCGAGCAAGGGCCTGGTGGTCGACCGCGACAAGGAGATCGCATCGAAGTTCCCACCACCGGCGCCGCGCCTCGACCACGCGCTGCCCTACGACTACGGCTTCGTGCGCCGCTGGAACGGGCCGATGTGGTGGCGGATGCCGAGCGACCTCGAGTTGCAGGCGATGGAAGTACAACGCGCCGATCGCGAGCGGACGCGGCAGGCGGCGATGGCCGAGAAGGCGCCCGAGAAGCCGGTCGAGCCGACCACGGAGCCGGCCGAGGCGGCGCCGGTGGTCGACCCGGGTGTGCCGCAGGAGGACCTGTTGGCGATGAAGCTGCCGCTGAGCCCGGACACGCCGTGGCTCGAGCGCGGGTTCTTTTTGTCGCTGGGCGAGAAGGTGGTCGAGCAGGGTCGCAGCTACTACCGGACGGCGCGCGGGGCCTATGTGGCGGCGAGCGAGGTGTCGCGTTACGAGGCCAAGGACTTCCAGGGCGTCGCGCTCGGCGAGATGACGTACCCCTTCGGTTACACGAAGAAGGAGACCAAGCTGATCGAGCTGACGGCGGACAACAAGCTCAAGGTGGTGAGGACGCTCGACAGGCGGGTGTTCGTCGACCTCGACGAGGAGACGGAGGTCGCCGGCAAGCCGTACATGATCACCGCCGAGCGCCTGCTGATCCGCAAGGACCACCTCAACATCCCCGAGCCGCAGCCGCTCCCGAAGGGGCTCGAGCCGTGGGAGCGGTGGGTCGACGTCAGCCTCTCGAAGCAAATGTTGGTCGCCTACGAGGGCACGCGGCCGGCGTACACGACGCTGGTCTCGACCGGGAAGAAGGGCCCTGCGGAGGACCCCTACGACACGCCGAAGGGGCGCTGGCGGATCTACAGCAAGCACATCTCGACGACGATGGACGGCAACTCGGCGTCGGACGGCAACTACTCGATCCAGGATGTCCCGTGGACCATGTTCTTCTACGGCAGCTATGCGCTACACGGGGCGTTCTGGCACAAGGGCTTCGGGGCGGTGCGCAGCCACGGCTGCGTCAACCTCGGGCCGAGCGACGCGCGCTGGCTGTTCCAGTGGACCACGCCGTTCTTGCCGGAGGGCTGGCACGGCGTGAACGCGACCGACGAGAGCCCGGGCAGCACGGTCATCGTGCGGGAGTAGGCGCGGGTTAAACAGAGCGACCCCGGGGCCGTGGCGGCCGCCGGGGTCGTGGTGTCGAGCGCGGAGCTTAGACGCCGCAGTCTTCGACGAAGATCATCATGCTCTCATCGATGTCGCAGTAGTAGTTGACGCCTTCCGGGGTGCAGCAACCGACGGCTTTGACGGGGCCCATCTCTTCGGTGCACTTGGCGCTTTCTTCGACGCCATCCGGGCAGGCGATCATGTCCTTCATCTCCGGGTCCTCCACGCCGCCATTAGCACCGCAGGCGTAGTAGCCTTCATCGACCCAGCCGCAGTTGCCGTACAGGCCGCCGCCAGTGGTCTCGGTCTCACCCGAGGTCATGCCGGTGGTCTGACCGGTGGTGCCGGTGGTCATGCCGGTGTTGTTGGTGGTGCCGTCGGTGGTGGGCACGTCGGTGGTCTCGATATCGGTGGTCTGGCCGGTGGTCATGTCGGTGGTCATGCCGGAGGTCTGGCCAGTGGTCATGCCGGTGGTGCTGGTCGTCGGGTTCGCGGTGGTGGGGGCCTCGGTGGTGCCCTCGGCGGTGGTGGCCGCGGTGTCGGTCGCCGTGTTGGAGCTGTTGTTGGTGTCGGAGGCGCTGCCGTCCGAGACGATGGTGCAGGCCGGCAGGAGGGCAGCGAGGGAGAGGGTGATCGTGAGGTGCTTCAACATGGGAGTTTTGCCTTTCAAAAAATGAAGTTCAAGAGAGAAGCGGCCCAGTCGGCCGGGACGGCGTCAGACGTGACGAGGTCCGCGGGATTCACGGGGCGCCGGGCGCGGAGGGTAAACCTCCTGGCCGCGAAACACCAAGTCGTCGCCGCTTCAAGGTGCTGAGGGGTCCGGCTTCGCGCGCTCGACCAACGCGGCGTGCAGGATCCGGACGGCTGTCACGCGTTGGTGTCCAGGGACCACGAAGGCCAGCGCGCGCGTGTCGGTGAACATTTGCGAGGCCTCGATGCCGGCGCTGCATAGCAGCTCACACGCTCGCGCGAGGATGTCGGGGCGGTCCTCGAGGCCGACGCCGATGCAACTGACCTGGGCGAGGCCGTCGTCGCAGCGCAGCTCGTGGAGGTCCTTGCCGAGTCGTCTGGCGACGGCGCCGACGCGCTCGAGGGTGACGGCGGCGTCGGTGCGTTGCGACCACGACACGATGCCGGTGGCGCCACGCTCGTCGACGTGCAGCGAGCGCAGGCCGAGGGGTCCGAGCGCAGCGGCGATCTCCGGGGTCCGGTGGGGTCGCCCGGGGACCAGGGATAACCGGAGGGCAGCGATCGCAGGGTCGGAGGTGACGGCGAGCACGCCGGGCGCGACGGCGGGGTTACGACGGATGACGGTCTCGCCGGTGTGTTCGGGGCGGGTGTGCCTGGCGTAGATCGCGATGCCACGCTGCTCGGCGAGCTGCACGGCTTGCGTGTGCAGGACTCTGGCGCCGGCGCGGGCGAGGGCCTGCATGGTCTCGTAGGAGATCTCGGGGATGCGTACTGCGTCGGGGACCTCGTGTGGGTCGGCGGAGTAGACACCATCGACGTCGCTGTAGATCTCGCAGTCGGCCGTGAGCGCGGCGGCGAGGGCGACCGCGGTGCTGTCGGAGCCGCCGCGTCCGAGCGTGGTGACCTCGCGCTTGTAGCTGACGCCCTGAAACCCGCCGACGATGACGATGTTGCCCGCGGCCAGCTCGTCGAGGATGCGAAACGGTCGGACCTCCATGATGCGGGCGCGGCCGTGCTGGTGATCGGTGATGATGCCGCACTGTGACCCGGTCAGGCTGATCGCCCGGCCGCCGAGCGCGTGGATGGCGATCGCCAGCAGGGTCATGGCCTCGCGCTCGCCGGTGCTGAGCAGCATGTCGAGCTCGCGGGCGGGCGGGGGCTCGGCGAGCGCGCGGGCCTGGGCCAGCAGTGCGTTGGTGGTCTTGCCCATGGCGGACACGACGACGACGGTCGGCTGGATCGCGGCCCGCTCGACGACGCGGCGAGCCACCGAGCGCAGGCGGTCGAGGTCGGCGACGCTGCTGCCGCCGAACTTCATCACCACCGGCGCCAGGGGCCCATGACCCGAGATGACGGGGGTGATGGAGGTGGGGTCGGAGGGGGTCATGCGCAGACGGGGCGGTTATACCAGGCTGGCGGTCGTCGCGGACCTGGCCTACAAGCTCGGGCATGGCGCGCGACGCGATCCGGATCCGCGACCTTGAGGTCGGTTGCACGATCGGCATCAACCCCGACGAGCGTACGCGCGAGCAGCCGCTGATCGTTCAGGTCGAGCTGGCGATTGACCTGGCGGCGGCGGGGCGTTCGGCGGCGATCGGCGACACCTGCAACTACGATCGCGTGGCCGACGAGATCGCGGCGCTGCTCAAGTTTCGTCGCTACCGCCTGCTCGAGTCGGCCGCCGAGGAGCTGTCGGCGATGGTGCTGGCGGTCCACCGCGGGGTCACGGGCGTTCGCCTGCGGTTAGACAAGCCGGAGGCGCTGCGCGGGCGGGCGGCGTCGGCGGGGGTCGAGGTGCGGCGGCGGCCGGTCGACTATCCGCGTTACCACGAGTCGTCGCGCTTCGGCACGGTCGAGGTGGTGCTGGAGACGGCGGAGGCGGGGCTGTATCTGCTGCACATTGACCCCGGCGCGACGCTGTCGTCGCATCACCACGAAGTAATGCGCGAGCTGGAGTGGCACGTGCGCGGCGAGGTGCTGCGTTGCGGGGAGAAGTTGGTCGGGCTGGCGCCGGTGACCTGGTCGAAAGGCCAGGTTCACGACTACGTCAACACCGGCTCCGGCGTGGCGACGCTGTTTTGTTGCGATCAGCCGCGCTTCATCCCGAGCGATGAGATCCTGGCCGAAGGGACATGATGGAGAACGTATTGGTGACCGGGGCGACGCGGGGGATCGGTCGGGCGATCACGCAGCGTTTGGTCGCGGGCGGACGTGGGGTGCTCGGCGTGTATCGACGCGACGTCGTCGCGGCGGCGGCGACCGAGGCGGCGGTCGGGCCGGGGCTGCGCCTGGTGATGGCCGACCTCACGCTGGCGGAGGGCTGGCCGAGAGTGGTCGCGGCGATGGACGCGGCGCTCGGGCCGGGCGGCGCGCTGGCGGGGGTGGTGCTCAACGCGGGGATGGTGCTTCGCGGGGCGTTCGCGGAGGACGGCGTCGACGGCGTCGACCCGATCACGGCGCAGCTCGAGGGTGATCTGGGGACGCCGCTGCGGGTCTGCCGCGCGCTGCTGCGGGAGGGACGGCTGGCGCGCGGCAGTTCGCTGGTGTTCGTCAGCTCGAACCTCGCGCGGCGCGGGCTCGCCGGGGTGGTCGCGTACTCGGCGGCGAAGGCCGGGATCGAGGGCGCGACGCGGGCGCTCGCGCGTGAGCTCGGGCCTCTGGGGGTCCGCGTCAATGCGGTCGCGCCGGGGATGCTGCGGACGGACATGACGCACGGCTTCGGCGAGGTCGGCTACGCCGAGTACGCGGCCGAGGTGCCGCTCGGGCGGGTGGGTGAGCCGGCGGACATCGCCCCTGCTGTGGAGTTCCTGCTCGGCGACGGTGCGCGCTACATCACCGGCCAGGTGCTCGACATCGACGGCGGCTGGGCCTGCTGACCGCCGGTCGCGCCCCCCGGACGGCAGCACCGCGAGATCCGCGGGAATTCCGGCCTTGACGGGGTTTTGGGCGGCAGATACAACCCCTCACCACCGTGGCGATGGAACCGTCTCCCTGGGATCCCGAAGGTGTAGAGCAGAGCCTCGACCCCGAGGGCCAACTCCTCGACCGGCGAGCGGCGCATGGCCTGGACCTGCGCGCGCTGTACAAGCGGCTGGTGGCCGCGCGGCTGCTCGACCTGCGACTGTCGCGGCTCGGCTTGCCGATGTGGGTCTCGAGCGCCGGTGAGGAGGCCGCGACGGTCCTCAGCGCCACGCTCGCGGGCCCCGAGGACTGGCTGTATCCCAGCGTGCGAGACCTCGCGCTCGCACCGATCCGCGGCATGGATGTCGATGAGTTCGCGCAGCAAGTGCTCGGCGCAGCGTATAACGGCCGACCCGGCGCGGTCGCTGCGGCGGACCTCGGCATCGGCCACGCGCCAGAGACCCTCGGCCTGCACCTCCCGCTCGCCGCCGGTCAGGCCCACGCGCAGAAGCTCGCCGGACCGGGCCGCATGACCGCCGCGCTGTTCGGCGAGGGCCTCACCACCACCGCGATGTTCCACGAGACGGTCGCGTTGGCAGTGGCATGCGACCTGCCGCTCGTGCTGGTGTGCAAGAGTCAGTTGTGGCCGGAGGGCGCGCCGGCCGAGGCTGGCCTGCTGGGGGACAGCGTGGCCGAGCGCGTCAAGGCGTGCGGGTTGTGGTCGCGTCGGGTCGACGGCGCCGATGTCGTCGGGGTGTACGCGGCGCTCGACCAGGCGTTTCGCCGGGCCCGCGACGGCCGCGGTCCTGGTCTGGTCGAGGTCGTGGCGACGCGCCTGCAGGCGGGCGAGCAGAGCACGGACGTGCCGGCCCACCGCGACCCGATCGAGCGCCTGCGCCGGCACCTCGACCGCGAGAAGCAATGGACGCCGACCTTCCAGGACGTGATCGAGGCGGAGGTCCGCGGCCAGCTCGAGCGGGCGTTTAGCCACGTGCAACGGCAAGCATCGCGCGAGGGATCGCCATGAACGTGCTCGAGCGATTATCCGAGGTGATGGCCGAGCTGCTGCGGGATGACCTGCGGCGCGTGCTGCTCGGCGAGGACGTGCGTGAGGGCGGCATGCTCGGGCTGTCGCGCGCGGCCATGCAGGACCCGGCGCTCGGCCTGCGCGTGCTCGCCACCCCGCTGACGCCCGCGGCCTCGCTGGCCCACGCGACCGGCCTGGCGCTCGCCGGCCGCCGACCGATCGTGCTGCTCGCCTCGGCGACCGCGCTGCTCGAGGGCTACGCCGCGCTGCGGGAGCTCGGACGGGTCGCCGCGACCGCGAACGGCGAGCGCTCGGCCCCGGTGCTGATCGTCGCGCCGACCGGCCCGGGCTTCGGCCTCGGCGGCGACGGGGCCGACTCGCCGGAGGCCGCGTTGACGGCCGTGCAGGGGCTGCGCGTGGTCGTCTTGAGCGACGCGCTCGAGGCGGTCGCGATGTTGCGCGCGGCGGCCGGCTTCGATGACGGCGAGGCGCCGACGGTGCTGCTGCTGCCCCGCGCGCTGGTGCTGCGCGAGTTCGTGGCCGACGACTTCAAGCCGAGCCTCGGTCGTGTGCTCGGCGCGACCCGTGTGGTGCGCGAGGGCGCGGCGGCGACGGTGTTTGCGATCGGTGCGGCGGTCGACCAGGCGTTCGCGGCGGCCGAGGCCACTGGCCTCGAGGTGACGATCGTCGAGGTCAGCGGGCTCGCCCCGCTCGACGAGGCGGGCATCCTCGCGGCGGCGACCGGCGGCAAGCTGGTGGTCACGCACGCGGGCGGCCGGGCCCACGGACCCGGCGCCGAGCTGGTAGCGTTGCTCGCCGACCGAGCGATCCTCCACCTCGATGCGCCGGTGCTGCGGGTGACCGGCGCCGAGGGCCCGTTCACCGGCCGCGACGAGTCGGCGGGCCTGCCGGATGTCGAGGCGATCGCGGCGGCCATCACCAGGGTCGCCACCTACTGACAGGACCTGTGCATGCTCGAGTTCAAGCTTCCAGAGATCGGTGAAGGCGTGGTCGAGGGCGAGATCGTCCGCTGGCATAAACAGCCCGGCGAGTTCGTGCAGGCCAACGAGGCGCTCGTCGAGGTCATGACCGACAAGGCCACGATCGAGGTGCCATCACCGGTGTCAGGGACCGTCCGCGACCTGCTCGCACAGGTCGGTGACATCTGCGCGGTCGAGCAGGTCATCGCGGTGATCGACCTGGCGTCCTCCGCTGGCAAGGCCGCCGCGGTGGCGAGCGCGCCCGCTGCATCCTCGTCCTCGTCCTCGGGCCCGGTGCTCGCCACGCCGGCCGCTCGCGCGCTGGCTCGCGAGTCTGGCATCGACCTGCACTCGCTGCCGACCGACGACCGCGGCCGCATCACCAAGGACGACGTACTGCGCGCTCAGCAGGGCATCGGCAAGGTCGCCGAGCTGTCCACAGGGACAGGTCCCAAGGGCCAGCCCGCGCCGGTGCGTCCGGCCCCGGTGGCCGAGGTCGCGACCGCCTACGTCGCACCAAACAAGCCTGCGCCAGCGGCTAAGCCCACGCCCGCCAAGCCTGCTGCTAGGCCAGCCGTCACTACTGAGGGCGACGAGGAGATCCCGTTTCGCGGCATGCGGCGGCGGATCGCCGAGAGCATGGTGCGGTCGTACACGACGGCGGTGCACTACACCTACGTCGAGCAGGTCAACGTCACCCGGCTGGTGAAGCTGCGCGCGGACGCCAAGTCGGTCGCGGCCGAGCAGGGCGTCAGCCTGACCTTTCTGCCGTTCATCGTGAAGGCGGTCGTCCACGCGCTCAAGAGGTTCCCGATCGTCAACGCCGAGCTCGACGAGGCTGGCGGTCGGATCCTCGTCAAGAAGCGCTATAACATCGGCGTGGCGGCGGCGACCGATCAGGGCCTGATGGTGCCGGTGGTGCATGGTGCCGACCGCATGAGCATCCTCGACCTCGGGCGTGAGATCGCCAGGCTCGGCGAGTCGGCGCGCACGGGCGCCTGCACGCGCGAGGAGCTGACCGGCGGCACCTTCACGATCTCCAGCCTCGGCAACATCGGCGGAGTGCTCGCCACGCCGATCATTAACTTCCCTGAGGTGGGTATCCTCGGGGTCCACGCGATCCGTAAGACGCCGATCGTCGATGAGCGCGACAACATCGTCATCGGTCACCTGATGAACCTCTCCGTGTCGCTCGACCACCGCGTCGTCGACGGCTTCGAGGGCGCAAAGTTCCTGCAAGAGGTCCGGCGCTATCTCGAGGACCCGAACCTGCTTTTGCTCGCCAGCATTTAGGGCCCCGCGGGGCCGGATCCGAAAGGAAAGACCATGGCCACGATCAAGAAGAAGGCGCTCATCATCGGCGCAGGTACCGGTGGATATCCCTGCGCGATCCGTCTCGGTCAGCTCGGCGTCGACGCCATGCTGGTCGAGAAGGACAAGCCGGGCGGCGTGTGCCTTAACTGGGGCTGCATCCCGTCGAAGGCGCTGATCAGCGCGACCAAGCTGTATCACAAGGCCCAGCACGTCACCGACATGGGCGTGAGCTTCGGCCAGGCCGAGGTCGACATGACCAAGATGCAGGCGTGGAAGGGCGGCATCGTCAAGAAGCTGACCAGCGGCGTGCAGTCGCTGGTCAAGGGCGCGGGCACCACCTACGTCAAGGGCACGGCGGAGTTCCTCGACGCGCACCGCGTGAAGGTCAGCTACGCGGACGGCAAGCCGGACGACATCATCGAGGCCGAGCACATCGTCATCGCCACTGGTTCGGTGCCGATCGAGATCCCCGGCTTCAAGTACGACCACAAGCGCGTGCTCGACAGCACCAGCGCGCTCGACCTCGCGGAGGTCCCGAAGCGCATGGTGTGCGTCGGCGGCGGCATCATCGGTCTCGAGCTCGGCCAGACCTTCCAGCGCCTCGGCACGCAACTGATCGTGCTCGAGGGTCTGCCGCGGATCTTGAACGGGGTCGACCCCGAGTGCGCCGACATCGTCGCCCGCCAGATTAAAAAAGACGGCGGCCAGATCCACACCGGGGCCAAGGCGCTCGGCTGGGAGGAGCGCGGCGGCGAGGCCGTGGTCAAGGCGGAGGTCGACGGCAAGATCCAGGAGTTCGCGTGCGACGTCATCCTCGTCGCGGTCGGACGGCGCCCGGTCAATCAGGGCTTCGGCCTCGACAAGACCGGCGTGAAGGTCAGCCAGCGCGGCTTCATCGAGGTCGACAACCGCCAGGCGACCAACGTGCCTGGCATCTACGCGGTGGGCGACGTGGTCGGCCAGCCGATGCTGGCACACAAGGCCTCGCACGAGGGCGAGGTGGTGGCCGAGGTCATCGCGGGTCGAAAGACGATCAACGACGCGCGGCAGATCCCCAACGTCGTGTTCACCGAGCCGGAGATCGCGTCGTCAGGGCTGACCGTCGAGGAGGCGGAGGCCAAGGGCCGCAAGGTCAACATCGGCAAGTTCCCGTTCGCGGCCAGCGGTCGCGCGATGGTTATCGGCGAGACCGCGGGCTTCGTGAAGGTCGTGACCGACGCCGCCGACGACCGCGTGCTCGGCGTACACATCGTCGGCCCGGAGGCGAGCGACCTGATTAACGAGGCCGCGCTGGCGATCGAGATGGGCGCCTTCGCGGAGGACATCGCCCTGACGATCCACCCGCACCCGACGCTCGGCGAGGCCGTGATGGAGGCCGCCAAGCACGCGCTCGGTGAGGCGATCCACATCGGCAACACCCGCAAGGCCTCTCACTGAGGCCTCCGCGGGCAGCGGCGCCACCGAGGCGCCGCTGGGCCGCGGTCACTCCGCGGTCGTGTCGAACAGCGAGCGCGCGAACCGGTAGATCTTGAAGGGCAGGTTCGGCGGCATGCGCATGTGCATCGCGCGTACGACCTCGGCCTTGATCACGTAGAGCTCGCCGTCGACGACGGTGGCGGTCGTCAGGCCGCCCTCGGGGGCGCGCACCGACTTCACGCGGCCGGCGCTGTAGTCTTTGGCGGTGAAGGTCACCTGCTGCACGCCGCCGTCGTTGACGACGTAGAGCACCTCGCCGATGAAGACGATGCCGTCGGCGCCGGTGAAGTGCGGGTCATTGGGGACGGCGAAGGGTTCGCCCTCGAGCGAGATCTCGCGGACGCCCTGGGGGTCGGTGCGCGAGGTGATGAACAGCTTGGAGGGCGAGGTGAAGCCGCCGATGACGTGGCGGTCGTCGGGCGTGACGACCACGCCGTTGAGGCCGAACTGGCCCATCGGTGCGGCCATTTGGGCGTCACGGACGAACTCGCCGGCGCCGCCGTCCCGCGCGTCGACGCGATAGATCACCGGCTGGAACGAGTCGGTGACGTAGGCTACGCCGTCAGCGTCGAGGGCGACGTCGTTGCAGATGCCGCCACGCGCCAGGTCGAAGTGCTGGAGGAGCGCGCCGCTGTCGAGGTCGAACAGGTCGACGCCGCCGACCGGTCCGCTGATGTCCGAGACGCAGACCCACAGTCGGCGTCGCTGCTCGTCGACCTTGGCCCCGGATAACTGCACCGGGGTCGCGTAGGTGTGAAACACCCGCTCGTCGCCGGAGGCCGCGTCGATCTCCATGATCTGCCCGCCCATGAGGGCGGTGGCGAAGAAGCGTCGCGTCCTTGCATCGAAGGCGACGCCCTCGGGAAGCGAGATCGGGCTGCTCAACGGATACACATCACGGGTCTCTGTCATGGCCAATCCTCGACGGTCTGCGCCCAAGAGGACCCGTCGATACACGGGCATCCAGGCGCAGCGGTTAAGCATCATCGAGCGTTCGCTCCAGCCGGTCAAGCGCATCCCGGGCGCGCGTCAACGCGGCGGCGCCACCAGCGTCGCGCTCGAAGGCCATGTGCGTGGCTGCTCGCGTGGGTCTGCGTGGTGTCGAGGTCGCTCGCTTTGTTCGACTGTTCGACTGCTCGACTGCTCGACTTTGCGCTCACCGTGCCGAAGTCGCGCGATCGCTGTGAACCGATGCGAGCGCCGATCCGTGTATGTGCGAGCAGCGACGACGGACGCGTGCCGGCACTTCGG
>Ga0335395_10002051_pt1 | contig 12474 bp, 8 predicted proteins | sample MAT02_FD_205744 | JGI IMG/M metagenome (GOLD analysis project Ga0335395, IMG submission 205744) | Freshwater microbial communities from Lake Fryxell liftoff mats and glacier meltwater in Antarctica - MAT-02 (spades assembly) (version 2) ...
GATATTCAAGGCTGGCAAAATTACTTGAACGGTTGTCCCAAGACCTTCTCCGGGGCTAGAAAGTTGGATACTGCCCCCCATCATCTCTATCAGGTTACGGGAGATAGCTAGGCCTAAACCAGTACCACCAAACTTGCGGGTACTACTGCCATCAGCCATCACAAAGGGACGAAATAATTTATCTTGGTTATCTGGGGGAATGCCTATACCAGTATCTTGAAATGCAATGATAATATTTTCTGGTTTATTCTCTAGGGAGCTTCTCGGAGAGCTAAATTCTTGAGGGTATAGTTTGTTGGTTTCTGAGGGGTGATTGCCTTCTAGATAAAGAGAAATAGTAATGCTGCCCTGATCGGTAAATTTAATTGCATTACTTAAAAGATTGATAAATACCTGCTGGAGCTTTTCTCGATCGCCCCGGACTATAATTTGATAGGCAAATTCGGGAATAATGAGATTTAATCTCTTGGCTGTCAAATCGGGCATTTTTAAATCGACAACTTCCTTGAGGATTTGATTTAAGTCTAAGGCTGCCATTTCCACGGTCAAACTCCCGGCTTCAATTTTGGCAAAGTCTAATAAGTCATCAATTATTTTGAGTAAATTTACTGCTGCTTGGTCAGCTTTTTGGAGGAGATCTAACTCTTCATTGCGATCGTCACAAAACCCATCCGTCACTAGGCGCAGACAACCAATAATGGCATTCAAGGGAGTTCTTAGTTCATGGGAGGTAGTGGCCAGAAATTCACTTTTGAGGTGATTTGCTTCGATCGCTTCCCGCCAAGCAGTTTCTAATTCTTCCGCCCAGCGGGTTAATCTTTCCACCATACTTTGGAGGGCTTGAGATAATTGTCCAAATTCTCTAATCTGGAAATCTTGAGAGTTTTTAGAGGGCAAGAAGTGGGGCTGAGAATGGAGCGCATAGTCCCGCAATTGTTCTATTGGACGAGCCAAGACTGTAGCGATGTACATAGCTGCAAAGATACCCGCCATCAATAAAGCGAGGGTAAATATTAGCAAGATTTGTTGAATTTCTGACATCCCAGCTAAAGCAGTATCTAGGGGAGTCATAACCAGAATGACCCATTGCTGTTCTGTATTGTTGGTAACTGGGCTAGGGATGGCCATATACCCAGTTATCACCTCTTGGCCTTGAGCCTGAAAAGAGGACAAATGTAGATATCTTTGCTGTCCCTTAAAAGCATTTCTCAGAATACTTTTTAGTCGTTCAGTATCTGGCATTTGCTGAATATTTTTACCTACAATGGTTGGAGTGGGGTGGGCTAAAATTACTCCCTCTTGGTTAATGATCGCCGTGCTAGGAGATTTAAGAAGGGAGGAAGGTTTCTCCTTAAGGAGAGAAGTTTTCACATGAAGAATCTTACTAAGGTTGCCTTGGCGATCGTAGATTGGCACACTAAAAGTTAAATATAGTTGAGAGGCTTGAGTTAGTTCTGTTGGAGCAAGCTGGTCTTGCGGTAATGGAGACTGAAACGGAGATGGAGTAGTAGTGACATAAAGCTGCGGATCCCTAAGAAAAGTAGTTTCTTGCTGAGACTTCCAAAAGTTTGTCGGCACAATCACCAAGGGCTGATTTCCACAGGTACTGGCTAAAATATCTTGGCTAAGAACGCCACTTAGCTGAATACATTGAATATTCGTAGTTAATTTTTGCTGGAGTTGTAGGAGAAATTCTTGAGAAGCCTGGGGTGTGCTATCCTGCCACGCCTTAGCTGCACTGGCATTCAGGAGATTAGCTTCTAAGGCATTAATATGGTCAATTAGTCTTTCACCTTCCCTAATAGCACTCTCTTTTATATTTTGTCTAGCAGTTTCTAATAAGCCAGAACGGGCTTTACGATACGTGACATAAACCCCGGAAAGCAAAACTGGCACTAATAAAAGGAGAATTCTTGATAAAAGAATTCGCCGAAAAGAAATAGAGTGGGACTTAAACATAAAGTTTTTCAGATGCTGAAACCCGATCATAGGAAGACTGCGGGTACTACCAATTTGCTTATATCTAGGCTAACACAACAGGGCTTAATCCTTGGTCAGTAGAAATTCCTAAATTTAAGTTGGAACTGAGTGGGGACAATGTTTGTTAAAATTTATTACATACTCTAAAATAATAAAAATGCCCTATGGCTAACATCAAGTTTATTAAAGAAAATCAAGAAATAATCGCAGCGGATGGAGCCAATTTACGGGAGAAAGCAATTCAAAACCGCATTGATATCTATACTTTTACCGGGAAGATGATGAATTGTGGAGGTTATGGCCAGTGTGGTACCTGTGTGGTAGAGATTGTTGAAGGGATAGAGAATCTTTCTCCTCGGACAGAATTTGAAACTCGCAAGTTAAAAAAGAAGCCTGACAGTTATCGCCTAGCCTGCCAGACTATAGTTAATGGTGCAGTGAGTGTTAAAACTAAGCCTTAGAAAGGAATATCGTCTAGGTCTGGTTCTGGATTAGCTTTTTCAGAGCTGGATTTATAGGGAGATGAAGATGAGGCGGGACTGGAAGGGGGATTAATTGAGGCGGGGCTAGAAGCGGGGCGATCGCTAGAAGTGGAACTGCTAGAGGAAAAACTAGTAGTTTCGCCGACTTTATAGATTTTGGAGACACTCAATTCTGCACGTTTTTCCTTGAATCCTTCAGGGCGATCGACAGAATTTATTTGCAGCCGTCCTTGAATAATTACTTGATCCCCTTCATGAAAATTCTCTTTGATTTCTGTGGCTAAGTCCCCCCAGCCCACTACCCGGAGAGTTGCTGGGCTATCTTCTGGCTTGAGGGATGGAAATTGGACTAGCATTTGGGACGAGGGTATTTGACTATCTGGGGTATAACGTAATTCTGGTTCTTTAATGATTTGGGCCATTAAAATACAGCTATTCATGAGCTAGTCCTCTCCTAATGAATAAAACAATTGTACTATAAATCTAGGGGGGTTGGATAGTTTAAGTTCCCCAAAATATCCTAGCCCTAACCTAGTGTAGCTCTTGAGCGACAAATTCCCTGACATGGGCAGTGTAATCAGCCAAAATTGAATTTACCCATCGTGGGTCAGTGCCATTGGTAAAAATATGCACCATTGGTTCCCCTGCATCTGGCAAAATTAATACCCAATGGTCTCTATCTCTAAACTTAGGGTTACTGGAGGTTAATCTCAGAGGAGTAACAGCATCTTCTGAAAGATTAGCCCCATTAAATCCCGCAGTCCCTGACTCTTGGCGAGCTGTGGCAGGAGTATTTCCTTGATCATCAAAAATTGCAGATGGTGGAGATGGAAAATAAATTTTTACCCCATCAATTAGTTCTAAATTTTTAGACGCATGAATCTCAATCAAATGTCGCATTAGAGAACCTTTAATATTCCAAGGACAACGAACTGTCTGCGACCTGTGAGTGACTAAAGGCAACTCAGAGCGAATCTGGGCTAGCGATCGCTCCTGTACCATCAGCATTTCAATTAATTTGGCAATACAAAACATGGCATCAAAGCCGGGGTGGAGTTGGGGAAAGATAAACCCCATAGAACCACTGCCTCCTAGTACCACATTGGGATTAGTCTGGGAAGCTTCCATGAGAGATGTGGGGTTAGACTTGGTGCGAATTACTTTGCCATTATGACGATCGGCAATTTCCTCGATCGCAGAAGAAGCCTGTACCGGAACCACTACGGAACTTTGGGGATTCGCCGTCAGCATAATATTCACCATCAGCCCCGTCAGCATCTCCCCCCGTACCGCATAACCCAACTCATCCACCAAAATTAACTGCTCTCCATTAGCAGCCACCTGCACCCCAAAATTAGCCTTCAGTGCCTTAACTACCTCTCCCAATTGCACCAGCAACTCTTCCTTTTCCTCGTTGGATAAACCCACCTGATTCAAGCTGGCATTTAAGACCACTGCATCACAGCCAAATTTTCCTAATAACAAAGGCAAAATTGCCCCAGAAACCCCGTAACCGTAGTCAATAACTACCTTAGAACCGCTATGGCGAATCGCTTCAATATTTAGATGTTTTTGGAAACTTTTGCTATAGATATCAATTACAGAGCCGGAGCCTGCATAGCTAACTTCGCCAATTTCATGGATCTGCGCCCGGCGCAATTCTTCCTTAAAGTAAGCCCCCTCAATCTTTTTTTCCTGAGACTTAGAAATATTAATCCCTTGGGAATCAAAAATTTCAATTAGCATATAGTCCGGCCGATCGGGATGTACCCGCACATGGATCCCCCCGGACACCCCAAATTTAGGCACAACAGTCCGAGAAAGGGGAATAGCTGTGGCTTCTAGATTTTGAATATTAATTCCCACAGACATTAAACCAGCAATCAAAGATCTAGATACCATCCGAGAAATACTCCGCTGGTCACGGGAGACAATTACAGTGGAATTAGGCTTCAGAGTGGAGCCATAGGCCTCCCCCAACTTCACTGCAAAGGTAGGTGTAATGTCAATATTTGCCAGCCCCTGCACTCCTCGTTGCCCAAACAAATTTCGGTGGGCTGTGTGTCCCCAGATCAGGTTTGTATGTAGTGTTGCCCCTGCTTCAATATTTTTGCTAGGCCAAACTCGGACATTAGGGCTAATTTGGGATTCTTCACCTACCGTAGATAGAGAGCCTACTACTGCCCCTTCTAATACATGGGCGCGGCGATCGACCCTAGCTCCCCGCCCCAAAACACAACCACTTAGATTAACTTCATCTCCAATAATTACCCCATTACAAATAATTGGCCGATTTAAGTCAGCGTCTATGCCGATCGTCACATTATCTCCTATCACCGTCCCGCCTTCAATTTTCACCCGTCCCATGATCCGGCAGTTATTACCTATTAAACAGGGGGGAACCAATTCTACAGTCGGGTCAATTTGGGTATTTTGGCCGAGCCATACTTGATCTTGCCATTCAGCATAAGCAAATTCTAGGTGAACTTTTTTTTGCAAGGCATCATACTGGCTCTCTCGATAGGTATCTAGATTACCAACATCACACCAATAGCCCTCGGCCACATAGCCATACATAGGCTCACCTTTTTCTAGCAAAAGAGGAAATAAATCCTTGGAGAAATCACACTCCACATCTGAGGGAAGGTAATCTAATACTTCTGGCTCTAGAATATAAATACCTGTATTTACGGTATCAGAAAAGATTTCTCCGGGAGAAGGCTTCTCTAAAAAACGGCGGATATGATGATTTTCATCGGTAATTACTACCCCAAATTCTAGGGGATTAGGGACTTTAGTGAGAATAATTGTGGCTTTGGCTCCCTTAGCTCGGTGAAAGGCGATCGCTTCAGTTAAATTAAAATCTGTAATGCTATCACCACTAATTACTAAAAAAGTACTATTGAGGAGTTCTGCCGTATTTTTTACACAACCTGCTGTACCTAGAGGCTGATCTTCTTCCACTGCGTAGGTAATCCGCACCCCAAAGTCGCTGCCATCTTGAAAATAATCCCGGAGCAAGTCTGGCAGATAGTGGAGAGTTGCAATAATTTCGGTGATGTGATGTCGCTTCAGGAGGTTGATAATATGTTCAGCGATCGGGCGATTAAGGATTGGCACCATCGGCTTAGGTAAATCGCAGGTAAGAGGTCGGAGCCTCGTTCCTGAACCTCCAGCCATTAATACTGCTCGCATCGCATGTCTCCTCCTTATATAGGGTTGATGTTGGCTTAGCTTCTACCTGAAAATTTGCTCTAAATTATTTAGTCTTAATAACAGCTACTTTTTGATGAATCAACCAAAATATGGATAAACTATATTTAGGTAAAATAATAATTTAAGCTGTATCTTATTTTGTATTCTAAAGCTGTTACCTATTATTTGTCTGTAATTCCTGTACTTTCTAAAGTTCTGTGAATTTAATTAATCCGGTTTTATATTTTTTGGGAGGTTTATTAATGAAAATAATTATATTATTTGCGCTGATTGGTATCTATGGGTATGGAGTGTGGAGATTTTGGAGAGGGTTTGAGCAAACTAGTTTTAGTCCTAATTTGCCTAATAAGTTAATTTTATCTTTTCTATGGCCTGCTTTACTAATAGCAAATAAATCTTATCGCCAGAACTTTACTAAAGCTCTTAAAGGCAGATAGGTTTTATGAGCTTAATTAGCATATACGGCTACAGGAGTACGCTTATAGGCGGGAATCCCGCACTGAGGGTCTATCTGAGCGGTGAAAATAACATTAACTTCGGGATAAAACATCAGAGCAGAACCCCGGCGAATTGCCCCGTAGATAACTTCCACTCGCTCTAAAGCCCCGGCATCACCCCGGACTGTGACTCGTTGGTGCTGGCATAACCCATTAGTTTCTGCATCGGTCTGATTCATGAGAATACAATTACGGTGGGGCATTCCTCGATAAAAATCTCCATCTTTGTAGACTACAGTATTGTGTTGGGAATAACTCCGGCCGGTACCTAGAGCCAAAACAATTCCTTGACTTGTTTCTGGTAGCCCAAAATCTTGCCAAGTAGGTAAAGTTAATTCTGGTAGAGGCGTAATAAACATAGTTGCCCTCTTGTCAGGAGTCGGAAATTCTGGAGTGTGGAAAACCCGATTTTCGATAGTAAATTCTGCTTGGGTGTCATCTAGATCGCCGATCGCTTCATAGCCGGGAATAGTTTGGGCAATTAATTTTCTGACATAGCTCGTATCCTGCAACTGCCGCCAGTCAATGGGGCGATCGCCATGTAACCGATGGGCAAGTTCTGTGAGTAATTCTACCTCAGAGATTAAATCTACCCCCGGCTTGCCTGTCAAGTGAGACTCACCCGGATCATTCAGCCGAACAAAGTTATTTCCTGATTCGGTGGTAGTTTTATGGGGATTCTCAAATCGAGTAAAAACGGGCAAGATCAGGGTGTTTTGCTTGGCCAAGCCGTGGAAATGCCCAAGGTTTGGCTTGGTAGCTACATAAATGATTGTATTAATATTTCCTAAAGCTCGTTTTGCTTGGGTCGAGTTAGGGTTAGCTCCATACAAATTGCCCCCTAAACATAAGAGGGTATCAATCTGGTGGCGATCGGCTGCCTCAATTAAAGCTCTAGTATTGTAACCCTGCACCCGACTTAGGGGTTTACCGAGGAGTTTCTCTAGGGCTTGGCGAATTTCTGATTTAAGGCGACTAGTTACGCCCATGGATCCAAAACCCTGCACGTTAGAATGTCCCCGAATGGGCATAGTTCCCGCCCCGACTTTGCCAACATTTCCAGTAATTAAAGCAGTGTTAGCAATACTATGGACATTATCTACGCCGTTTTTCTGCTGGGTAATCCCCATAGCCCAAGCAAACACCACCTTGGAGGCTGTGCCAATGATCTGGGCAGCTTCAGCGATCGCTGACTGCTCCACCCCACAGGTTTCAGTAATCTCTGACCAACTAGTGCTGGCTGCTTGCTCCAAAACTTCTGACCAGCCGTTAGCATGTTGTTCCAGAAAATTTTGATCTACCAAACCCTGTTCTAACAAAGACTTCTGGATCCCTACAAACAAAGCTACATCACTTCCAGAGATGGGTTGCAGGTAGAGGGAGGCAATTTCTGAACCGGGAATCAAAGATTTGAGGGGATAGGCTGGGGAACCAAACTTGACTAATCCAGCTTCCTTTATTGGATTAATTACAATTACCTTGCCGCCCCGATTGCGGAGTTGGATCAATTCATTAAGAAATCGGGGAGCATTAGCAGGAGCATTGGAACCGCTGAAGACTAAGCAATCTGCCTGTTTTACGTCTTCGAGACTAACCATCGAAGTTCCTGAGCCAAACATCTGTTTTAAGCCCACAGTGGAGGCCACATGACAAAGATCAGAACAATCGGCAAGATTATTGGAACCCAAAGCCCGGAGCATCAACTGCAATAGGTAGGCGGCTTCATTGGACGATCGCCCAGAACTATAGGAAGCCACTCGCTCCGGAGGTTGTTGGAAAGCTGCTGTCATCAGACCATAAACCTCTGACCAACTAATCCTTTCATAGTGAGAACTCCCGGCCCTGAGAATCACCGGAAAACTTAGTCTGCCTAATTTATTTGTCTCTAGGGAATTTAGCTGCTGGAGTTGAGAGACGGAATATGTAGCAAAAATTTGGGCAGGAATTGGCTCCATAAGTTCGGAGTCGATCGCTTCTACACTTTTCATGCAGCGTTGTAATATCTCATCGTCTTCGTTCCGAAATCCCCCTTTTTGCCCGCCAGTTCCCCAAGCACAGGAGAGGCAAGAACTTTTATGATTAAGGGTTTTCCAGAGTAATAGCCCTTTCGGCTGGAGGGTTTTTTCTGCCCAGTAAGCAATTACGGGTAAACCGCCACCAATGACAGAGGGTTCGTCATGGTTTTCTGACTCGTAGGGCAGCTTCGTCTCTAGGGAAGATGATGTATTTGTATCTGGTATCTTGTTGGTTGGCTCATTCATGGCTAGTTGCTAAGATGATTTAATTAAAAAATTAAAAAACAATCAGGGCTTGGATTCCAGTTTTTCGACAGCGCTAGGCAAGTATTCTTATTCAAATATTCAGATTACTGATAAGATTGTAGCAAGTAAGTAAGTACATCTGTCTACGTGTTGAACTATCCTAGTAAGGAGCAATCCCCGCAACGGACATATCCGCCTAGATGCGGAATAGTTAAAGGGCAAATAATGGCAGGATGGGGAGCGTACCGCATTGGCATAGTGACGGACCTAGAAAGCGAAAATAAAATGTAGTCACAATGGCAATACCGAGAGGTAGTTGTTTTGAGTGAGTAGGGGCGCATTGACTACGCCTTAAAGGTCTACTGTCTAGACTCTTAAGCATTCCATGATTTTTAGATATGGAAGTGTCAAAGTTGTAAATAGTTAAGGAGAGGGTGATGATGGTTAAAACTTACAAATCCGCAGGAATCCCCGGATAGTAATATTTCGGCACAACAAACCCAAAGCGATTTTATATCAAGGTGTTGGACTAATACAATTGGTTTTATGAAGCAAAATAATCGATCGTCACGGTTGCAATTCGATGCTTATCGCTCCTACATTGCCATTTCTTACGAAGAGATGGATGTCGGGTATTGCACCCAAGAATTTGCCGCCAAGATTGTCGAAGCTCTCAATGAAGCTGAATCCCTCCGGGAACAAAATGAAACTCTCAATAAGGCATTGCAAATGGTTTGTAGTGATCTAGTAAAACGCTCTGGGGGTAATTCTGGTCAGGTTAGTAAGCTGGTGCGGAAATATCTAGAAAATGCCAAACGTCCTGAGCATGGGAGCCGGGCGATCGCCTTTCTATTGCGCGATCGACAACGAGAACTAGATATTAGTAATCAAGAGTTTGCCAGATTTTGTAATTCCTATCGTCTCTCTCCTAAGGAATTAATTGGTATATTTAACGGCAAAGATGTATCGGATGCCCAAGTACAATCGATCGCCAGAATTCTGGGCAAAACTGCCAAGGAATTAACGGAAGTCAGGGATGGCTTCTCAGATAACGAAATGAACAGTCTGGCAAGAATATTGGGTACTTCCACAGAAGAATTAGCTGAAATGTTTGACTAATAATGCAGAAATTTGCTAAATTTCGCCAATCGCACCCCGATATCTTTTTTCTATTTTGCCTGTGGTTCGGGACTAGGCTGCTAATTTTAGTAGTGATGCTGGGAATTGCACCTTTATTACCAGTTCCACCGGATGTCATGCCAGTCTATGGGGATTGGAGTGTTTTTGCTGCTTGGGATAGTGATTTTTATCGAGAGATTGCCCAGAAAGGATATAGGTTTGCGATCGATGGCAAGCAGCACAATTCTGTCGCTTTTTTTCCCCTCTATTCTCTTCTAGCCAAGGGATTAATGTTAGGAGGCATCAAGTTCCGAGTCGGGGCTGTGTTAATTAATAATGGGGCTTTTCTCGGAGCCATTATTTCTCTTTTCTACTGGATGAAAGCTCAGTATGGAGCAAAGGCTGCCCGATGGATTGTGGCCGTCTTAGCTTTATGTCCTCTTTCCCTCTACGGCTCAGTGATTTATACAGAAGGTTTATATTTATTTGTCAGTACCCTATCCCTGTGGAGTTTTGAAAGTCGGAGATATCCAAGTACAGCTTTTTGGGGAGCTTTGGCCACAGCAACTCGGCCTACGGGGGTGGCCTTAATTCCCGCCTTATTATTAGTATCTATCAAGGAAAAGAGAGGCTGGAGAGCGATCGCAGCTAGTATCTCTACAGCCCTTGGGATTGGAGCTTTTAGCTTGTATTGCTGGTGGAAATTTAAGGAACCCTTGGCATTTTTTATTGCCCAGCGGAGTTGGCGGCCAGAATTGGGGTTCGATCGCAATGGTTGGCTGCATATGTTCATGGAAATTATCATTGGCTGGGATAACTGGAAGAACTTTGCGATCGTTAATCCTCTGCACCCGATCGTCTTTGGGATTGTTTGCCTAACAGCGATCGCCCTGTGGTTTAATCGCCGTCGTTTTTCTTCCACCAATCTTGGCTATGGCTACCTCGCCTTGGGTCTAGTGCTGTGGTTATTGGGCGGTGATGCCTTTATTAATATCTTTATGAGCCTTGGGGGGGCTTACCTCCTGTGGCATCTGCGTCATAAATTGAGCCTAGTAGTAATGACCTACGGCTTCTGCGGCTTGGGGCTAATTCTTGCTTCTGGCAGTACTATTTCTGTAAATCGGATTAGCTATGGCATTGTCTCTCTCTCGATCGCCCTTGGTCTCTGGCTTTCAGAGCGTCCTAAATGGGGTTACATAATCCTGAGTTGGTTTGGGCTAGTGTTGATAACTTTTTCCCTCCGGTTTGCCCGCAATCTCTGGGTTGCTTAAACGTGAAATATAAGTATGAGGGCGCAAAGCCTTGCGCCCTCTTTTCTTTTCTCCACTCGCAGGAGTACCCAATTGGCAGTTGCATAGGTTAATCTATTAAAGGTAATCTAACAAATTATGAAGTTAAATCGAAACAAAGAAATTTATGACTGCAACTATTGTCCAGCAAAAGTACGAAATTAAAGATATCTCCCTCGCACCCCAAGGAAAGCAACGCATCGAATGGGCAGGCAGAGAAATGCCCGTGTTGCTCCAGATCCAAGAACGCTTCGCTAAGGAAAAACCTTTTGCTGGTCTGCGCTTGGTTGCTTGCTGCCATATTACTACCGAAACTGCTCACCTAGCGATCGCCCTGAAGAACGGCGGTGCTGATGCTATCTTAATTGCGAGTAATCCCCTTTCTACCCAAGATGACGTGGCAGCTAGTTTAGTTGCTGACTATGGCATTCCTGTTTATGCTTTCCGGGGTGAAGATGCTGCTACCTACGAACGCCATGTCCAAACTGCTCTTGATTACAGGCCTAATATTATTGTGGATGATGGCTGCGATGTGGTCGCAACGATGGTCAAAGAACGGCAGCACCAATTGGGAGACTTAATCGGGACTACTGAAGAAACCACTACCGGTATTGTGCGTCTCCAAGCCATGTTTAAGGCTGGAGTTTTAACTTTCCCCGCCATGAACGTCAATGATGCCGATACCAAGCACTTCTTTGATAACCGCTACGGTACAGGGCAATCTACCCTAGATGGAATTATCCGGGCGACAAATATTCTCTTAGCTGGCAAAAATATTGTTGTGGCTGGCTATGGCTGGTGCGGCAAGGGTACTGCCTCCAGAGCTAGAGGTTTAGGTGCTAATGTAATCGTGACCGAGATTGACCCCATCCGGGCGATCGAAGCGGTGATGGATGGTTTCCGGGTGATGACTATGGAAGCGGCGGCTGCTGAGGGAGATATTTTTATTACCGTTACTGGCAATAAGCATGTCATTCGGGGAGAACACTTTGCTGCCATGAAAAATGGGGCGATCGTTTGTAATTCTGGTCACTTTGATATTGAAATTGATCTCAAAGCTCTAGCTAGTCAAACCAAAGAAGTGAAACAAGTCCGCAACTTTACCCAAGAATACGTTCTTAATAGTGGTAAATCTGTAGTTGTTCTCGGTGAAGGCAGACTAATTAACCTTGCTGCTGCTGAAGGCCATCCTAGCGCAGTAATGGATATGAGCTTTGCTAACCAAGCTCTTGCTTGCGAATACCTTGTGCAAAACAAGGGCAAACTAGAACCCGGTATCCATACCATTCCTACAGAGGTAGATAAGGAAATTGCTCGGTTAAAACTAGCAGCCATGGGAGTTGCGATCGATACCCTCACTCCTGCTCAATTGGAATACATTAATTCTTGGACTTCGGGAACCTAATTTTCTTAGCTATACAGAATAGCGATCGCCCAGCATTGTAGTCCCAGTTTACGGCTAACCTACGGTGCTGGGTTTGATTTATCTAGGTAATGTCATCACAGCAATTCTCATTATGGAAATAGCCCTTGAGCGGAGAAAGCTAGAGTCCTGATTCTGTCGTTCAGCAACTTGGACAAATAAGCCTTTCTAGTAGCGATTTTTAGTACATATGACTCAAAATGAGAA